>OLOS01003001.1_pt1 | contig 10624 bp, 9 predicted proteins | sample 1672631 | NCBI WGS metagenome assembly OLOS01 (sample SAMEA3136707, study PRJEB25190) | human gut metagenome | biome: human gut; feature: human-associated habitat; material: faeces | place: Austria | collected 2013 | reverse complement strand
CGATTTCTGTTATGACAAAGAAAATAACCGGCTTATCATAAACTTAAACGATGAAATACAGTTCGCTTATTTGGATTTAGAAGGGATAATTTAGACTATATCAGTCCGACAGTCTTGGCTATGCAAAGAAACTTTACTATCTTTGTTATATTACAGACTGAATACACAATTCAGATAGATAAAAAGAGTAGATTCACATTCTGTCAGCCAACTTTGAACAAGTCTGTTTCCAGTATAATTTGGAAAGCCGGAAGAAAGATATCCTTCAAGCCTTTTCGCAATCGGATCACGATTTGTTCCAAGTGCTTTTTATCAGCATCGGAGATGTCTTGTTTCAGGTCGGAAATGATTAACTCCCAAGGTATTTCTTTTTTCATGCTTCGCTGTCGTTTTTAACTGTTACCGATACTAAGACACAAAAAACGAATCATACCCTTATTCAGAAAAGCATTTTTTTAGTTTCTACTAAAAAAATATTCTTTAACTTTGCAACGTCTCACTAACCTAATTACAAACACTATGGACGATATGTTCCTTTTGCAATTGATAAAGAATGGTGATAAGCAGGCGTTCAAGTACGTCTTCGATACTTATTTCACTGCTCTTTGCCGCTTTATGTATTTGTATTTAGGAGATACACAAGAAGCGGAAGATATAGCAAGTGACATCTTTGCGTCCGTATGGGAAAACAGAAAAAAACTTGAAATCAGGCTTACTTTCAAAGCTTATCTTTTTCAGGCTGCCAAAAACAGGTGTCTGAACGCTATGCGGGACAGAAAGGCTACTGTCTCACTGGACGATATCAACGGACAGGACACTCCGCAAGTAAGCATCACCGATTCACTGGAAACAGAAGAACTGAATAATTTAATTCAGGAGGCTATCCTGTCACTTCCCGAAAAATGTCGTGAGGTATTTCTGCAAAGCCGCACGAAGAATCTGACAAATCAGGAAATCGCGGAGTCAATGGATATATCTGTCAAGACAGTAGAGGCACAAATCACGAAAGCGCTGAAACAAATCCGGAAGTTCTTGGGTACACAATATCAATATTTGTTCTAAGTTTCCCGGCAGATAAAAGATGGAATGATCCTACTTCTTTTCCGCCAGATAAACCCCTAATATGATGCAAGCCGCCCCCATTAACGTAATCCATGTGATTTGTTCGTGGAGAATGAGCACCGAAGCCACCATCGTCACCAACGGATTCAAATAGATATAATTGGAGGCCCGCATCGTTCCCAGCTGTTTCAAAACCACATTCCAAAGAATATAGCAGATCAAAGAAGCCAGGACTGCCAGGAACAAGAGATTGGACAATACGAGCGGTTGCAGAAGCACATCAAAATCCGGTTGCAGCGGATGAAGAAGAAAAGCGGGAAGAATAGTCAATACCCCATAGAAAAATATCTTACGGGTAATAAATACCGTGGGATAACGTCCCGTCATCCGCTTTATTACCAGACTATAAAAAGCCCATGACAGAGCCGCAAGCAAAGTGAGCAAATCACCCACAGGAGAGAGCTTCAACACCACACTTCCGTTAAAGACGACCAGCCCTACGCCAATCAGGGCCAACAGCGAACCATAGATCAGCCCTTTCGTAGCCTTCTCACTCTTATAAAAGATCAGGGAAAGAATCGTAGTCAGCAGAGGAGCCGTGCAAATGATGAAAGCAACATTGGAGGCTTGGGTAATCCCCAAAGCTGTATTTTCTGTGAAGAAATAAAGCGATCCGCCGAATACGCCTCCCGCCACCAACCAAAGCTCATCTTTCAAATTATCGGCAAACAAGTGTTTTGGAGAAATCGCCCAAATACCTATATAGGCTATCAAAAAGCGATAAAAGAAAATTTCCTGAGGAGTGAGTCCGTGATTAATCAATACTTTCGTTGCAATAAAGGTCAGCCCCCAGATAGCAACCGTCAGTATGGCAATCAGATGATAGTATCCGTGCGTCAGTTTCATACTTATACTTTTAATAATGCCGCAAAGATACAGGGAATCACGAAAATATATACCGACTCTTATGAATATATTTCAGACAGAATCTCGACTAAACAAAACTATAAATAGTCACTTCCTGCCGAAGCACCCGGTCACTGTCAAATAAAATACCAATAAACGCAAAGGGTTCATTGTATAAACAAATCTTACCAAATAAGGAAAAAACTAAAAATCGGCAAATCCTCACGATATTTCTTCTTTACACTTTATCACCGATATTGCATAAACCCGCTTCGAGTTTTTAATAAATAATGAAATAGTTTATTATAAACGGTTCCCAAGTTTATTAAAAACTATTTTTAGGCACTTTCAGTTACTCAAATCGAATTATTGCAACAAAAATGGGCAAGAACCTTCACAGTTTCTTGCCCATTCGTTATCCTCATATGCAATTTTGCACATTCACCTATTGAACCTATGTAATAATACTTATATATTTCATGATTACTTTTCTGTTTTTAATTTCCCCAAATATACGAAATAAAAACGAGAAAGTCAATAGGTAAAGCGTGGTTATCTGAAAATAAACACGTAAATTTGTGCCTCAAATTAGAAATAACAGTATAAATCACTATAAATAAAAACTTTATCACTATGGAGTACAATTTCAGGGAGATTGAAAAGAAGTGGCAGCAAAGGTGGGTGGAAGAGAAAACCTACCAGGTTACGGAAGACGAATCGAAGCAGAAATTTTATGTATTAAACATGTTCCCCTATCCTTCAGGAGCCGGACTACACGTAGGACACCCGCTGGGATATATCGCTTCGGACATTTACGCCCGTTACAAACGACTGCAAGGCTTCAATGTACTCAATCCGATGGGATACGACGCTTACGGCTTGCCCGCCGAGCAATATGCTATCCAGACCGGACAGCATCCGGCCATCACTACCATCAACAATATCGACCGCTACCGCGAGCAACTCGACAAAATCGGTTTCTCTTTCGACTGGAACCGTGAAATCCGTACTTGCGACCCGGAATATTACCATTGGACACAATGGGCTTTCCTAAAAATGTTCAACAGTTATTATTGCAACGACGAGCAGAAAGCACGCCCTATCGAAGAACTGGAAAAAGCCTTTGCTGTCTACGGAAACGAGGGACTGAATGCCGCTTGCAGTGAAGAAATCAGTTTCACCGCCGATGAATGGAACGCAAAAAACGAAAAGGAAAAACAGGAAATCCTGATGAACTACCGCATCGCTTATCTGGGCGAAACAATGGTAAACTGGTGCGCTGAATTAGGAACGGTATTGGCGAATGACGAAGTAGTGGACGGCGTCAGCGAACGCGGCGGTTTCCCCGTCATCCAAAAGAAGATGCGCCAGTGGTGTCTGCGTGTATCCGCCTACGCACAACGTTTGCTTGACGGACTGGATACTATCGACTGGACAGATTCTCTGAAAGAAACTCAAAGAAACTGGATCGGACGCTCGGAAGGTGCTGAAGTTCAATTCAAGGTAAAAGACAGTGATCTCGAATTTACAATCTTTACCACCCGCGCAGATACCATGTTCGGTGTTACCTTTATGGTGTTGGCCCCGGAAAGTGAATTGGTGGCACAATTAACCACTCCTGCACAAAAAGCGGAAGTAGACGCTTACCTCGACCGTACTAAGAAACGTACGGAACGTGAACGTATTGCCGACCGCAGCGTTACCGGTGTATTCAGTGGTTCGTATGCGATCAACCCGTTCACAGGCGAAGCAGTACCTATCTGGATCAGCGACTACGTATTGGCCGGTTACGGAACGGGAGCTATCATGGCCGTACCTGCTCACGACAGCCGCGACTACGCCTTTGCCAAGCATTTCGGATTGGAAATCCGCCCGTTGGTAGAAGGTTGTGATGTCAGCGAAGAAAGTTTCGACGCCAAAGAAGGTATCGTCTGCAACTCTCCGCGTCCGGACGTCACTCCTTACTGTGACCTCTCCCTGAACGGGCTGACTATCAAAGAAGCAATTGAAAAAACCAAGAACTATGTAAAAGAACATAATCTGGGTCGCGTGAAAGTAAACTACCGTTTACGTGACGCTATCTTCTCACGTCAACGTTACTGGGGTGAACCCTTCCCGGTTTACTACAAAGACGGAATGCCTTATGTAATCGAAGAAAGCTGTCTGCCACTGGAACTTCCGGAAGTTGCCAAGTTCCTGCCTACCGAAACAGGCGAGCCTCCATTGGGACACGCTACGAAATGGGCGTGGGACACAGCGAACAAATGCGTGGTAGAAAACGAAAAGATTGATAATGTAACCGTTTTCCCATTGGAACTGAATACCATGCCGGGATTCGCCGGCTCTTCCGCATATTATCTGCGCTACATGGACCCGCGCAATCATAAAGCATTGGTTGACCCGAAAATTGACCGGTACTGGAAGAATGTAGACTTATATGTAGGGGGTACCGAACATGCTACGGGACACTTGATTTATTCTCGTTTCTGGAATAAATTCCTTTATGATATGGGTGTATCCATAATGGAAGAACCATTCCAAAAATTAGTAAACCAAGGAATGATTCAGGGTCGCAGTAACTTTGTATACCGTATCAAAGATACCCATACATTCGTTTCACTGAACCTGAAAGACCAGTATGACGTTACACCGCTTCACGTAGACGTTAACATCGTATCCAATGACATTCTCGATCTGGAAGCATTCAAGGCATGGCGTCCCGAATATAAAACGGCAGAGTTTATCCTCGAAGACGGAAAATATGTCTGTGGTTGGGCGATTGAAAAGATGAGTAAGTCAATGTTCAACGTTGTCAACCCGGATATGATTGTTGAGAAATACGGTGCGGACACACTTCGTATGTACGAAATGTTCCTCGGCCCGGTAGAACAGTCCAAACCCTGGGATACAAACGGTATCGATGGTGTACACCGCTTTATCCGCAAATTCTGGTCGCTGTTCTACAGCCGCACGGATGAATATCTGGTGACGGACGAACCGGCAACGAAGGAAGAACTGAAAAGCCTCCACAAACTTATCAAGAAGGTGACCGGTGACATTGAGCAGTTCTCTTACAATACCTCTATCAGTGCATTCATGATTTGCGTAAACGAGCTTTTCAACCTGAAATGCAGTAAGAAAGAGATTCTGGAACAACTCGTCATCACGCTTGCTCCTTTCGCTCCGCACGTTTGCGAAGAATTGTGGGACGTACTGGGACACGAAACTTCCGTATGCGACGCCCAATGGCCGGCATACAACGAAGAATATCTGAAAGAAGATACAATCAACTACACGATCTCTTTCAACGGAAAGGCACGTTTCAATATGGAATTTGCTGCAGATGAAACTTCAGACGCCATCCAGGCAGCCGTATTGGCTGACGAACGTTCACAGAAATGGATCGAAGGAAAGACTCCAAAAAAGATCATCGTCGTTCCGAAGAAGATTGTAAACGTTGTTATTTAAACAGGCATTAAGTAATAAGTATTAAGTATCACCACGGCTATGATTCAAATATATATCCGCAAGGTGAATACTTAATACTTGATACCTGATACTTTGACACCTAATACTTAAAATCAATGCATAAACTAGCAAAAGCGGGAATAATGAGAGAAGTGAAAGATTATGCTTACATCACTCTCGGACTAATCAGCTATTCTTTGGGCTGGGCGGCATTCTTACTGCCCTATCAGATAACGACCGGAGGAACTACCGGTATCAGTGCTATCATCTACTACTCAACCGGATTCCCTATCCAATGGTCATATTTCATTATCAACGCCGTTCTGATGACATTTGCTATCCGGATATTAGGCCCGCGATTCAGTATAAAAACGACGTATGCTATCTTTATGCTAACTTTCCTGCTCTGGTTGTTCCAACTACTGGTCAACAATTATGTGGAAGTACCGGACATGACAGCCGACGGTAAACCGCTACTGCTCGGTCCCGGACAGGATTTCATGGCCTGTATCATCGGTGCCGCCATGTGTGGCGTAGGTCTGGGCATTGTGTTCAACTATAACGGAAGTACGGGAGGAACAGATATTATCGCCGCCATAGTTAACAAATATAAAGATGTGACACTCGGAAGAATGATTATGATTTGCGATGTATTCATCATCAGTTCCTGTTACTTTATATTCCATGACTGGCGTCGTGTTATCTTCGGTTTCGTCACCCTGTTCATCATTGGCGTCGTGCTCGACTGGATTATCAACAGTGCACGCCAATCGGTCCAATTCTTCATTTTCTCCAAGAAGTATGACGAAATAGCCGACCGTATCATCAAAGATGCCGATCGCGGAGTAACCGTGCTCGATGGCACAGGCTGGTACAGTAAAGCCAATGTAAAAGTACTGGTAGTACTTGCCAAGAAACGCCAGTCACTCGACATCTTCCGTCTGGTGAAACGTATCGACCCGAATGCTTTTATCTCCCAAAGTTCAGTTATCGGAGTATATGGCGAAGGATTCGAAAAACTGAAAGTAAAATAACCGGTTCCAAGCTTTGATTGGCCCGATAAGTATTGAACAACCCCGTTAAAAACAAAATAAGATGATGAAACGCAAACTGGTATTTGCTACCAACAACGCTCATAAACTGGAAGAAGTAGCCGCTATCTTAGGAGACCAAATAGAACTGCTGAGCCTCAACGATATCGGTTGCCATACGGATATTCCCGAAACAGCCGAGACGCTGGAGGGAAATGCTCTGTTGAAATCGTCGTTTATCTTTAAAAACTACGGCCTGGATTGCTTTGCCGATGATACCGGACTGGAAGTAGAAGCCTTAGACGGGGCCCCCGGAGTCTATTCCGCCCGCTATGCAGGCGGCGAAGGACACGACGCCCAAGCCAATATGCTCAAACTGCTTCACGAACTGGAAGGCAAAGAAAATCGCAAAGCACAATTCCGTACTGCCATTTCGTTGATATTGGATGGAAAGGAATATCTTTTTGAAGGAGTGATAAAGGGCGAGATAATCAGAGAAAAACGGGGCGATTCGGGTTTTGGTTATGATCCCGTGTTCAAACCGGAAGGCTATGAACGGACGTTCGCCGAACTGGGAAATGATATCAAGAATAAAATCAGCCACCGTGCACTGGCTGTGCAAAAACTATGTGAATTTCTACAAAACTAATTGTATATATCCTTTTAAAACATAAAACACAATGAAGAAAATTACTTTATTTACTTTCCTTACGATCCTATTATGTACTTCATGTGTAACGAAAAAGAAGTTCATGCTTGCAGAGCTGGCAGCTACCGCAAGCAAAGATAGTTTGCAAGGACTACTGACCGACTGCCGTAACACGGGCAACCAAATGTCGGTACAAATCAAAAACCTCATGCGTGATACAACAAAAATGGGAAACAGTATCCGCCAGTATCAAAGTATGCTGAATGTGAACATGACCGAACAGGAAAAACTGAACGCCCTGTTGAACCAGAAGAAAAACGAGTTGAACGAAAGAGAGCGTACTATCAACGAGTTGCAGCAGATGATCAATGCGCAGAATGAGAAAGTCCGGAAACTGTTGAGTAGCGTAAAAGATGCGTTATTAGGCTTCAGCAGCGATGAACTGACCGTTCGCGAAAAAGACGGAAAAGTATATGTGGCAATATCGGATAAATTATTATTCCAATCAGGAAGCGCCCGTCTGGATAAGCGTGGTGAAGAAGCTCTTGGCAAATTGGCCGAAGTACTGAACAAACAGACGGATATTGATGTGTTTATTGAAGGACATACGGACAATAAGCCTATCAACACTGTACAATTCAAGGATAACTGGGATTTGAGTGTGATTCGTGCTACCTCCGTCGTACGTATTCTGATTAAAAACTATAACGTGAATCCTTTGCAGATACAACCGAGCGGCCGCGGCGAATATATGCCTGTCGATGACAACGAAACGGCAGAAGGCAGAAGTAAGAACCGCCGTACGGAGATTATCATGGCTCCGAAGTTAGACAAACTGTTCCAAATGCTCCAAAGCACGGAAGAGTAAAATTAAAAATTCTTATATCGAAAAAGAGGCTGACCTAACGTTAGCCTCTTTTTCGATATTTAGTGTTTCAAGCCATTAAACTATCTATTTTTTAGAAGGATGTGTCATTACCCGCGTTGAACGGATAATGACGGGGGAAACATCACTTCTTTAATGACTGGTGTCCATCAATTGGAAAAGCTTTTCCCGCCCATGCCTTTTGAGATGTCCATTCCTCGGCCGGATCACTCCAAAAAGGATGATCGGCAGGAAGACCCAAAGGCAAGAAAACGAGTGAAGTCATATACAAGCTACCATTATTAGTATAATAGTTGGCCAAATCCGGCTGATGTCCCGCAAAACCAAGTGCCAGGAATCCTTTATCATCAAAATTTCCATCTACTGAAAACATATTTCTCATCACTGCACTTAATGCACTCCGGACTTGTCCGTTAGTCAGTCCTTCAGGAAGGCCATATTTCCAGGCAGCCAATGCCAACGATTGGAATGCTCCCATACGATAGACTACGGAACGCCCGAAAGCCGGGAAGGTACCTTCCGGAGAAATAAGACGTTCGATGAAGGTATTAAAACGTTGCATACGACTGATTGCCAGCTTATAACTGATTGGGGTAGGAAAACGGTTCTTGCTGCACGTTTCCAGTATCTCGACATACATGGGATGAATAACGAAAGAATTATAATAATCCAACGAAAATTCCGCTCCGTCGGAATACCATCCATCACTAAGATACCATTCATTTATTTTATTAAGGCCGGTAGTCAAGGCATAACCGTCAGGTTCTTCACCGACGGAAAGCAAGAAAGCCTCTACCATGTCACGAAACAGTAACCAGTTATTATAGGCAGGACGGATGACACGCACCTTCTTAAAACATTCAATATAACGTTCTTTTGTCGTATCATCCAACTGTCCCCAAGTGGCCTTAGGAGCACGGATGAAACTTTCCGCAAGATAAGCGGCATCTACCAAAAGCTGCTGATGTCCTTTCCACAGCAAATAATCCGGACTCTGCGGGTCAACAGCATTTTGATAAGCCTTCAAAGCCCACTCACGTATTTGCTTGCGTTGCTTTCCTTCTGCCGTATCATCATCAGGCAGCTCCAGCCAGGGAGAAATGCCTGCCATGAGCCGACCGAATGCTTCCATATAAGCCACCCGCTTGTCTCTTCCGTCCCACGTAGGACTCAACTCCAGTTGCATATTCTTTTGCAACTCGCCTTTACTCATATTCTCCAAAACGGGTTGCGCTATTTTATAACATAAGTCAACCCACTGTGTTCTGTCGTTCACCGGTTGATTCTTTTTCTTATCAGCGGCATTTACACTCAGGAAACAAAAAGAAATAAGAGCTAATAAAACAATTCTCATTTTCATAATCATTCTTTTTAAATGGCAGTTTTTTCAATATCCGTTTTACGTTTCAAAGCTTCCAGATAATAATAATCCGCATAGTTCAACGGAACATCCACTTCGCTGTTATGAGGAATACTACCTACACTGTGCATCAGGATAAACCGTCCGTTTTCTCCCAATTTGGCAGTATAGCTCTCTGATGCAAGCGACTCCATTATTTTGTCGGCATACGCCCGGTAAGAAGCAGCGTCCGGCAGGTCATAAGTACTCATCTCATATAAGGCGGATGCTATGACAGAAGCCGAAGAAGCATCTCGCGGGGCGGCAGGAACATCGGGCGCGTCCATATCCCAATATGGAACAAGGTCCTCCGGCATATTCTTAAGATTTTTCATAAATTCGAAAGTCTTGATTGCCTGGTCAAGGTAAGTACGATTCTTTGTTTCTCTATAACATACGGTATATCCATAGATCGCCCATGCTTGTCCTCTAGACCAAACAGATTCATCGGAATAGCCTTGAGCAGTCTGACGATGACGTACGGTTCCGTCCTCAATACTGTAATCAATAACGTGATAACAGCTTCCGTCCGGGCGGAATTGCTCTTTCAATGTACGGTCTGCGTGCATCACCGCTACGTTATAGAAAGTAGAATCACCGGAAAGTTTGGTTGCTTCAAACAACAATTCAAGATTCATCATGTTGTCTATAATCACAGGACATTCCCAGCCCCGTTTCGACTGCCAGCTATTTCCTTTCACATCCCAGCTTTGAATCACTTGAGGCTTTTCACGAAAACGGGTACAAAGAGATTTTGCTGCTTGGATCATTACCTCCTTATAACCGGGTTTATCAATCAGGCGCAAGCCATTGCCAAAGCTGCAAAGCTCGCCAAACTGGACCAATACTATACAAGCAGTTATCCCGGCGAGCCCGACTTCCTTGCGGCTCTGCTTACCGACGTACAGGAAGGCAACTATCTTGACGAGCAGATGCGTGCTGGACTTGGCGAATACTATGAGCCATTCAAGCTCCTCAAGAGCCTGAACAAGATGGATGTCATCCAAGCCCGTATGCCCTTTTACATGAATCTGAGATAACAATGAGAACCGAAGGAGATTTTATCAAAATCAACGAATGGCTTTCACCGCTAAGCTGGCTCTACGGCTTAGGGGTGAAATTCCGCAATCTGCTGTTTGATACCGGCGTATTGAAATCACAGTCGTTTAACACGCCGGTTATCTCCGTAGGCAATATCACCGTAGGCGGTTCCGGTAAGACAC
>OLOS01002998.1_pt1 | contig 10627 bp, 9 predicted proteins | sample 1672631 | NCBI WGS metagenome assembly OLOS01 (sample SAMEA3136707, study PRJEB25190) | human gut metagenome | biome: human gut; feature: human-associated habitat; material: faeces | place: Austria | collected 2013 | reverse complement strand
CGACAAAACCCACGGGCAGCATATTTTTCGGCATAACCGCCTCCGGAATATGATAAAATTTCTCCTCTAAATTCACTTTTAGCTGGAGTTCATTCTTTACTTTGCCAATAAGCACCTTGTTTGTCATAAAACCGCCTCCTTTATACAAGTATAAAGTAGTACAACAGCGTTATTTCGTCAATAGCTATGTTACTTTTTTGTTTATTTTATCTTGTTTTTATTCTTTTTCGGTAGAAAATTATGTTAGTTTATCTTTTTGACACGAATTTTGTGCATTTTTATACCCATTTTACAAACCATGTGCAATAATCAGTAGATGAAGTTATTATAATTGTAGAAAATGCCGAAAAAGTATTGCAAAATTTGCGGAATAGTAGTACACTTCAAATTGTCGTATGAAACTTGTACTGCTTTTTTGAACGGAGGCATCTTCCAACATGAAAATTCTTGAAGATCGCATAACTGAATACGGAGCAGTGCGTCCCGGTAATGTCCTGAAGGTGGATTGTTTTCTGAACCACCAGATGGACATTTCTCTTTTTCAGGAAATGGGAAAAGAGTGGAAACGCCTTTTCTCCGATTGTAATATAAACAAAATCCTTACCATCGAAACCTCCGGCATCGGCATTGCAGCCATTGCCGCCACCTACTTTGGCAACGTTCCGGTGGTTTTTGCGAAAAAGACCGAGAGCCTTAATGTGGACGGTGAGGTTTATCGCACCAAGGTTGAGTCATTCACCAAAAAGCGCGTTTACGATGTGTTCGTAAGCAAAAAATACCTCGGTCCCGACGACCATGTTCTCATCATCGACGATTTTCTTGCCAACGGCAAAGCCCTTGAGGGCCTTATCGACCTTGCAAAAGACGCAGGCGCCACCGTTGAAGGAATCGGTATTGCCATTGAAAAGGGCTTCCAGCCCGGCGGCGACATCATCCGCAGCAAGGGCATTCGCCTTGAATCCCTCGCCATTGTGGACGAGCTTGACGCCGAAACCGGCAAAATCGTTTTCAGAAAACAGGATTGATAAATCAGCATAGTTTCTATGCTTTTTTATAAAACAAAAAAATAAACAGACTAAAAACAACGTAAAAACGGAGGCAAAAACAAAATGAAAAAGATTCTTGCGTTTGTACTCGCAGCAATCATGATGCTCACTCTTCTTGCAGGCTGCTCTAACGGCGGCGAAAAGGACAGCGATGTCAAAAACTTTAAAATCGGCTTTATCTTCCTTCACGACGAAAACTCTACCTACGACAAAAACTTCATCGATGCAGCAAAGCTTGCCTGCAAAAGCCTTGGTCTTTCCGATGATCAGGTTATGATGAAAACCAACATTCCCGAAAACAACGACTGCTACGAAGCAGCTCTTGACCTTGCCGACCACGGCTGCAATGTAATCTTTGCAGACTCCTTCGGCCACGAGCCCTTCATGGCACAGGCAGCCGAGAAATATCCCGACGTTGAGTTCTGCCATGCAACCGGTACTACCGCTCACACCGCAGGCCTCAAAAACTTCCACAACGCTTTTGCTTCCATCTACGAAGGCCGTTACCTTGCAGGTATCGCAGCAGGTCTCAAGCTCAACGAGATGATCGCCAACGGCGAGTTCACCGCTGAAGAAGCAAAAATCGGCTATGTCGGCGCTTACACCTATGCCGAGGTTATTTCCGGCTACACCTCTTTCTTCCTTGGCGCACGCTCTGTTTGCCCTTCCGTAACTATGGAAGTTCAGTTCACCGGCAGCTGGTACGATGAGACCGCTGAAAAAGAAGCTGCTACCACCCTTATCAACCGCGGATGCAAGCTTATCAGCCAGCACGCCGACTCCATGGGCGCTCCTACCGCTTGCGAGCAGGCCGGTGTTCCCAACGTTTCCTACAACGGCAGCACTGTTGCAGCTTGCCCCAACACCTTCATCGTATCCTCCAGAATTAACTGGGCTCCTTACTTCGAGTACATCGTAAACTGCTACCTGAACGGCGAAGAAATCGCTGCCGACTGGTGCAAAGGCATCACCGACGGTTCCGTAGAACTCAGCGAGATCAACACCGCTGTTGCTGCTGAAGGCACTGCCGAAGCAATCGCCGAAGCTGAAAAGAAACTTGCCGATGGCACTCTCCATGTATTTGATACTACCACCTTCACCGTAAACGGCGAAACCCTTACCTCTTACATGGCCGACGTTGACACTGACGCTGACTACACTCCCGACACCGAGGTTGTTTCCGACGGTTACTTCCACGAGTCCGAGATGCGTTCCGCTCCTTACTTCAACGTAGCTATCGACGGCATCACCACTCTTAACTCTGCATTCTAATTTTTAGTCTGACCAGGGCGGGGTTTGTAAAAAAGCCCCGCCCTATTTGGTTCTCTTTTTTGAAAAAATATAAAAGAAATTGTTTTTTAATTTTGAAAAATGTATTATAATGCTAATAATTATATTTCATCTTTGAAAATTAAAGACGGGAGGAAAAACGGTGAGTTCCACTGCTGCAATAGAACTTAAAAACATAACCAAAACCTTTGGCAGCGTCGTTGCAAACAACAACATCTGCCTTACCGTAAACAAGGGCGAGATTTTATCCATCCTTGGCGAAAACGGAAGCGGTAAAACGACGCTTATGAACATGATTTCCGGCATTTATTTTCCCGATCACGGACAAATTTTCGTCGACGGAAAAGAGGCAATCATCGCTTCGCCCAAGGACGCTTTTGACTACAAAATCGGTATGATTCACCAGCATTTCAAACTGGTTGACGTATTTTCCGCAACGGAAAATATTATCCTCGGTTCCGGCAAAAAAGGCAAATACAACCTTAAAAAATCCGCCGAAGAGGTTAAAGAAATAAGCGAAAAGTACGGTTTTGACATCGACCCATTCAAAAAAATATACGAAATGTCCGTTTCCGAAAAGCAGACCGTCGAAATCATCAAGGTTCTCTATCGCGGCGCGGATATTCTCATTCTTGACGAGCCCACTGCCGTTCTTACTCCGCAGGAAACCGAAAAGCTTTTTAGCGTCTTGCGCCGCATGAAGGAAAACGGCAAGGCCGTCATCGTAATAACTCACAAGCTTCACGAGGTTCTTGAAATTTCCGACCGCGTTTCCGTTCTTCGCAAGGGCGAATACATCGGCACCGTAAATACCTGCGATACCACTGAATCTGAGCTTACCGAAATGATGGTGGGCAAAAAGATTTCCCTTAATATCGAACGCAGCGAACCAAAAGACCCTGTTGACCGCCTTGTTGTCAAGAATGTTAGCTACACCACCCGCGACGGAGTCGCACTGCTCAACAATATTTCCTTTGAAGCCCGCTCCGGCGAAATTCTCGGTATTGCAGGCATTGCAGGCAGCGGTCAGCGCGAGCTGCTTGAAACCATCGCGGGACTTATTCATCCCACCAGCGGCGAAATCCTCTACAACAACCCGCAGACGAACGAAGTTGACAACCTGCGCGACAAAACCCCGCTCCAAATTCGCGAGCTTGGCGTTCGTCTTTCATTTGTTCCGGAAGATCGCCTTGGCATGGGTCTTGTGGGCAACATGGACATTGTTGACAACATGATGCTCCGCAGTTACAGCAAGGGCAACACCATGTTCCTGGAGCGCAAAGAGCCCCGCGACCTTGCGAAAAAAATCATCGACGAGCTTGAGGTCGTCACTCCCGACGCAAACACCCCCGTTCGCAAGCTTTCCGGCGGCAACGTGCAAAAGGTTCTTGTGGGACGCGAAATTGCTTCTGCTCCCACCGTTCTTATGGCGGCATAACCCGTCCGCGGACTTGATATCAACTCCTCTTACCTTATTTATAACCTGCTTAACCAGCAGAAAGAAAACGGCGTAGCCGTTGTTTTCGTCGGCGAGGATCTTGACGTTCTTCTCGAGCTTTGTGACCGCATTATGGTCATTTCCTCCGGCAAGGTAACGGGCATGGTTGACGCCCGAACCATTACCAAAGAGGAAGTCGGACTTCTTATGACTAAATCAAGCAGAGGTGAAGCAGATGAATAATCAAGAAAAGGCAAAGCACGAGCCCTTGTTCCACATTGTAAAGCGTTCCTCCATGGTGTGGTGGAAATCTTGGCTTATCAGAATCGGTTCTGTTGCAGCTGCACTGCTTGTATGCGCACTTATCACCGTTCTGCTCACCGGCAAAAACCCCCTGAGCGTTTATGCAACTATGATCGACGGTTCCTTCGGAACTTCGCGCCGCATTTGGGCACTTCTCCAGAATATAGCAATTCTGCTCTGCATCTCCCTTGCGGTAACGCCCGCTTTTAAAATGCGCTTTTGGAACACCGGCGCGGAGGGTCAGGTGCTTATCGGCGCTCTTGCCACCGCAAGCTGCATGATTCTTTTCGGCGATAAGCTGCCCACCCTGCTGCTCTTCCCCATTATGATTATTGCTTCCATCGTGGCGGGCGCAATTTGGGGACTTATCCCTGCAGTGTTCCGCGCAAAATGGAACACCAACGAAACGCTGTTCACCCTTATGATGAACTACATTGCCATTCAGATAGTTTCGTTCTTCGCATACAAAGGGCTCCGGTCAGGTCGGTATTATCAACAGCTCCACCAAGGCCGGTTGGCTTCCCTCAATCGGCGGGCACGATTATCTCATCAATATCATAATTGTTGCTGTGCTCACTGCTGCGGTTTTCATCTATCTTCGTTACAGCAAGCACGGATATGAAATCCAGGTCGTGGGCGAAAGCGAAAATACCGCAAGATACATAGGTATCGACGTTAAAAAAGTCATTATCCGCACAATGCTCCTTTCCGGCGCTATCTGCGGCATTGCGGGCTTCCTGCTTGTAAGCGGCACCGACCACACTTTTTCCCGAGAGCTTGCCGGCGGCCGCGGCTTTACCGCAATCATGGTTTCCTGGCTTGCGAAGTTCAACCCCATTTACATGATAATCACTTCGTTCATTATCGTATTCCTTCAAAGGGGCGCGGGCGAAATTTCCACCACCTTTGGACTTAACGATTCGTTCTCCGATATACTTACAGGCATAATCATTTTCTTCATCATCGGCAGCGAATTCTTTATCAATTACAGCATCAAGCGCAGCGAATCCAAGAAAGGAGGAAAAGAATAATGCTTGCTTCTTTTATTCAGCGTGCGGTTATGCAGGGCATTCCGCTTCTGTTCGGTTCCACCGGTGAAATTATCACCGAAAAATCCGGCAACCTCAACCTCGGTATTCCCGGAATTATGTATGTCGGCGGAATCTGCGGCGTTATCGGCTCCTTCTTCTATGAGCAGTCCCTGCCCTCCGTCGGCGAGATAAATCCGTTCCTTGCGGTGCTTATTCCGCTGCTTTGTTCCCTGCTCGGCTCCTGCCTTATGGGTCTTATCTATGCTTTCCTTACCGTAACCCTCCGTGCAAATCAGAATGTAACCGGTCTTGCGCTTACCACCTTCGGAACCGGCATCGGCAACTTCTTCGGCGGCTCCCTTATCAAGCTGCTGGGTTCCGATATGCCTTCCATCGCACTTACCGCAACAAGCAACTGCTTCAAAACCACTCTCCCCTTTGCGAATAATCTCGGCTGGTTCGGTCAGATATTCTTTTCTTACAGCTTTATGGCCTATGCCGCGATTATAATCGCAATCATCGCCGCATACGTGCTCAAACGCACCTGGGTCGGTCTTAACCTCCGCGCCGTAGGCGAAAATCCCTCCACTGCGGATGCCGCCGGCATCAACGTCAGCAAATACAAATACTTTGCAACCTGCATCGGCAGTATAATTGCCGGTCTTGGCGGCCTTTACTACGTTATGGACTACGCCTGCGGCGTTTGGTCCAACAACGGCTTCGGCGACAGAGGCTGGCTCTCCATCGCGCTGGTTATCTTCGCTGTTTGGAAGCCGAACATCAGCATTTTCGGCTCCATCCTTTTCGGCGGACTTTTCATTGTTCACAACTACATCCCGAACCTCAGCGTAAGCGTTCAGGAGCTTTTCAAGATGACTCCTTACGTCGTTACCATCATCGTTCTCGTCATCGTAAGCATCCGCAACCGCAGAGAAAGCCAGCCACCGCAGCACCTTGGTCTTTCCTACTTCCGCGAGGACAGGTAAATTTGCCCCTTTCTTTCCCCGGTGTTCGCGCCGGGGATTTTTTTCACCTTTTTTGCATAAAAATACGCTTTCTGCGGGCTAATATATTACAACTTTCGGAACAATATATGAACTCACTTGCATTTATAAGTGTTTTGCTGTATAATCTAACTTAAATTTTGAGAAAAGAGAGGTGTATGCTTATTGACGGTCGAAACCATGGATAAAAGCAATGCCGGTTTTGACTCCGTACTTGAGTATTTGTATTTACGCATATACGAATTTTTCTACATCACAGGAATACGCTTTATTCGTCAGATGAGAGGTCTTTGGCACTTTGTTGTAAACGAAGCCAAATACCTTAAAAAGCACGCGGCGGAATTTTTCCGCCACATCTGGATACATATCAATTCATCCTTCCGCAATTTCTTTATCGGCAAATATCATGCGCTTCTTGCATACAGGAAAAGAGCCTCGAGTGCTGCTTCGATTTTGAGCAATTACAAAGAAAACAGCTTTGGCGAAAATCTTTCCGCGGCGGGTACAATAATCCACTGCTGGGCTATATTCGCATTCAAAATTCTATGCACAATTTTCAACTATGTTGCACCTGTTCTGGCTGCTGTTTTTCTTGTGTTCACCATCCGGTACTTCAGGAATCTTAACTACGGACTTGCACTTGAATCCAACGGAAAAACCATCGCCTATATCAAAGATAGCGAAGCTGCCGATATCGCCGCTCCAGTCGGACATCTTTTTCAACTCATTGTCCCCGCCGAAGCAGAACAGATTATTCGCAGTCGTACTTCCGCAGAGGTTGAGAATATTGTCAATGCCACTCCACAGTATGAAATCGTTCCGGTAAGCAGCGGCAACTTTACGGAGCCGGAAGAGCTTGCGAACATCATTCTCCGAAATTCCGGCGCAAACGTATATGAGGGCTACGGTCTTTATATTGACGACCAGTTTATCTGCTCCACCGACGAAGCGGACAGTATTCTGACTGTTCTTGACGAATACCGCGAGCAGTACCGCGCCGAAGGCGATACGGAATCCAAAATGCAGTTCGTGCAGAAAATATCTCTTGTTGACGGCGTTTATCCTGCCTCGTCCATTATGGCGACTTCGGAATTCAAAACGCTGCTCAATACGGAAATCGAGGGAGAAAAATATTATACCGTTGAATCCGGCGACGCGCCTCTTTCCATTGCGGCGTACTTCGGCGTAGGCTATAAGGAGCTTTGCAATATGAACCCCGGACTTGACTCCGGCGATATTCATGTAGGCGACAAGCTTATAGTTTCAAAATCCGTTTCCATGCTCAATGTCACCAACACAAAGCGCGAGGTTTACACCGAAGAGATAAAATACGGCACGAATATCACAAAGAGCGACAAGTATTATAATACCTATCGCAAGGTCACAAAGGCGGGTGTTCCCGGCGAACAGGAGGTAACCGCACTTGTAACCTACGAGGACGGCATTGTGGTGGATCGTAAGGTTCTTGCCACGGAAATTCTCAAGGAGCCTATTCCCCAAGAGGTTACCGTCGGCACTAAAATCCCTCTTGTTCCCAGCAAGAACCCTGCTGCAAGCTCCAGCGGCTTCATCTGGCCCACCATCGGCGGATATGTAAGCTGTCCTTTCCGCGGATACAAAGGTCATACCGGTATGGATATTGCGGGCTGCGGCTATGGTACCAACATCTACGCAGCTGCGTCCGGCACTGTTGTTAAAGTTGTATGGGGCAAAGCCGGCTATGGCTACTATATTATTATAGACCACGGCGACGGCATCCAGACTCTTTACGGCCACAACAGCAACCTTTATGTAAAGGTCGGTCAGTACGTAAATCAGGGCGATGTAATCGCTGCAATGGGCTCCACCGGTAACTCCACCGGCAACCACTGCCACTTTGAAATTCGTATGAACGGTGTTGCAGTAAACCCGGCAAACTATGTTTCCAAGTAATGAAATGACCTTCGTCCCCATGGGCGGAGGTTATTTTTTTTATTTGTAAAAAATAAAATGTTAATAATGCCTCTGATGTCTTTGCAATTTTGGATTTATATGCTATAATAATTGTAACTGTAATCTACTTGTATAAGGGGATAGTACTTTGGATAAATTCGTAATCAAAGGCGGCACGCCTCTTCGCGGTGAAGTTCAGGTAAGCGGAGCTAAAAATGCCGCGGTTGCCATCATTCCGGCAACCATTCTTGCCGGCGGTCCCTGCCTTCTTGAAAATATTCCGGATATAAGCGACGTATATACTCTCTACGATATGCTTTCGCTTATGGGCGCCACAGTGCGGATAGTCAGCCGCACATCGGTATTTATTGATACAAGCAACATAACCTCTCACAAGGTGCCGGAGGATCTGGCTCGTCAGCTTCGCGCCTCCTACTATTTTCTCGGCGCGCTGCTGGGCAGATTCGGCGAAGCGAACGTTCCGCTTCCCGGCGGATGCGACTTCGGCGTTCGCCCCATAGACCAGCATATAAAGGGCTTTGAGGCTCTTGGTGCGAATGTCACCATCGGTCACGGCTCCGTTTCCATAAACTGTGATAACCTCGTGGGCAGCCATATCTATTTCGACGTGGTTTCCGTGGGCGCCACAATCAACGTAATGCTCGCAGCAGTAAGAGCCAAGGGGCTTACCATACTTGAAAACGTGGCGAAGGAGCCGCACATAGTTGACCTTGCAAACTTTCTCAATTCCCTCGGCGCGGATATTCGCGGCGCAGGCACGGACGTTATCAAGATTCATGGTGTGGAACGCCTGCATGGCGCAAACTATTCCATAATTCCCGATCAGATTGAAGCGGGAACCTATATGGTTGCCGCCGCCGCCACCAAGGGCAATGTGCTTATCCGCGGAGTTATCCCGAAGCACCTTGAGGCAATCACCGAAAAGCTGGTCAAAACCGGCGCTTCCGTGGTGGAGTACGATGATTCCATCCGCGTTTCCGGCGAAGTCGACCATTTTGAGCATGTCAACGTAAAGACCATGCCCTACCCCGGCTTTCCCACCGATATGCAGCCGCAGATGACCACTCTGCTCGCCATAGCCCGCGGAACGAGCATAGTCACCGAGGGTGTTTGGGACAACCGCTTCAAATACATCTCCGAGCTTTGCCGCATGGGCGCTTCCATTTCCGTGGACGGCAAGGTTGCCGTTGTTCAGGGCGTGGAATCCCTCACCGGAGCCTGCGTTCGCGCGGCGGACCTTCGTGCAGGCGCGGCAATGGTAATTGCGGGGCTTGTTGCCCACGGCAAAACCGAAATAGAGGAAATTCACCACATTGAGCGAGGCTATACCAACCTTGTGGATAAGCTCAGAGGGCTGGGTGCGGACATTGACCGCATAACCGTGCCGGAATGTTCCTCCAACTACTCTGTATAAATTAAAAATTTACGGCGGACTGTTTTCTGCAAAACGCTCCGCCGACATATTCGGGAGGCAGCCTTACTTTGGCAACCTTTTTTACTATTGCAAGCTCAAGCGCCGGAAATTCCGAATACATAGGCGCATGCGGCCGGGGAATACTCCTTGACTGCGGCATAAGCTGCCGCAGCCTTGTAAACGCCTTAAAATCCCGCGAAATTGAGCCGGAAGCCCTTTCCGGAATTCTTGTCACCCACGAGCACACCGACCATATAAAAGGTCTTAAAGTATTTCTGAAGCACTATGACATTCCGGTTTACGCAACCGCCCCCGTGCTTGAATATCTTGCCGAATACGGACTTGTTCCTAAAACGGCGGAGCTGCGCGAGGTTGACAATAGGGAGCTTGTGCTCGGCGGGATGCTGGTAAAGCCCTTTGCCACCTCCCACGACAGCGTGGGCAGCCGCGGCTACCGCATAGAAACGCCGGATAGCCGCCGCATAACCGTCTGCACGGACACGGGCTATCTCACTCCGGAAGCCGATGAGCACCTGCTCGGAAGCGACGCCGTGCTCATTGAATCAAACTACGACAAAAGTATGCTCATGGCGGGAAGCTACCCCTATCCGCTTAAAAAGCGCATAGACAGCAGGCTCGGTCATCTTTCGAACACGGAATGTGCCGCATTTTTGCCGCAGCTTGTAAAAAGCGGAGCCACCCGCATTGTGCTCGGACACCTGAGCCGTGAAAACAATATGCCGGAGCTTGCGGAGCAGACCTCCGTTTCGGAGCTTTCTCTTTCCGGAATGCGCCGCAGCGACGATTATGTGCTTTTCACCGCACCGAGAAACGAGCTTTCCGAAAATATTTTGCTTTAAGGAGGAAAAATGCGCACAATAAATATTATCTGCGTCGGAAACCTTAAAGAAAAATATCTGCGGGAAGCCGCCGCCGAATACGAAAAGCGGCTTTCTCCCTACTGTAAGCTCAAAATCACCGAAATCACAGAGCACAAGCTCCCCGATAAGCCCTCTCCCTCCGAAATTTCCCGCTGCATAGAGGCGGAGGGCGCCGCAATTCTTGCGAAAATTCCGCAAAATGCGGTTATCGCTGCCATGTGCATAGAGGGCGATATGCTCTCCTCTGAGGATTTTTCAAGGCGGCTT
>OLOS01002992.1_pt1 | contig 10644 bp, 8 predicted proteins | sample 1672631 | NCBI WGS metagenome assembly OLOS01 (sample SAMEA3136707, study PRJEB25190) | human gut metagenome | biome: human gut; feature: human-associated habitat; material: faeces | place: Austria | collected 2013 | reverse complement strand
GGGGTTGCCCGGGGCCGCGGCCCCCTTTCCTTCTTGCGCCCGGGCGCACCTCGGCACTCCAGGCGGGCTTCCTGCAGCCGGGGCGAGTTCTTTCCTTTGTTGCGCGCTGAATCTTCTCTTTTGTTTTATCTGCGATAAGCCGTTTGCTTTCTGTTTGATAACCTTTTCGCGTCTCTCACCTGCGTGAAATTTTTGTTTGAATCGCTGATTTAAGGCTTGCTTGCTAATCTTTTCTTGAAGGTTTCGGCATATTGCGCTAGGATAAGCCCTGTTTGATGCTCTTTTGCGTCGTGATTCTTTTTGTAATCGATTGTTACTTTCTTTTTCTTCGGTGATTATTGTGCGCTCAGCACATTCTCATATCTTGTTACCCTATTTGAGGAGGACCCGTGAAGTTCTTTCTTGACACCGCAGACCTTGCGGAAATCGAGGAGGCTGCAAGCTGGGGCGCCCTTGCCGGCGTCACGACGAACCCGTCGCTTTATGCACGTATCGGTGGGAAGCTTGACGACTTCCACAACCACATCAAGCGCATCTGCGACATTGTTGGCCCGGATTGCCCTGTCTCGGCTGAATCTGTTGCCATGAATCGCGACGAGATCATCGCTGATGGTCGTGAGCTTGCCGCAATCGCGCCGAACGTCGTCGTGAAGGTTCCCACTATGGTCGAGGGTCTTGCTGCAACCCACACCCTTGCGGCCGAGGGCATTCCCGTCAACATGACTCTTTGCTTCAGCGTCCCGCAGGCACTTTTGGCTGCTCGTGCCGGCGCTCGCTACATCAGCCCGTTCATCGGCCGATTCGATGATATCTCTGAAGACGGTCTTGAGCAGGTTGCTAATATTGTGACGGCAATCAACAACTACGATTTCACTGCTAACACGGTCAATGGCGAGCAGGTTGAGATCATTGCTGCTTCGATTCGCTCTGCGAATCATGTTACGCAGGCTGCTCTCATGGGCGCCGACATCGCGACCGTTCCCTTCGGCGTTCTGAAGAAGATGGTGCAGCACCCTCTGACCGATCGTGGTCTCGATTCCTTCCTCAAGGACTGGGAGAAAGTGCAGCAGGCATAAATTATGAGCGATAACGAAGTGGCGGAGACCAAAGCAGCTGAAGCTTCCGAAGCCCCGAAGAAGGCTGCTGACAATACGACCTCCGCTTCCCCCGTGAAGCGCGGCCCTGGTCGCCCGCGGAAGGTGAAGGCTGAAGCTGCCGAGGCACCTGCGGAAGCCAAACCGAAGCGCGGCCCTGGGCGTCCTCGCAAAACGCCCGTTGTCTCTGAGGCTGCCGAGTCAGCTTCAACCCCGGCGCCTGCTAAGGCTGCCAAGGCTGCGGCTCAATCGGCTTCCGAGGCCCCTGCGGAAGAGAAACCTAAGCGCCGACCTGGTCGTCCGCGAAAGAACCCTGTTCCCGTTGATGCGGAAGGCTCATCCAAGGGAGCGCTTGTGCGGGCGGCTGAAACCAAGGCGGGGGAGGCTCCTGCTGACGGCGAATCGAAAGCGGCCAAGCCCGCTGCGCGTAAGACGACGTCTCGCAGGAGCGCTGAGCGCGCATCGGATGCGGATGCTTCTGAAGCTCGCACTGGGGAGGCTAGCAAGTCTGACGACCGAAATAACAATCAGGTTCCAGAGACGTCCTCTTCCAATGCTTCTCATAATGATTCGTCATCTCCGTCGAAGACCACCGTTCACGTGCGTCGCTCTCGCGGGGAGCAGAATTCCTCAAACGAGCAGAAGCAATCCGGAAAGAATCATTCCGGTTACAACAAAGACCGCAACAACAATCAGAAGCAGTACCAGCAAAAGCACGGCAACGACCGCAAGCAGCGCCGTGGCCGCAACCAGCAGAACCGCGAGATCACTCCGAGCGTGAACCGCGAGGAACTTGCCGCGCTCAAGGTCGCTGAGTTGAGGGCGAAGGCCGCCGAGCTTGAACTGGACGTGACGGGCCTTAAGAAGGCGGAGCTCGTCGATGCAGTGTATGAGGCGAGCGTGAAAGCCGAAGGATTCATCGAGGTCTCCGGCATTCTCGACATCATGCCCGATGGGTATGGTTTCCTGCGCACGCAGGGATACCTTCCCAGCGAGACGGATGCCTACGTGGGTCTTTCCATGATTCGTCGCAACGGTCTGCGCAAGGGCGACATGATATGCGGCCAGACGCGCCCTGCGCGCGAGAACGAGAAGTTCGCTGCGATCCAGAAGCTTATCTCGATTAACGGGAAGGCTCCTGAAGAGGGGTCAAAGCGTCCTAAGTTCTCTGACTTGACTCCTGTTTACCCTGATGAGCGCCTGATTATGGAGCACGGCAAGAGCACGATCACCGCCCGCGTGATCGATCTTGCGGCGCCGATCGGCAAAGGCCAGCGCGGTCTTATCGTGTCGCCTCCGAAGGCGGGCAAGACGACCATCCTGAAGGATATCGCGGCCTCCATCACGGCGAATAACCCCGAGGTTCACCTCATGTGCCTGCTCGTCGACGAGCGTCCCGAAGAGGTTACCGATATGGAGCGCTCGGTTCGCGGCGAGGTGGTTTCCTCGACCTTCGACATGCCGTGCGAGAATCATATCGCCGTGTCAGAGCTCGTTATCGAGCGTGCGAAGCGTCTGGTGGAAATGGGTGAAGATGTCGTTATCCTGCTCGACTCCATCACGCGACTTGCCCGTGCGTACAACCTTGCGCAGCCCGCTTCCGGGCGCATCCTCTCGGGTGGTGTCGATTCGACGGCGCTCTATCCGCCCAAACGCTTCTTGGGCGCGGCGCGCAATATCGAAGGCGGCGGCAGCTTGACCATCCTCGCCTCTGCTCTCATCGATACCGGATCGAAGATGGACGAGGTCATTTTCGAGGAGTTTAAGGGAACGGGCAATATGGAGCTCAAGCTCGACCGCAACCTCGCCGATCGCAGGATCTTCCCGGCGATCGATCCGGTAACGAGCGGCACCCGCAAGGAAGATTTGCTGCTTGATCCGCAAGAAGCCCCACTCATTTGGGCAGTTCGTCGTATCCTCTCGAATATGAACAATACTGAACGAGCGATGGATATGCTGATCAAGTCGCTAAAGCGCACCGAGACGAACCAAGAGTTCCTCTTGCGTACGGCGAAAAAGGCGCAATCTGCTCATGGGAAGGTCGAAGACGGCTTCGAGCTGTAGCGTGATTGTCTGCGGCACCCCTAGATTTCGCGAAGCGCTGAGGATTTTGCTTTATCGGTAGACGCGCCGGGCATGTTCGTCCGGCGCGTTTTTTCATAAGGTAGTATGGAGTCAGAACGATTAGGAGGGAAGATGAACAACCAGCCCGAAAACTCTCGAGCGAGCGGCGTTTCCAACAATGCCAATGCTCCTTACGGCGCCTATCAGCCGCAACCTGGCAACCAGGCCTATTGGCAGCAGCCGTCGTACGCGCCGCCCTACGCTGCGCCGGTGCAACCGCAGAAGAAAAGCCGCGGCTGGATCGTTGCGCTTGTTGCAGTGGTGCTGCTGTTCGCCTTTCTGTTTGCAGCGCTTGCCTCGTGCACGAGCGTGATGGCTGGGGCGAGCTCCTCGATGTTCGGGGCGGGTTCGCAAAGTGCGGTCGATTCGCTTTCCGAGGATGCCGTCGGCGTGATCACCATCGACGGGACGATCGACTACGACGGTTCCACGGCAAGCCCCGAGGGATTGAAAGCTCAGCTCGATCGCGCTGAGAACAACCCTCACATCAAGGCGGTCGTTCTGCGCGTCAACTCGGGCGGTGGCACGGCGACTGCGGGCGAGGAGATGGCCAGCTATGTCAACGACTTTTCGAAGCCGGTTGTGGTCTCGAGCGCTTCGGTGAACGCTTCCGCAGCCTACGAGATCTCGTCCCAGGCCGACTACATCTTCACCGCGAAGACCACAGCCATTGGCGCAATCGGAACCGCCATGCAGGTGACTGACCTTTCGGGTCTGCTCGACAAGCTCGGTATCTCGGTTGAGAACATCACTTCTGCCGAAAGCAAGGATTCGAGCTATGGGACCCGCCCGCTCACCGAAGAGGAGCGCGCGTACTACCAGGCTATGGTCGACACTGTTAACGAGACGTTTATGGAGACCGTCGCGTCGGGTCGCTCGCTTCCGATCGAGCGTGTTCGCGAGCTTGCCACGGGTCTTACCTATACTGGCATCGACGCGGTCCAAAACGGCCTTGCTGACGAGATCGGCACAAGGGAAGATGCCATCGCGAAGGCGGCGGAGCTTGCTGGCATGCGCACCTATGCGGTGGTGAGCCTCGAGCCCGAGTCCGACGATTTGTCTGATCTCGTCGGACTGCTTTCGAGCAGCAAGATGTCGAACGAAGATTTGATTGAAAGATTGAAGGAGCTTAACGGCAATGGCTCACAGCACTAACGAGAACCCGGTGGAATGGCCTGCACGCGCGGTCGTCACCGCGGGCATGCCATACGGCAACAAGCCGCTGCATTTCGGGCACGTCGGAGGCGTGTTCGTCCCGGCAGACGCGTTTGCGCGCTTCTTGCGGGACCGCATCGGCAAGGATAACGTCCGATTCGTCTCGGGAACCGACTGCTTCGGCTCCCCGATCAACGAGGGCTATCGAAAGCTCGTCGAGGCGGGGGAGTTCGACGGGAGCATCTCCGACTACGTGATGCGCAACCACGAGCGTCAGGCGAACACGCTGCGCTCGTACGGCATTAGCCTCTCGATTTACGATGGCTCGGGAATCGGCCACGCCGGCGAGGTCCATCAGCATGTCTCCGAGGCATTCATCGAGAAGCTCCACGAGAACGGCTTCCTCCGCAAAGAATCGACGCTTCAGTTCTACGACACCGAGGCGCAGACGTTTCTGAACGGTCGCCAGGTGGTGGGGCACTGCCCAGTCCAGGGGTGCAAGTCTGAGCACGCTTACGCGGACGAGTGCGATTTGGGCCATCAGTACGACCCGGTCGACCTCATCGCGCCGAAGTCGTCGGTCACGGGAACCGTGCCCGAGATGCGCCCCGTCGAGAACTGGTATTTCGACCTGCCCGCCTTCTCCGAGTTTCTGAAAAAGCACGTCGAGGCGCTCAAGGCCGATCCTACGATCCGCGATGTCGTCCCGCAGACGATCGAGGAGTTCCTCGCGCCGCCGGTCGTCTATGTGAAGAACGAGGCCGAGGAGGCATATCGGGCGATTGCGGCCGACCTGCCGAAGCACGTCTTTCGTCCGGCGGAGAAGGGCAAGCAGAGCTTCGAGCTCGAGTTCTCGTCTATCGAGGACAGAGATGCGGCGCGTCCGCTGCTTGCGCAAGCGAACATCCGCTTCCGCACGGGAAAGACGCTCGTTCCGTTCCGCATCACCGGTAACATCGAGTGGGGCGTGAAGGCGCCGGTCGTCGAGGGCGTCGAGGGGCTTACCGTGTGGTGCTGGCCGGAGTCGCTGTGGGCGCCGATTTCGTTCACCATGGCGGTAAACGACGAGCTCGGCCTTCCGCGCTCGAGCTGGCAGGAGTGGTGGTGCTCAGATGATGCGGAGGTGTTCCAGTTCATCGGACAGGACAACCTCTACTTCTACGGTGTCGCTCAGCCGGCGATGTGGGAGGCGCTCAAGCCCGGGAACTTCTTCGGGGGCAAAGAGTCACCTGCGCTGCGCCAGACGACGCTCATTGCAAATCACCACCTGCTGCTCGGCAATAAGAAGGCGTCGTCGTCGGGTGCTGTGAAGCCGCCTTCGGCTGATGAGCTGCTCGATTACTACACCCCTGAGCAGCTGCGCGCGCATTTCCTCGCGCTCGGGCTTGATCAGAAGTCGGTTGGGTTCAAGCCCAAACCGTTCGACCCCGACGAGTCGAAGCGCACCGATCCGCGCGTGGCCGACCCGGCGCTCAAAGAGGGAACGCTTCTCACCAACGTGTTCAACCGATTGGCACGCAGTTGCTTCTATGAGGCGCAGAAAAACTTCGAAGGTATGATGCCGCTTTGCTCGATTAGCGAGGAGGTCGTTGCGCGCGCGCAGAAAGCGCTGCATACCTATGACGGGCTCATGCGCAAGGTCGAGCTGCACACGGTGATGTCGCTTATGGACGAGTTCATCCGCTATTCGAACAAGTATTGGACTGACGGCATCAGGGAGGCTGAGCTTTCTGGTGATGCCGACGCGCGTCGGCAGGTGCTCGCGGACTCGTTCTATCTCCTGCGCGTCTGCACGCTGCTCATGCACCCGATCGTTCCGTTCGGCTGCGAGAAGATCTGCATGCAGATGAACTTCGACGCCGATGAGTTTTTCAGCTGGAACTACGACTTCGAGGGAATGGGCGAGCTGTGCGGCGCTGCCGAGCTCGACGAGGGGGCGCATCGCGTCCGCGAGCTTCCGCCGCGTTTTGATTTCTTCGAGAAGCACGAAAGCCAGATCAAGAAGAAGTAGCGGGTGTCTGCGCGATTGCGGCCATGTATTTTAATGCGGGTGGGAAAGCGCGCCTTTCCGCCCGCATTTTCTTTTGAGCTGAGCATTCTGCTGCAATTGCAACTAAGCGCAGCATCTTCTGTTTCTTCTGTTCCGCCGTCCTGCTTCTTTTTCTCGAAAAGAAAACACCTTTTCGCCCTTGCGGATATCTATGGAAGAGCGTTATAATTCAACGGTTTCTATATTACACATGCTTGCGCGACCCACGCCGCCAGTGGCCAACCGAAAAAGGCTGCGGTAGTTGGGGATGACCGCAGGCAGAGGATTAACGAATGGAGAAGAACATGACGAAAGTCAGCATTCAGTCGCTGCTCGATGCAGGCGCGCACTTCGGTCATCAGACCCGCCGCTGGAACCCCAAGATGAAGCCGTACATCTTCGGCCATCGCGGTGACATCTACATCATCGACCTCAAGCAGACCCTCATCGGCCTCGACCAGGCCTACACCTTCGCTTCCGAAACCGCCAAGAAGGGCGGCACCGTGCTGTTCGTCGGCACCAAGAAGCAGGCTCAGGAGCCCATCGCCGATGCTGCGAACCGCTGCGGCATGCCGTATGTGAACGCTCGTTGGCTCGGCGGCATGCTCACCAACTTCCAGACCATCCGCTCCCGCGTTGCCCGCATGGAGGAGCTCGAGGCCATGGACACCGACGGCCGCATGGCATCGCTTCCCAAGAAGGAGCAGATCCTGCTGCACAAGGAGCTCGCCAAGCTGCAGGCCAACCTCAACGGTATCCGCAACATGAAGCGCACGCCCGACGCCGTCTTCGTGGTCGACACCAACCGCGAGGGCATCGCCATCCACGAGTGCAAGCGTCTCGGCATCCCCGTCATCGGCACGCTCGACACCAACTGCGATCCGGACGACGTCGAGTTCGGCATCCCGGCTAACGACGACGCCATCCGCTCCGTGCGCCTGCTCGCCGACTTCGTGGCTGACGCCGTCATCGCCGGTACGGGCGCTCCCGTAACCGCTGCCGAGATGGAGGCCGCTCCCGCCGAGGCTGCTCCCGCTGAGGAAGCTCCTGCTGCTGAATAGCACGAACGTTTAGCTCCAGCCGCGCGCTCGATAGAGGGCGCGCGGTCTTTTCATTCATCTTTCACTTGAGAGAAAGGAACATCCGTGGCTGCAATTACCGCTGCAATGGTCAAAGAGCTCCGCGAAATGACCGACGCCGGCATGATGGAGTGCAAGAAGGCGCTCGTCGAGGCCGATGGCGATATGGACAAGGCCGTTGACGTTCTTCGTACCCGTGGTCTGGCCGCTGCCGCCAAGAAGGTTGGCCGTGCCACCAACGAGGGCACCGTTATGGCCATCGTTTCCGACGACGCGACCAAGGGCGCTGTCGTCGAGCTCAACTGCGAGACCGACTTCGTCGGCATGAACGAGAAGTTCAAGGGCTACGCTGAGAAGATCGCCCGTGCCGCTATGGCTGCCAACGTCGAGGACGTTGAGGCTCTGAAGGCTGTCGACGCCGAGGGCGAGACCGTCGAGGACGTGCTCACCGATGCCATCCACACGCTCGGCGAGAACATGAACCTCGCTCGCGCTGCTGTCGTCGAGGCTGGTGGCGTCGCTTCCTACATTCATGGTGGCGGCAAGATCGGCGTCCTCGTGACGTTCGACGTCGAGGGCATCGACCCTGCTTCCGACGAGTTCCAGCACTGCGGCCGCGACGTCGCTATGCAGGTTGCTGCCGCTTCCCCGGTTTCCGCAACCCGTGAGTCCGTCCCTGCCGAGGTCGTCGCGCACGAGATGGAGATCTACAAGGCTCAGGCTGCCGAGTCCGGCAAGCCCGAGAACATCCAGGAGAAGATCGCCACTGGCCGTCTCGAGAAGTTCTACAAGGAGAGCTGCCTCACCGAGCAGGCTTTCGTCAAGAACCCGGACCAGAACGTCACCGACTACGTCAACGAGGTCGCCAAGAAGCTCGGCGGCACCATCAAGGTGACCGGCTTCAAGCGCTTCATGCTCGGCGAATAGACGACACGCTTTTTCCCGGCGTATCGATGGGTTTTCGCCCCTGCGCTGCAACCAAACGCTTTACTTGTGAAGGCTCGCTCTGTGCGGGCCTTCGCTTTTTAATATGAGCAGGACAATGTCAAGAGGCAAAATCGGGCCTGCCCCCAGCTTTTTGAACTGGAGTCAGGCCCTTTTCTCTATATCGACCCATGTTGCGGCGACTTCGGCGTGTCTTTCCGACGCTCGTCTTCGCAGTTTAATATCCGCCCGTGGCGACTGCTCGCTGGGCAATCCGTTGCTACGGCTGAGGCTACCTCGTCGAAACGACAGTCTATGGACGCGGGTGGCGCCTGCGGCGCTCGCAAAAAAAGAGACTGGGGTTCGCCTCAACGGCCTCGGATCGGACCGCGGCATGGGAAGATGGCGCTATATGTCCTCGTTGGGCTTTCTGCGTCCTATCGCGCCCCCTCGGCCATCGAGCCCACGGCCCAGCACCAGCACGCGAGCTCGCGCGCGGTGGCGACGTTCGCCTTGTTCTTGTGGACCCCGCGCTCCAGCAGGGCGGCGCGCCTCCCGACGAGCCGCCGCACCCCCTTCGACGCATGCCGCCTGGCAGCCGGGTCGGGAGCTTGGCCCGGGGCCGGGCCCTTCGAATGGGGCGAGGCGTTCAGGTAGTGCCACGCCGCCTCCACCATCACCCTCCTCAGATGCTTGTTGCCGGCCTTGGTGATGCCGCCCTGGGCGACCTTCTCCCCGCTGGAGTGCTCGGAGGGGGTGAGCCCGAGCCACGCGGCGAACGACCTCGCGTTCCGGAACCTCGCGAACTCGCCGGCCTCGAAGACGATGTCGGCCGCGGTCATGACGTCGATGCCCTTCAGGCACCGCAGGGAGTCGACCCTCTTCTTCCACCTGGGCCTGGACGCCTCGTCGGCCACCAGCTTCTCCAAGCGCCTCTTGTCTTCCTCGGCCTGCCTCACCGCGTCGACATAGAAGGCGAATGCGTCGTTGTCCGCCTTCTCGGCAAAGGAGATCGAGCTTATCCAGGACCAGTAGGCGCCGGTCCAGTTGCCCTTCCTCTGGCCGGAAGGCGTCCTCTCGTCGAAGACCAGCCCGTGGCGCAGCAGGAACTTGGAGAGGCGCTGCTTTTGGCGCCTCAGGTCCTCCCGGGCGTCGTCCAGGGCGCGCGCCAGGTCGCGGGCGGCCTCGCACTCGTCGTCGGGCACCCACACCTCGACGATGTTGCCCACCGAGAGCATCCTGGCCAGGAACTCGGCGTCGTTGCGATCGTTCTTCCTGCGCCTGTCGGCGGCGGGCTTTATCATCTTGGACACCGCGCCGATGACGCAGTCGACGCCCAGGGAGGAGAGCTTCTTCTGCAGGTCGAACCCGGTCACGCCCGACTCGTATACGCATCTGGCCCCGGGGTCGATGGACCGGATCCACTCGGCCACGGCGCAGGCGTCGTAGCCGAAGGTCGCGGATCTGACCTCTCCGGTCACGACGTCGAGCGCGACCGCCTTGATCGAGCGCGCATGTACGTCCAGGCCTGCAAAAGTGGTAACATTCATCATGAGAGCCCCTTCCATGAGTGTGGCGTGGCCGCCACGGTCGACTAGACACCTTCCATTGTCGGCCTAATCCACGAAAAGTCATGCAGCAGGGGCTCTCAATTTATTGTGTCCTGCTCATATCGTCTATGGGAAGGAGCGTGGATGAAATTCACGGTTATCGCGGTGGGGAAGCTCAAGGAGCGCTTTTGGACAGAGGCGTGCGCGGAGTATCTCAAGCGCTTGCAGCCGTATGCGAAAACGGAGGTTCGCGAAATCGCCGACGTTGATCCGCGACGTGCGGGAGGCGTCGAGGGTGCGCGCGACAAAGAGGGCGCGGCGATTTGTGCGGAGCTCGATAAGCTGGGCCCGGACGTTCATGTGGCGCTTCTAGCGATCGATGGCAAGGAACGCTCGAGCGTGGGTATCTCGCAGCGGATCGATTCGCTCGCGCTTGCGGGGAAGAGCAATTTCGCGTTTATCATCGGCGGGTCGGAGCCGTTCGTGGACCGGCGGCTGGTCAATAAAATTGCCGACTATGTACATAGCCGCTCCTACCCGCAGTGTGTTAAGGATATTCGCATCGAGTGCTCGCGCCTCGGCGATTCCGGCTGCGCACGCGGCGCGGTCATGCTTGCGCTCGACCAGTTCCAAACCTCCCTTTGCAGTCACTCCATCCTCCGCCGCGCAGTGGCTGAGGTCTGATCGAA
>OLOS01002990.1_pt1 | contig 10645 bp, 10 predicted proteins | sample 1672631 | NCBI WGS metagenome assembly OLOS01 (sample SAMEA3136707, study PRJEB25190) | human gut metagenome | biome: human gut; feature: human-associated habitat; material: faeces | place: Austria | collected 2013 | reverse complement strand
TCTCCCGTTTCAATGCCGTAATACTGGCAGACCGCATAGGAAATGCTTTCGGCCTCGACTTCCTCGGTGTTTCGGCTCTTTTCGCCGGGAACAAGGATCGTCTCACCATCGTCCGCAAGCTCCGTCATGTGTTCATAGTCGTGGAGCTTGGCGTGGGCAATCTCATGGACGGCGGCGCATACCGTCTGCACCTCACTCATACCGGCGCGGATGGTGATGCTCTGCGTCTTAATGCTGAAAAAGCCGTCCGTATCCCGCGCAACGGGCTTTATCTCCATCGGAACGGGAGAAGCACGGCGCAGCGCCTCCATGAAAACCTCATACTGCTGCACATTGCCGCTCAGATCGGCGGCAAGCTGGGGCAAGGGCTTTCCAGAAGTCTGCGACACGTCAAAGACGGATACCACCTTGAACATAGGGATACGGATTTCTTTTTCCTCAATGATGGCCTTGCCGTCTGCGTCCAGCACCGGCGCATTGGTTTCGGGGTCGGTCTTGATTTCCTCGACCTTTTTCTTATAGGGAGTAGGAGCGATGATGCGAATGCCTTTTTCGCCTTTCAGGACGTTCCTGCCGAACTGATCGCGCCACTTGTTGAAGCCCGCCACATGGGTTGCGTCGGGGCGCTGTATATAGATGAGCATGGTATTATTGACCGAGTAGCGGTGAAAGCGGCTCATGGTGGCAAGGTACTTCCGGTACTTATCGCTCTCGAACAGCTCCTTGATGCCATTTTCGATGCTGTCAACAATCTCCCGCATCCGGTCTTTGTTGGTTTGTTTTTCAGCCATGATGATCTCCTTTCAGGAAAAAATAGCGCCCCTGCGCAGAAGAAAACACATCCTGCACAGGGGCGATTCTCCGCAGATAGACGTTGTTTTTGAGCTTGCGGATAGAATGACGCAACCCCTTGTGATTCCGCATGGAAAAAGCCTTGCGGCACGGGGCTTTTACGCCCTCTATTTGCGGAGGTTCCAGTATTGCTCACGCTTTCGTTTGGCGTCCTGCTTTCGGCGTTCCTGCTTGGCGCAGGCGGGGCAATATTTGGTGCGGTTGGAGGAAGAATAGACCGGCTTACCGCAGACGGCGCAGCGCTTTCCCGGCCTTTCCCGCATCACGTCGGCCAGCAGCTCATGGTCGGCGGGAAGCACCGCGTTTCGGAACCAGTTGCACAGCAGCGAGTAGGAAATACCCTGTACGCAGACGCAAGGCTCTCCATCATCCAGCGCGAGGCAGTTGCCGTGATCGTAATTACAGCAGAGCTTCCGAATGAGCTTCTTGGCGCGGCGGAGCTGCTTGTGATCCATACGCGGCGCATCAGCCATTGTCGAACACCAGCTTATAGCCCGTGTGCTGCCCATCATCCTCCAGAAGAACGACGGCATCATAGGTTTTCCCGGTTTTTTCCGAGTAGCAGCCTTTCAGCGGGGCGCGGCCATTTTTCAAAAGCGCAGCGGCAAGAGATTTCGTCAGCGCCTTTTTCTTGGCGGTGAAAAAGCGGCTGTTTTTCCAGAGAACAAAGGAACAGGCACGGTTCTCGCAGAAAAAGCCTTTCGGTGATTCCGTCACCTCGGCTCCGCAGCGGGGACACTTGCCGACCACCTCACGCCCGGAGGGGAACAGGACTTCCGCACCGGGGATGGGCTTGTAGGTCTGCACCAGCTCATTCAGCATGGCGGCGATCCCATCCATGAAGCTGTCCGGGGCGATTTCGCCGCGCTCGATCTCTTTCAGGCGGTGCTCCCATTCAGCGGTGAGCTGCGGAGACTGGAGCTGTTCGGGCAGAACGGTGATAAGCGCCGTGCCGGTGGAGGTGGTCAGCAGATTTGTGATCTTTTTGGACTTCCTGCGCTCCACAAAACCGGAGGACACCAGCTTTTCAATGATACCGGAGCGGGTCGCCGGGGTTCCGATGCCCTTGCGCTCGGCATCATCTGGCATATCCTCCTTGCCCGCGTTTTCCATCGCGGCCAGCAGCGTATCCTCGGTGAAATGCTTGGGCGGCGTGGTTTTTCCGGTCTTGACCGACGCGGCAGATACGGAAAGCGTCTGATTATCCGTTACCACCGGCAGCGCGGGCGCTGCCTCCGTCTGCTCCTGCTCATAGCGCTTCCAGCCAGGAGCAAGAACGGTTTTTCCCTTGGCGGTGAAGCTCTGACTGGCACATTCCACCGTAATGACCGTTTCTGCGTAGCGATGTGGTTCATCCACCGCACGAAGCAAGCCCCTTGCCGCCAGCTTCAGCACCTCGCGTTCGCCCAGCGGCAGAGAGGCCATATCTACCTTTTCCGCGCTGATGGTGGGAACAATGGCGTGGTGATCGGTGACTTTTTTACTGCTGCATACCTGCTTGGCGCAGATGGTCGGAGGCTTCTCCATGCCGCAGACAGCGGCAGCGGCAGCGACAAGGCCGGGGACGCTGCCCTCCATATCGTCGGTCAGGAAGCGGCTGTCGGTGCGCGGGTAGGTACAGAGCTTCTTTTCATAGAGCGCTTGGAGATAGTCGAGGGTCTGCTGAGAGGTGTAGCCGAGAACGCGGTTGGCGTCGCGCTGGAGGGAGGTCAAATCGTAGAGCGCGGGCGCTTTCTCAGACTTTTCCTTGCGCTCCACGCTTTTGACGGTTACTGCCTTGCCCTTGCAGGCGTTGGCGATGGCGTCGGCGTCCTTCCTGTCCTTCATTCGGCCTGTCGTGGCGGGAAAGCCGCAATCGAGCTGGACGGTGTAGAACGGTTCTGCCACAAATGCGGAGATCTCCGCCTCACGCTGTACCAACAGCGCCAGCGTGGGCGACATGACGCGCCCGATGTTCAATGTGCGGCCATACGTCAGGGAGAAATACCGCGTGGCGTTGATGCCCACCAGCCAATCAGCCTTGGCGCGGCACAGGGCAGATTGATGCAGGCCGTCATAGTCGCGCCCAGACCTAAGCTGCTGGAAGCCGCTGCGGATGGCATCATCCTCCATTGAAGAAATCCAAAGCCGCAGAATCGGCTTGGAGCATCCCGCAAGGCAGTAAACCGTGCGGAAGATCAGCTCACCCTCGCGCCCAGCGTCGCAGGCGTTGACCACCTCTGCCACATCCTCCCGGCGCATCAGCTCCCGCAGAATGTCAAACTGCTTCTGCTTGTCCGCACGGACGATGAAGCGGAACGAGGTAGGAATGATGGGCAGCGCCGCCAGCGTCCATTTGGCATCATCGGCATTGTAAACGGCGGCGTCGGCCAGCTCTGCCAGATGCCCGAAACACCACGACACGATGTACCCGCCACCCTCCAGATACCCGTCATGCCGTGATTTAGCACCCAGCACGGCGGCGATACTCTGCGCCACGGAGGGTTTTTCGGCGATCACAAGGCGCATGGTGCAGCCTCCATTCTCTTTACGTCACGGTAGCAGGGGCGAACGCAGCTCTGTCCGAAGCGCTTGCAGCCGTAGCAGAAGTGTTCCTTGGCATCGTCGGGAGGGCTGTCCTCCCGCGCTGCTTTCGGCTTCTGCATCATCAGTCGTTCCAGCGGATTATTGGTGAAATATCTCATGTGTCCGTATCCTCCGTAGTATCCTGTTCCGGTTCGTCCTCATACGGCTCAAACTCGCATTCGTCCTCATCCTCACCGTAGTCATAATCGTCCAGATCGGCGCTGCCCTTGGTCTGCGGCTTGGCCTTTTTCTGCTTGAAGATGTAGAACGCTGCACCGCCGCCCAGCGCGACGATCAGCAGAACGACGAGGATGCCGCCCACGCCGCTCTTTTTCTCCGGTTCCTCGGCGGCGGATTTTGTCGGCTCGGTGGGGACTTCGGGCTTTGCCTCCTTGCCCACGCACTCGGTCATGTTGACCGCGCAGACGGGGCAGGATGTATTGACCGTACCGGCCACGCATTTGGTGGTGCAGGAGCAAGTGGCGGGCGTTTCTTCCTCGCCGGTCAGCGCCATCAGGTCAGCCTCATCCACCTGATTCAAGAAGTGGACGGTTTCTTCGCCCTCATCGTCGCGGTCAATAATCATGTAAAATACGTTACCATTCTTGCTTTCCAACGTAATGAACTGTTTTCCTGCCTTGGTGCTGGAGCCAATATCGTCAATCAGCGTCAGATTGCCGTCCGGTGTCAGCGCGTCGCTGCCGCCCGTCATGCTGCCGAGAAGGAGCTGCCAGAGGTCGGTCAGCTCTTTTTCATCAAACGGAAGCGTAATGCCGCCGATACTCACGGTACTGTCGGCGGCGTCGGTGACGGTCAGATAGCTGCCGTACACATAGCCCACACGGGCGGGCAGCAGGATTTTTACCCAATCGCCGTCCCTGCCGATCACATCGACCACCGTGCCATTGGGGAGCTGCGTAAACGCGGTGTTGTCCAGTCCTGCGCCGGTGCGGACGTTCAGGTTGCCGCCGTTGGTCGTGACCGTGCCGATCTGTTTTGTTTCCTGCGTGTCTGCGGCGCTGCTTTCGACGGCAGGCAGCGTATCATCGGGATAGTCGCCGCTGCTGGCAAAAGCGGAAACGGGGAGAATCCCGATACACAGGAGCATCAGCAGCAGACTGATAAAAATGCGCGGTGTGTTCTTAGTCATGGTTCAACGCCTCCTTTTCCGAAGTGGCCGGTGCAGGCGCGGCCTGCATACGGCGGAACAGCTCGGCAAACTGCTCCATCGTCATGCCGTTCTCACGCACCATGCCGATGATGTCGGTGTCCTCCAACTCACGAATCTGCTTTTCCAGCTCGCGGTTGCGGCCTTGCAGATCAGAGATTTTGCCTTTGTTCTTCTCCAGCTCTCCACGGAGCTTCATAATTTTCGGGTTCATATCGTTCACTCTCCTTTACGGCAAGCGCCCATAGCGGTAGAAATGGGACTGCCAATAGCTTGAATTTAAGTTCGCATAAGAGATCGGATCTCCGCAGTGGATCATCATATTGTTGCCGACGTAGATACCCACATGGCTGACACCGGGGGTATCATACGTTCCGGTGAAAAACACCAGATCGCCCGGTTTGACATTGGCAGAGGGTACGGGCGTACAGATATTGCATAGCCCTTGCGCTCCCAGCCTGCCCACATCCCAACCGGAATGATTGATGACCCAACTGACGAAGCCCGAACAGTCAAATGAGGTAGAGGGACTGCTGCCGCCCCAAACGTAGGGGTAGCCGAGATATTTTTCCGCTTCCTTGATAATGGCGGCGAATACCTCATCGTCCAGCGCCTCCGGGGGAATGTCGTAGTCGGTATAGCTGCCCTCTACATACTTGCCGATGTAGCCTGAACCGGGGAACAGGTCGGGACGGTTGCCGAGGGTGGCCATATAGGTGGCGTACATTCCGAGCTGTTCTTCGCTCATAATGTAGACGGGAACATGAGAGAGATTGAAGTTTTCCAGCGTGACCGTGCAGATGTAGTAGTCATACGGAACCTGATAGGTGTCCGTATGGGTGTTGCCGTCCGCGTCCGTCCATGTGTCGGTTTCTGTGCGGTAGCGGGTTTCCACCACCACATCCTCGGTCAAAATGTACTGGCGGTCAAAGAGCATTTGGAGCGTACCCTGCACCTCATCCAGCGTCCATTCCCCTTGATGCAGCGCCGTAATTATGGAAATGAGTACATAGGGGTCATGCTCGATGGTGTCCAGATCAAAGTGGTACTCATCGTAGTCATGGGTGCTTTCGTAGGTGTCGAGGTAGCGCTGAAGCTCTGCTTCCATTTCGCAATACTGCGCCTCCGCGCCCAGCATATCGGCGTCCTGCGATGGATAAGTGCTGGCCGCGATCCCGGAGCCGACGCCATCCATTATCACCGAGCAGGAGGACAGGCCGTTGAGCAGAAATGCCAGCATCAGCAGAATTGCGGCGGCAATGGCAAAGCCGCGCCGGTGTTCCCACACATATTTGCCCGCTTTCTCAGCCTTTTCAGCGGCTTTTTTCGCGGCCTTGGCGGTATTCTCTGCCGCCTTTGCCGTAGTCTGCGCCGCCTGATTGTGCTTGGCAGCGGCATACTGCTTCTTAATTGCCTGCTTCTGCTGCCACTTGGAAACGGGATTGCTGGTGGGGCTGTCGATCTCTGCTTTCTTCTGGAGCGCGTCAATGTTGGCTCGCTCCAGCTTTCTCTCTGCACGGATGGCGGCACGATAAGGCTTGAGCTGATGGGCGCGGTGGGCAGACTGCACCAGCCGCCCGCCGCTCTCCACGGCTTGCTCTACCTTGTGCGCGGCCTCTACGCCTACATTGTCATCCTCGCTCTGCCGCACCTCCCGGTGAACCTGAGAGAGAACAAAGTTGGCGGGGGCATCCTGCACGGCATGGGTCAGCTTGGAGGGCGGCTTTTTCTTATCCACTTCCTCAAAACGGAGCTGCGTTTTGACCTTGCCGGTGGCAGGATCAAAGCCGAGTTCCTTTTTGACCACGGTTTTCTTGGGGATTTTCGCCTGCGCCTTATCCGCCTTGGCCACCGCTTTTTTTACCCGCTTGATGGGCTTTTCCAGCTTCGGCTCGGCAAGATCGGCGTCGGAAAACTGCAAACGCGGTTCTCTTTTCATGCCGACGCCACCTCTTGCGGTTTGGTGGTCATGACGCGGTACAGCTCGGTGTCCTTCGGGAAGTGGTCAATGAAGGGCAGGATCGTGTTGCCGTAGAACAGCAGCCCCTCGCCCTCGCCGGAGTGGGTCACATAAGAAAGCTGATGCGGCGAAATGTTGAGCTGCTTTGCGAGAATCTGCCGGTCGCCAGCGGCCTGATTGAGCATATAGATGAAATCGCTGTTCTCAAAAATGTTCTCAACCTCGCGGCTGGATAACAGGTCTTTGACATTTTGCGTGATCCCGGTGGGGATGCCGCCCCATTTGCGATAGCGCTTCCAAATCTCGACACTGTACGAGGCCGTCTGTTCCTCCTTCAAGAGAAGATGGAACTCGTCAAGATAGTAGCGGGTCGTTTTATGGGCGGCGCGGTTGATGGTCACACGGTTCCAGACCTGATCCTGCACCACCAGCATCCCGATTTTTTTGAGCTGCTTGCCCAGCTCCTTGATGTCGTAGCAGACGATGCGGCTGTTCACATCCACGTTCGTGTGATGGTTGAACACATTCAGAGAACCGGTGACGTAGATTTCAAGGGCGGTGGCGATGTACTGCGCTTCCTTTTCATCCTGCGCACGGAGGGCATTATACAAGTCCTCCAGCAGCGGCATATTCTCCGGTTTCGGGTCATTGAGGTAGTCCCGGTAGACGATGCGCACGCAGCGGTCGATGATGGTCTTTTCCACAGGGGCAAGCCCATCCTTGCCGCCGACGATCAACTCGCACAGCGACAGAATGAAGTCGGATTTCAAGCTCAATGGGTTATCATCGTCGCTGTAATCCAGATTCAAGTCCATCGGATTGATGTAGCAGGGCGAACCGTCGTAGCCCTTGCCGGTGGGCGACAGCTTAATGACCTGTCCGTGCAGGCGCTCCACCAGCGGCGTATATTCGCCCTCCGGGTCACAGATGATGATGTCATCCTTGGGGCAGATGAGAAACGCATTGGTGATCTCACGTTTTGCCGAGAATGACTTGCCGCTGCCGGGAGTGCCTAAAATCAGGCCGTTGGGATTTTTCAGCAGTTTCCGGTCTACCATTATAAGGTTGTTGGACAGGGCGTTGATGCCGTAGTACAGCGCCTCCGAACCGCTCTGGAACAGCTCCTGCGTGGTAAAGGGGACGAAGATTGCCACGCTGGATGTAGTCAAGCCCCGCTGAATCTCGATCTGATTCAGCCCCAGCGGGAGACTGCTCATCAGTCCTTCCTCCTGCTGGAAGTCCAGCCGGGTCAGCGCACAGTTATACTTCTGCGCGATACTGGAGGTCTGGAAGATGTTGTTGTCAAGCTGCCGGGGTGTGTCCGCCGTGTTGAGAATGAGGAAGGTCAGCAGGAACATTCGCTCGTTGCGGGACTGCAAATCCTGCAACAGCTTTTTTGCTTCTGCGCCGTAGGTGGCAAGGTCGGATGGGATAATGTCCATATCGTACCCGGCGCGGACGGCCTTCTTCTGTTCCTCGATTTTGGACTTGTCGAGATCGGTGATCTTGCGCTTGACGGTCTTGATGGCGTTGACCTGATCCACAGACTGCACATGGAGGTTGACGAGGACGCTGCTCTCCATATCCAGAAAGTCCGCCAGCATCCGGTCATTCAGCTCCGGTGCCAGAATCTGCACGAAGCTGATCGCACCCAGCTTTTTGCCCATGCGGAACATCCTGCCGGTCTTGAACTCAAAGGAGCTGGGCGCGATAAAGTCCTTGGTGGACAGCCCGGAGGGAGCCAGCCAGTCCCACGAAAAGCGGAACGGCTCCTGCTCGTCCATCCGCAGAATGTCGTGCATGACGTGCAGGCGCTCAAAGCCGTTCAGCGGCGCAGCCACAACGCCCAGCCTCTTGAAGTTGTTCAGGAGGTCGGTTTCGATGCGCTCCAAACGGGGCTTGGCAGCGCGGAGGTTGTCGGCCTCAACGCCGAACGTGAGATACTTGGTCTTAATGAGGCCGTTGTTGCCGCGGGCAAGCTGATTTTGCAGCATACCGGCGTACTCGGCGCGGATGCCGTCAAACTCGTCCCCGCAGGGCGGAATGGAAATGCTCCGTGCAAAGGTTTCCTGCGAAGCCGAGAGGTTCACAAAGGAAAGCTGGAATTGCACGGAGCTGTCAAAGTAGTTCAGGAAATCGCACCACGCCTCAAAGATGGCGGTCTTGTCCTCATTCTGCGAGAGCTGGTAGTTGATGTCCTGATACTGGATCGTTTTGGTGTAGCGCGTGTCGGTCACACGGCAGATGCCGTCCGGCCACATACGCTGATACGGGATGCTGTCCTGCGCCGATTTTTCTTTCTTATCCGTTCGGTTCGCTCTTGCGATGGCGATTTCGATCTGGTTTCGTTCGGTGCGGGTCAGCTTTTTCTTTTCGGACAATTTGATACACCTCCCGGTCTAACTGGTTTTGCCGCTCCAGAACGGCATAAAAATTGTTGGTCTTATATGGGCGCTGCTTCGGCCTCTGGAAGCACACACGGTAGATGTTGCGGATGACGACCTCCAGCGGCTGACCGTTCTTTTCATACATGGCGAACAGCATAGCCGGGATCATCACCACCATCATCACTATGGCGGCGGGGCTGGTGCCGATGCTGCCCTTGAGCAAGAAGAAAAGCGGTACGCCGATGAGCGCGCCGCTTCCGAAGCAGATGAGCTGTCGTTTCGTGAGGTTGAACAGCACCTTGGTTTTTACTTTGGTTAAGTCCTTTGGGACGTTGACATAGGCCATAGAAATCCCCCTTTATAAGAGCTTTTCATATCGAAGTTTCATCTGTGCCGGGTACAAAGCGGAGGCGGGCTTACGGCTGCCTGTCCAGCATTTGCCGCCTGCCAAGCCTGCGCAGTTCCAACCAGCGGCGCGGAGACTGCTGCCGCTCTCGCTATCCAGCGTATAGGTGATGATCTTGCGGTATCCCATTGCCTTTGCCGCCCGCGCGGATGCGGCATAAAGGATGCTGCAAGCGTTCTTCTCACCGGTGGTGCAAAGGCGATTGACCTCCAATGTCCAGCCATCATCCAGATACCGGCTCACAGGACGGCCTACGATTGCAACACCGACAAGCTCTCCATCCTTGGCACAGCCGATGGAAAACTTGTGCCCAGCAGTTGCCTTATGGTGCCGGTGATGCGCATTGACAAATGCGTTCGCTGTTGCAAGCGCGACGGGCGTGAGTGTCAGCATAGTATCACCCCCGTTAATGTGCATTGAACACGGACTTGGCAAGGCTGCTCGTTTTGAACAGGCAGAAGCACAGCAGCACCGTGTAGCCCATGCAAGTCCAGATGGCGTAGATGATGTCATCCACAAGTGCGATGTTCTGCACCAGAACCGCGTAAATGGCAACGCAGACGATAATCAAAAACGCTTGGAAGCCCAGCGCCAACAGGGAACGGATGTAGTTCTGTCCCATGCCGCCCCATTCCTTGCCCATCATGGTCGCCATCGGAATGGGGGCAACAGAGGTGACGAGATATATTTCAATCATTCTTCCGAATGTGATAATGAAAATGCAGATGGTCAGCGCCCACATGGTAATGCCCACGAACAGCGACTGGAACCACAGGCCGAAGAGCGGCCCCAGCTCCATCTCCATCAGCCGATCCTCGATACCAACCATGACGCTTGAAATGTTGATGCTGGTGTCGCCGATAATCAGCCTGGAGGCGCTGGCAACGACGCTTTGGGCGGCATCGAACACGCCCATCACAATCGTCCATGTGTTTGTCACGATCAGGACAGCGGCAGCGGACTTGAACGCCCACTTGAAGAATATCCATGTGTCCATGTCGTTGAGGTTATTTTTGTCGGTAATGAGCTGGATCAGCTCCAGCGTCATCACAAAGGCGAGAATTGCGCCTGCGATGGGGACGATCACGGTTTCCGACAGGTTTTGTATCATGCTGAAAATGCTGCCGTTCCATGCCTGCGGCGATAAGCCCACCTGACCGGAGATCTCGGCAACCTTTTGATTGGTCGCATCGAACATCCCGGACAGATTGCTCACGATACCGCCGATGAGCATTTCTTTCAGCCATTCCGTGATCTTATCCCATAAGAAATCCATAGGGTTGCCCTCCTTTCGGGAGGATGCCGCC
>OLOS01002967.1_pt1 | contig 10709 bp, 10 predicted proteins | sample 1672631 | NCBI WGS metagenome assembly OLOS01 (sample SAMEA3136707, study PRJEB25190) | human gut metagenome | biome: human gut; feature: human-associated habitat; material: faeces | place: Austria | collected 2013 | reverse complement strand
TGTCTCCAGTGCTTTACCGGAATCAATCAGCACACTCGCCAGTTCAATACCATCTTTCATATTTTCAGCCTTACCGCCAATGTACAGTGCCGCACCTGCATTCATCAAAACGGCATCACGCTTTGGTCCTTTCTCTCCTTTCAGGATGTTCTTCGTGATCTCTGCATTTTCATCAGGAGTACCACCCACCAGATCTTCTTTCGTACAGCGTGTGAGACCGAAATCTTCCGGCTTGATCACGTAAGTTTTAAACCATCCATCTTTAATCTCACATACCTTAGTCGGTGCGCTCATTGAGATCTCATCGAGTTTATCCTGACCGTATACGACCATGCCTCGCTTTACTCCAAGACTGATCAGTACCTGTGCCAGCGGCTCTACCAGATATTCATCGTACACACCAAGCAGGTAATCGCTGTCATAAAGCTTAGATGGCTTACGGCTCTCCTTTTCCGCAAGAATTCTTTCACGCTTATTCATAAGCACGCGTCCCCAGCGGTCCGGAGAAGCATCTGCAAACAAACCAAAAATGTTCTTACCGGTCGGATACTGTCTACCGGAATACGGCATAAGCTCTGGATCCAGAGTTAGAGTAATACCCGTTTTTTTCAGCCAGCCTTTATCGTATTCAAACGAATAGGATTCTCCGCCTTTGATAACATTTACATATAAGCTTCCCATAAGGACAGGCTGATATGTACTAAAATCATCATAAACGAAGATTGTTTTGTGATTTATTGCCATTATTCAGACCTCCTTGGTGCACGTTTCTTTGTAATCAGATTTAGATCCTGCAGTTGTCTGCCCATCTCATCATCCCTAGCGACAAGAAGCAGGTCTATATCAAGATTATTTAAGGCATGCAGTACGGCTGCATATATCCCCATAGCTACCGACGGATCTCCCTTTTCAACCTTCCAAAGAGAGGCGCGACTGATTCCGGCACGTTCAGCAACCAGTTCAGCAGATAAACTCCGTCTGAGTCTTGCAAGCTTAATTTGTTCTCCCATAGTCTGCAGGATTTCTTCTGTTCCCGGTAATATGTTATACGCAGCTTTCTTCATTTCTAATCACCGCCCTCATTATGTTTATTATTATAAACATAAATGGTGATTTTGTCAATTTTAGAAAACATTATGCATTATGCGATGCTGTTCAAGGATACTGTTCCGGCAGCCACACAAAAAGCCCCCAGACCTAACTCCAGGGGCGTTCTTCATTAAATATAATAATTTCAACATGCTGATCCCGACCACGCGTCCCCGCAAGGGTGGAATCGGACTGGCGACTTTTCCTCTCGGGTAAGCATGGACGGCAATCTATTTTTATGGTGATCCCGGCCAGAATCGAACTGGCGACCTACCGCTTAGGAGGCGGTTGCTCTATCCTACTGAGCTACGGAACCATAACAACAGCTCAGGCAGAACTCAAGCCTTTCCGCCCAAGCTGTATTAAATATTATACCGCAAAAACAGTCTACTGGCAATGCGGAAACAGCAAGTTATGCGTCAGCAAGCTTCTCCTCTTTTTCCTTTGCCAAAAACTCCGCCACAGCAGGCAGATTATCAAAAATAAACTGCTGCGCTGCCTGCGGATAAAAGTTAATATAATAAATTTCTCCGGTAGCTTGTCTTACACGCTTTTCGGTAATAATACCCAACTCAGAACCCTTTTCTGTCGGAATTTTATTGCGCCCATCTTCCGGCAACTGCAGATAACCTGCATGTTCCAACCATCTGCCAAGCTCCACCGTGGTAAGATTATGCATTTCCTTATCTGCAAAGGTATCATTAATATATTTTACAAGCTTTGTGATATTGGTAGCTTCAGTCATAGGCTGCAGCCTGCTCAGGTCATCCTGCTCCACAGCAAAGCTGCTTTTAACTGCCTTAGGAGTTTTGGGGGCAACCTTAAAGCTCGTGCTCTGCGAAACCAGATTCATAATCTTGCCGTAAACAGCAATAACCTCTGCGGCATCGGTAAGCGCCTCCTGTACCTGCGCGCTCTGTACAACCTCCAGTGAAAGCTCCTCCTCGGCAAAAGGATGTCTGTTTTGGCTCATACGGTGAATAACATTGTAAGCATTGCGTAATTTGTTGATATCCAGCATCTGCATTTCTCCTATTCTTCACACAAATTTTATAAACAAAAAGGCAGACTCTGCTACATAAAGAGTCTGCCCTAAAACAATCAGCAGTTAATGTGCTTCTGCCAACACCTCAGCGGCGATATCGTCCGCCATTCCCGGAGGCATGCTCCATTCAACACGCACGCCGGTTTTACCCCAAAGACGGGTGAGCGCTACCTGAAACGCCTCCTTACTGGAAAGCGGCTCCAGCGTTATCGTAGCAAAATCACGGATAGTATCACCCTGCGGCACATCCAGACTCAACGGAGTTGCCAGATACTTTTCGACAGCAGCCTTAGCTTCGGCAACAGCCTCCGGCAAGGTTACTACGGCAGTCTTATCTGCTTCGTTATATTCTACATAGCCATAATGGCAATTATAATTCAAGGTTACAGCATAACTACTCATTTCAATCCCCCTCTGCTCTTGTTACTAATTATAACAACTTAAGCACATAATATCAATATAAGGATTTAAGTAAGCAATTAAAATATAAGTCTTTTTTAGCTCGTAATCCTTGATAAATATAATGCGGCACTATTATCTGCGGCTGAACACAGGCTGCAAACGTTTTTCCATCGGCAGCTTGTCGGCAGTCACCGCCAGCTGTGCCATCTCGTACAGGGTGCTTTGTGCGCTTACAGGCTCCAGCTTGTTGCGTACACGGCGATAGGTACCGTTGGATTGCATCATATGCGCGCCCACGTTATCGCGCAGATACAAGTCGAGCAGCGCCTTGATGCGATGGATATGCTCCTCGGTTTCTACCGGGAAGAACAGCTCTACGCGGTCATTAAGGTTACGCGGCATCCAGTCGGCACTGGAAAGATACAGCTGCTCCTCCCCACCGTTGGCAAACCAGAAGATACGGCTGTGCTCCAGCTGACGACCTACAATACTGCGTACCGTGATATTGTCGCTGATGCCCTCGATGCCCGTGCGCAGACCGCAGATACCGCGCACAATCAAATCAATATGCACGCCTGCAGCCGAAGCCTCGTACAGCTTTTGGATTACAGGCTGGTCAATCAGCGAGTTCATCTTGGCGATGATATGGCCCTCACGGCCGGCACGCACCATGGCAATTTCATTATCAATCAGCGCGTAAATTTTCTCGCGCAGTCCCAGCGGCGCCATAACCAGCTTATTCCAAACCGGTGGCTCGCTGTAGCCGCTGAGCAGATTGAAGAACGCCGAAGCATCGCTGCCAAACTCATCGTTCGCCGTCATCAGGCCAAGGTCGGTGTATAATTTTGCGGTGCTGTCGTTGTAGTTGCCTGTGCCCAGATGCAGATAACGCTTAATGCCGTTATCCTCCTTGCGCACAATAAGAATAATTTTGGCATGCGTCTTCAAGCCTACCAAGCCGTAGATAACGTGGCAGCCGGCTTTTTCCAGACGACGCGCCCAGAGGATATTGTTTTCCTCATCGAAACGCGCCTTCAGCTCTACCAGTACCGTTACCTGCTTGCCGTTTTCCGCAGCACGCGCCAGCGCAGCAACGATAGGACTGTTGCCGCTCACACGGTACAGCGTCTGCTTAATCGCCAGCACCTGCGGGTCGTCGGCAGCATCGCTCACCAGCTTAACTACCGGGTCAAAGCTTTCATAGGGGTGATGCAGCAAAATATCATTTTCACGGATAGCGGCAAACAAATCGCTGTCATAAGGCAGCTCCAGCGGACGCTGCGGCACAAAGGGCTCATACAGCCACGGCCACATGCCCTTCATACCGATAAATTTAAAGAAGCAGGTCGGGTCCAGAGGTCCGTTGATTTCATAAACCTCCATCTCCGTAACATCCAGATTTTCCTCGAGGAATTTTTTGATACGATTATTATTCGTTTTGAAGATTTCCAAGCGAACCGCAGCGCCGCGCTTACGCTTACGCAGCGATTCCTCAACCTCCTTCATAAGGTCAACGCTGTCATCCTCTTCCAAGTCAAGGTCACTGTCACGCGTTACTCTGAAGGACACCATATCCAGAATGTGGCAGCCCTTGAACAGATCGTGGCAATGGCTGGCGATAATATCCTCCAAAAATACGAAGGTACGCTTGCCCTCCGGCTCAACCTCCACAATGCGGTCCAATACGCTCGGCACCTGAATCAGGCCCATGCTGTGCTCGCCGTCAGCCTTAATAAGCTCAACAGCAAGGTTCAGTGTTTTATTGGCCAAAAACGGGAAGGGACGCGAAGCATCTACCGCCATCGGTGTCAATACCGGGAAAACAACCTCGCGGTAATATTCCTCCAGCCAGTCCTTGCCCAGCTCGCTCAAATCCTTAACGCGGCGGAAATGCAGCTTCACCGCATCCATTTCTGCCATCAGCGCAATCAGCGATTTTGTCTGAGTGCGCACCTGCTCATGCGCTGCCTGCGAAATAGCCACCAGCTGCTCATGCACCGACATGCCGGAGGCATCGCGCTTTTCTACGCCGCTGTCAAAATTGCTCCACAAACTGGCTACGCGCACCATAAAAAATTCATCAAGGTTAGAAGCCGAAATGGCGATAAACTTCAGGCGCTCCAGCAGCGGTGTGTCCTTAACCATTGCTTCCTTAAGCACGCGCAGATTAAATTTCAGCCAGCTCAGCTCGCGGTTATAAAAATACTCAGGCTTTGTCAAATCTAATTTTCCCATTACTTATTCACCCGTTCCAAAATCGGTTCAATACCAAAAACTTCCTCAAAGAAAGTTGATTTATCATCAAATGTCCAGATTTCCAACGTTAAATCCTCTTTACTTGCTGCCAGAACCTTCAGCTTATTATCCTTCAGCGTTACAGTGCATCTGTGGATTTTTTGCATATAACTGCGGTCTAAGGCATCGGCCAGACGCACAATGGCAGCCAGCTTGGCTACAACCGGCACCAGCTCCTTTTCCACCTGCGGAGCACGCGTATTGGTCTTGTCAAACAGTCTGTTGGCATGATAATACGATGCCAGCGCTACGATTTTCTTATCCTTCTCGCTCAGGCCGATAATATCCGTAGACATAATCAGTTGATAGGTGTAGATAGAGTGACTGCGCATGCAGATATATTTGCCTATATCATGCAAAATGCAGGTAGCACGCAAAAGCAGGCGCTCATGCTCACCCATGCCGTAAGCCTTGGCAATTTTATCGAAAATAATCAGCGACAGACGCTCCACCTGCTGGGCATGCTTCTTGTCATACAGATAACGGGCGCCGATGGTATGGAAAAGGCTGATAAGCTCCTGCTCCAGCTCCTTACGCATTACAGGATTCGTTTTATTGCCGATATGCAGCAGCTGGATACCGTCGATAAAGCGGTCTGCCGTAATAATAATTTCCTTGGCGGGAATCAGATGCAGCAGCTGTTCATAAAGCAGCACCGTAGGCAGCACAAGCTCCGCAACATTTTCCGGCAGCTTATATACCTGAATCAGCTGTGCCAGGCTCATCTGACGCATGCTGTCGAAAAAGGCATGGAAATCCGCCGCCTTGATGCGATGCACCAGTTGCTTTTCATCCAGACCCAGCATGCGCAGCAAAAGCTCGGTCTCTGTACCGGACAGTACCAGATATCGCACCTTGCTGTCACCCAGCTCGTTTCTTACCGGTCCGATTGTACTGCTGAGGAACTCAGTCAGCGCCTTATTGAAATGCATGCTTTCACGGCGATTGCGCTCAAAGCTCTCCTTAATACGGATAATACCGATATGGAAATTGCCCTGATAGCAGATTTTTTCATCTCGCACCAGCGTTACACCCAAACCGCCGGAGGAAATATCCATCATCAGCATGCCCTCACGCTCGGTAGAAATTTTTTCTGCCTTCAGCGTATTGCGGATAGCCACAAACTTGGTATAAATTTCTCGTGGCATATCAACAACATCGACAACAAGGCCCGTCTTGTTATAAATCTGATCCAGCAGAAATACCTGATTGCTGGCCTCACGCACGGCCGTTGTCGCCTGCATAACATATTCCTCTACACCGTATTCCTTCATCAGGCGCTTGAAGCCTATCAGAATTTCGCAGATTTCGGAAACAAGCGGAAAAGGAATTATTTTATTTTTAAAAGTTGCCTCACCCAGACGGATGCGTCGGTTGCAGCATTCGACAACCTTGTACCTTTCGGTATTATGATATTCGGTAATCTGCATACTGAGCATCTCCGAGCCTAGATGAATCGCAGCAAAGGTTGTATAATTTTTACGCTTCATTAGCTAAGCCTCCAAAACAGTATATTATTGATATAATTCGTTTTTCTTAACAAAAATCCTGCGAAGAAATCGAGATTATACAGTAATTTAACAAATTAACACGAATTTTACTTTTTTACGCAGGATTTTTTCCGCTTATGGGTAATATAATAAATATATCGTTAAAATAGAATAATCGGAGTTTAGAGGAACACCCCACAAGGAGAAAAGAAAAATGCAACGAATCGCAATTATCGACATCGGCTCCAACTCGGCCCGGCTTGTTATCAGCCATATTTATAAGAATGGTGCTTATAATATGGTATATAACCAAAAAGAAGCACTGCGCCTGAGTCAGAAGGTCGACGAAAAAAACATGCTTACAGAAGTAGCCTTCAGCAGAACCATCGAAACCATGAAAAGCTTTGCCTATATGTGCAAAATTTATCAGGCTGACAAAACCATTGCCGTTGCTACCGCAGCCATCCGCAACGCTGCCAACGGTGCGGAGCTTGTCGCACGCGTTGCCGAGGAAACAGGCATCCAGCTGCACATCATCTCCGGCAATACCGAAGCCTATATCAGCTATCTTGGCGTTATCAACACCCTCAACGTCAAGGACGGCATCATCTTTGACTTAGGCGGCGGCAGTACCGAGCTGATTCTGTTCAAGAACCGTAAAATTTTGGAAAGCGTATCCCTGCCTATCGGTGCAGTCAATACCCCCTCCATGTTCAACACACGCAATGTCATGCCCGCCAATGTCTTCAGCGACGTGAGCTTTTTTATCATGAGCCGTCTGGAAAAATACCCCTGGCTCAAGCAGAACGGACTGCCACTCATCGGCGTTGGCGGCACAGCACGTACAATAGCCAAAGTAATCCAGCGTGAAAAGAAATATCCGGCAACCAAAATCCACAATTATTCCTATACCACGCAAACATATTGCAGCTTCTTCAATAGACTGCGCAATACAAATCTGGAGCAGCGCAAAAAGATTTCCGGCCTCAGCAGCGAGCGCAGTGATATCATTTTGGCCGGCAGCAGCATTATCAGCTGCCTTTTGGAGGCAACGGGTGCCAAAAAGCTCATCACCTCCGGCTGCGGCCTGCGCGAAGGACTGTTCTTCGATTATTATTCCAAAGAAAATCACGTGCCCATTATAGCGAAGGATATCCTTAAAATGAGCAGGGAAAATGTGTTAAACCTATATGAACCCGACCAGCAGCATTCCAGACACATCACCCATTTGGTGTTATCAATGTTTGACGGCTGGAGTGAGCTGCACGGCTTACGCAAAAATTATCGCCGTCTGCTGGAAACCGCTGCACTGCTGCATGACATCGGCATTACTATCAACTTCTACAGTCACGCACGTCACAGTGCCTATATGATTTTAAATGCCAAGCTCTTCGGACTGACGCACAAAGAGCAGGTCATCACAGCAGCTATCGCCGGTTGGCATAACGGCGTTTCCAAAAACTATTTCAAGGACCGTTTCTACAAGGAACTGCTTAGCGACGCCAACTGGAAAACAATCAACAAGCTGGCACTGCTGCTGGCATTAGCCGAAAGCCTCGATTATACGGAAACCTCCCAGATTCACGTTATTGAACCTGGCATCAACAAAAAGACTGCTACCTTAAAGCTCTATGCTCAAGGTATTCCAAGTATCGAAATGCATCAGATTCAGGAGCATCTGTCTTGGTTCAAAAAGACCTTCGGCGTAGAGCTGAAGGTACAGTTGGCGACAGCAGCAGAAGAATAATGCAAAGCAGCCTCAGTATACGCTTGCGTATGCCAAGGCTGCTGTTTTTATTTTGCTCCATATTTTTCTGTTTCTTCCTGAATATAGTGTGTTGTTAAGTCGAAGAGTTCATCCTCAAGCTGCTTGCGTAAGATTTTCTGCCAATTGCGTCTGCCGTACAGAAAGCGTAAAACGTATACCGTTCTTGCATCCTCACGCACTATGTAAAACAGCAGGTAATTGTTGACAGGCACGAATCTGATTTCCCATAATCTCAAGTAATCATCATTGCACACAGGATATTTTTTCGGAAAAAATGATAAATCTTTAATAGCTTCATGTAATTTTTTAGCCAGACCGGCAGCAGCCTTCTGATTATATAATTCGTTTTTAATATAATCTTCAGCCCTATTATAATCCTGCTCAGCAATTTGCGTCACTTCTACATCATAATAAATCATTTCTCTACCTCTGCTAACTCCGGATAACGCTCTTCTAATTCAGCCAAAAATTTTTTAGCCGAGACAGTTCTGCCTGCCGCCACATCGTCCAAGCCTGCTTTCAGTGAGCTGTACAGCTCAAAGCGTGCAGTCAGCTCTTCGTAGGCATCAATGCTCATGACAGCCAAATCTCCCTTGCCGTTTTTGGTAATAAAAACCGGCTCCTTATACTGATGGCAGAAATTAGAAATCTCGTTATAGTTGTTGCGCAAATCTGCGCTAGAAGTAATTTTCGGCATAATCACACCTCCTTTGTATAGCTAAATTATACCTTAATTCGGCTATCAAGTCAAATTTCATAAAAATAGGCCTGCATGCGTTTTGCACATGCAGGCCTATTGCTATATACAGCGTTTTGTTTTTTTATTTTACCGCAGCCTTCAAAATACCGTGTACCATGAGCGCGGAATTGTACAAATCCTCTTCCTTGATGTATTCGTCAACAGTATGGACATTGCTCATGCCCGTGCCCAAGATTACGCTCGGCAGACCATAAGCATTCAGGAAGTTGGCATCACTGCCGCCGCCGGTAACCGTAATATCCGGCGTAAAGCCATGCATTGCGCAAGCAGCCTTTGCCAGCGTCACAACATCGCTGTCCTCAGCAACAGCAAAGGAATCGTACTTGTTATCTACAAATACTTCTGCCTTAGCGCCGTATTTTTCAGCACTTGTTGCTATAGTTTCTACGATTTCCTTGCAGATAGCCTCCAGCTTTTCTTTGTTACGACTGCGCGCATCGCCTTCAATGGTTACCAGATCAGGCACAATATTGGTTGCCTTACCGCCGCCGATAATGCCGATATTGCAGGTAGTTTCCTCATCAATACGGCCATAGCGTTTAACATCGGCAAGAGCCTTGGCAGCAATCATAATGGAGTTAATGCCCTTTTCCGGCTCCAGTCCGCCATGCGCGGTTCTGCCGATAATGTCGATTTTATATTTTTTCTGGCCGGGAGCGCCGACAACAATCTCGCCCGGAGCGCCTTCACCATCCAGTGCATAGCCAACGTCGGAACGCAGCTTGGAGCGGTCGAGGCAACGGGAGCCGTTAACGCCGCCCTCCTCGCATACAGTGAAGAGAATCTGGATATCACCATGCGGAGCGCCTTCCTCCAGCAGCAGGCGAATGCCCTCTAAAATACCCTCAACGCCGGATTTATCGTCACCGCCGAGAATAGTGGTGCCGTCGCTGTATAAAACGCCGTCCTTTTGGATAACGGTAGTGCCGCCGCAGGGCTCAACACCATCCATATGTGCAGAAAGCAACACGCGCACCGCACCTTCAACTCCTGCGCTGGCAGGCAAAAATGCCCACAGATTACCGCAGTTGCCGCCCAGCTTTTCACCGGCATCATCCTCTTCCACCGTAAAGCCAAGTGCCTCTAATTTGCCTTTGAGCAGTTCGAATACCGGACGCTCCTGCAGGCTATGACAAGGCAGAGCAACAATTTCCTTAAATTCTGCGAGCATACGCTCCTTATTTACTTGCGTCATGTGTATCTTCCTTTCTATGATATAAATTAAGCTCAGCGTGCCTAAAGGGGTAGCAAATCCGCTAAACTTTTATTCCTTAAATTATTCCTGTATGTTCCAGCAAAATTTTGACACCGATAAAAATCAGCACCAAGCCGCCGGCAACATCAGCTCTCTTGCCGGCCATAGCTCCCAGCTTAAAGCCAGCCAGACCGCCAAAGGCTGCGATAGCAAAGGTCACCACGCCAATCAGTATGGAAGCGGACCAGATATCTGTATTCAAAAAAGCCAGACTAATACCTACTGCCAAAGCGTCAATACTGGTGGCAATCGCCAGCCCCGCCATCTCCTTCACGCTATAATCTTTTTTGACATGGCAGGCTTCGTTTGCTTCACGAATCATGTTGATTCCCAGATAAAGCAATAAGAAAAAGGCAAGCCAATGGTCATATTCCGTAATATAATCACGAAACGATACAGCGCCGAAATAGCCTATCACCGGCATCAAAAACTGAAATGCTCCGAACCAGCTGCCGAAGCGCAAAGCTCCGCGTAGTCTGTTATCCGGTGTCAGCACCATACTGCCGCAAACGGAAACAGCAAAGGCATCCATCGCCAAGCCAACCGCCAACAGCAACAGCTCTGCTAAACCCATATTTTCATTCCCTCACTCACTATAAATAACT
>OLOS01002966.1_pt1 | contig 10710 bp, 9 predicted proteins | sample 1672631 | NCBI WGS metagenome assembly OLOS01 (sample SAMEA3136707, study PRJEB25190) | human gut metagenome | biome: human gut; feature: human-associated habitat; material: faeces | place: Austria | collected 2013 | reverse complement strand
CGACCGCCGTGGAGACCTGTGCCTGCTCATCAACGGCATGCCGGTCATCCATATCGAGCTCAAGCGCAGCGGCATCCCCGTCAGCCAGGCCACTGGTCAGATTGAGAAATATGCCCACGAGGGCGTGTTCACGGGGCTCTTCCGCCTGACGCAGATCTTCGTGGGGATGACCCCCGACGAGGCGCGCTATTTTGCCAACCCTGGCACGGGCGCGTTCAACCCGAACTTCTTCTTCCACTGGGAGGACTTCAACAATGAGCCCGTCTGCGCGGGCGATAAACCCGGAACCGACGAATGGAAACGCTTCACCTCCACGCTGCTTTCCATTCCAATGGCGCACCAGCTCATTGGCTTCTACACCGTGGCTGACAGCTCGGACGGCTGCCTGAAAGTCATGCGCAGCTACCAGTACTACGCAGCCTCCGCCATATCCGACAAGGTGCGCAGGTGCAAATGGGACGAGAGGCCCAAGAGCAGCACCCCGGGGCGCCCCGGCGGTTACATATGGCATACCACCGGCTCCGGCAAGACCATGACGAGCTTCAAATCTGCCCAGCTCATAGCCGGCTCGCACGACGCCGACAAGGTGATCTTTCTCATGGACCGCATCGAGCTGGGTACGCAGTCGCTCTCCGAGTACCGCGCATTCGCCGACGACGCCGACGACGTGCAGGGGACCGAGAACACGCAGGTGCTGAAGTCGAAGCTCGCGAGCGACGACCCCAAAAACCGCCTCATCGTCACGTCCATCCAGAAGATGAGCAAAGTGAAGGCCGGCGAGGGTAGGATCACCCAAGCGGAGCTCGGCCGCCTAGCTTCCAAGCGGATCGTGTTCGTCATCGACGAGTGTCACCGCTCCACCTTCGGCGAGATGCTCCAGGACATACGCTGGGCTTTTCCCAACGCGTTGTTCTTCGGCTTCACAGGCACGCCGATTCTCGACGAGAACCAGAAGAAGGGCTCCACCACCGCTATGGTGTTCGGTGAGTGCCTGCACCGCTACAGCATCGCCGACGGCATCCGCGACGGTAACGTCCTGGGCTTCGACCCATATATGGTGACGACCTTCGACGACAACGACGTGCGCGAAGCCGTGGCCCTCGAGCAGGCTAAGGCTTCATGCGTCGGTGAGGCCATCTCCGACGAGCGCAAGAGCAAGGTCTTCTACCACTACATGGACCAGACGAAGGTCCCCATGGGTCCCATGGTCAACGGTGCCGGCGATCGCATCAAGGGTATCGAGGACTTCCTGACCCACGCCCAGTACTGGCCCGACACGCCGCATCACGGTAAAGTGGTCGAGGACGTGCTGCGGCGCTTCCCTGTGCTCTCCCACGGCGGCAAGTTCCATGCGATTTTGGCGACGAGTTCCATCCCCGAGGCAATCGACTACTACCGCGCCTTCAAGATGGAGGCGCCGCAGATGAAAGTGACGGCGCTTTTCGACCCGAGTATCGACAATGACGCCGGTTCCACCGTGAAGGAGGACGCCCTGGTCGAACTTATCGAGGATTACAACAAAGCATATGGCCAGGAGTTCACCATTCCCACCTGGCCCGCCATGAAGAAGGACATCTCGGCGCGCCTTTCCCATAAGAAGCCCTACGTCAACGTTGACGCCGACCGCGAGAGTCGCATCGACCTGCTCATCGTGGTGGATCAGATGCTCACGGGCTTCGACTCCAAGTGGCTCAACACGCTCTATCTCGACAAGCTCATCGACTACGAGGGCATCATCCAGGCCTTCAGCCGCACCAACCGCCTGTTCGGCCCTGACAAGCCCTTCGGCACCATCCGCTACTACCGCCGTCCCCACACTATGAAGGGCCGTATCGAGGCCGCGGTTAAGTTGTATTCGGGCGACCGTCCGCTCGACATGTTCGTGCAGAAGCTCCCGGATAATATCGCGCTGATGGACGCGCGGCTGCAGGAGATACTGATGGTGTTCGAGGCCGCGGGCGTCGGCGATCTCTCAAAACTTCCCACATCGCAGGAAGCCAGGCGCAAGTTCGCCAAGGAGTTCGTTGAGCTCAACGAGTTCCTCGAGGCCGCGAAGGTGCAGGGCTTCACATGGGAGCAGGACACCTACGAGTTTGAGGAGGAGCCGGAGGAAGGCGAGCCGAGGGGCAAGTCCTTCTTCGTGCAACCGGTCATTGAGGAGCGGACCTACCTCATTCTCGTGCAGCGCTACAAGGAGTTGTTCGCAGGAGGGGGCGGGCCTGGCGACGCGCCCGAAGCGCCCTACGAGCTCGATGGTCATATAACCGAGATCGACACGGGGCTCATAGACAGCGACTACATGAACGCAAACTTCGAGAAGTGGCTGAAATGCCTTGAGCAGGACGACGAGGGTCTTGCCGCCGCGCGCGAGGAGCTCCACCGATCGTTCGCGTCCCTAAGCCAGGATGACCAGCGCTTCGCCGAGCTGTTCCTTCACGATGTCGAGCGAGGGGACGTCGCCTTGGAAGACGGCAAGACGTTGAGGGATTACATCACGTCCTATGCCCGCAAGGCGAAAAACGCTCAAGTCGAGCGAATCGTCGAGGCGCTCGGCATAGACGGCGAGCTGCTTGCCACCATGGCCGCGCTTGACCTGACGGAATCGAACATTAACGAGTTCGGGCGCTTCGATGATTTGAAGGACTCGGTGGACAAGACGCGCGCCAAGGCCTTCTTTGAGCAGAAGGAAGGCAAGACGCTTCCCCTGTTCAAGGTGAACACCCGTGCGGCGGCGCTGTTGAAGAAGTTCATCCTGGAAGGCGGCTTCGACATCGACGAATGAGCGGCTTTTTTGAACAGGCGAAATCGAAAGTTTGTCTATCTGAGGGGACGCATGCGACCATGCGTCCCCTCGTTTCAACTTGGGAACAGCGTAAGTTGGGAGATGTCGCCACTATTGTGGGCGGCGGCACGCCGAGCACCAATAACGATGCGTACTGGGATGGCGATATAGACTGGTATTCGCCCACCGAATTAGGTGAGCAGGTATACGCCGACAGAAGTGTCCGAAGGATAACCCAGGCTGGTTACGATAGCTGTTCGGCAACATTGCTTCCAGCTGGTAAGACAATTCTCTTTACAAGTCGTGCGGGCATTGGTAATACAGCGATTCTTCGCAGGTCAGCATGTACAAACCAAGGCTTCCAGTCTTTAGTCGTGAACGATGATACCGATGTGTATTTCGTCTACTCCATGACCGATCGAATCAAGAAGTTCGCTGAACAGAAAGCTTCTGGATCAACCTTCCTAGAGATATCTGGAAAAGGTCTGGCGGCCGGAGAATTCGCCTTTCCTTCAAAGGATGAGCAGACTGCAATAGGGTCCATGTTCAAGCAACTTGACCATCTCATCACCCTTCATCAGCGTGAGCCAACTCACATGATGAAAGAGGGTAAAAATGCCAATCGGTATCAATGGAGAATCGCTTTTCTGCGATTACTACTCGCAATGGATTAGCGTCTACAAAGAAGGGGCCATCCGTGAGGTCACCATGGGAAAGTACCGGCTCACGCAGTCTTGGCTTGCCAAGCTGATTCCAGACCTCAAGATAAAAGATCTCGACCGGACCTCGTACCAGCAGCTCATCAATGGTTACGCAGAACACCACGAGCGCCAGACAACCATGGACTTCCACCATCAGCTTAAGGGGGCGATCCTTGATGCAGTTGACGAGGGGCTCATTCCCCGCGACCCTACGCGCAAGGCCATCATCAAAGGGAAACAGCCGCGGGCGAAAAAGATCAAGTATCTCAACCAGTTTGAGCTTCATGCCATGCTCGGCGATCTTGACTTATCAGGCGGGCCGAGTTGGGATTGGCTTATTCTGATAGTCGCTAAAACGGGCCTGCGTTTCTCCGAGGCCCTTGGGCTTACTCCCGAGGACTTTGACTTCGCCCATCAAACACTCTCGGTGAACAAGACCTGGGATTACAAGAACGGTGGCGGATTCGTCCCCACGAAAAACGCCTCATCGATGCGGAAGGTTCAACTCGACTGGCAACTCATCATGCAACTTTCTGGACTGCTCAAAGACCTTCCGCCGACCGAGCCCATATTTGTGAAGGGAAAGGTCTATAACTCGACGGCTAACAGCGTTTTGGCGCGCCACTGCAAAAATGTTAGCGTGCCCACCATATCCGTTCATGGACTGCGACATACGCACGCATCACTTCTGCTGTTCGCCGGCGTCTCCATCGCCAGCGTATCCCGAAGGCTCGGCCATGCAAGCATGACCACCACTCAGGAAACCTATCTGCACGTCATTCAAGAGCTCGAGAACAAGGACATTGACATCGTCATGAGGGCTCTTTCGACTCTAATTTAACCTGTATCAGCAAACCGTGGCTCACGCTGATGAAGGGTGATGAGGTTAGCGAGATGGAGGAAAACCAATCCGACAGCCTCCTGTTCGCGCATGGAGGGCATCAAGAGAACGACATCGGCTAAGGTATCCTGTGACACATTGATATGTTGAGCACCCTGAGCTCTGTGAGTAATTTGCTTGCGAATAAAAGAGGAACCAAGAAGATATTTAATGAAAATGGGGTTATACTCATCGACTTTTTTACCTCTTATCACGAATCCTCCGAAAGCGGATGGAACATGCTGGTCAAGATACACGTTCGACGTTCCGGCATCCTCCTGATTTTCCGAGCTGCGCTGAAACAGTACATCACCGTACTCAACACAATAGCGGCTAGCTTCTTCGTAATTCAGGCGAGCTTTGCCCCTTATTGTCTCGTGCGTAATGAATTCGTCATCAAGAACATCCATGACACTGATAAGCGGAATCCCGCTTCCAAATGACTCGCTGGAGCCATTAAAACCATTTTGGAAAAGAAGCAGTTCCCCCAACTTACGCTGTTCCCAAGGGTCAGTGAAACCCTCAAAGCGGATTTCTGGGGTATTTTGTTTCTCTGCCATGCTACTCACCGCCCAACAGCTTGCGCAGCTCGGCGATGCCAGCCATGTCGTACTCATTGCCCGTAAGCTGGCCCAGCATGTCTGCTAGCTGGCTTTCTGCATCATCTATCTGGTTGCACACGTCCGAGTAGGTTGTCGCGTATTTGGCGTTGAGCGCAGCTACCTTCGCGATGAAGTTGCTCACGACAGTTTCGGGAAGAGCCAGAAGCTTGGTCTGCAACGGCTCTATCCACTTGGCAACCAATAGATCGTCGCGCTGGGCATCGGTCAGGCCCTCGATGACTTCCTTGGTCGTCTCCTCAAGAGCCACTCTCGCTTCCTTGTTTGCCTTCTTGAGACTTTTCTCCTCATCGAACAGCGCCTGCGCACGAACCAGACCTTGCTCGAAATCGTTTTCGGGGTGCTTTCCGATAGCCTTCACAGCCTTCTTGAGCTCAGTCGCCACAAACGAACCTTCGTCGTTGACAGCAGCGGAAGACCCCTTGTCCTCCTCGTCGAAGCTCTCGAGAATCTCGTCTATTTCCTGCGATATCTCGCCTAGACGGGAATCACGGGAACTAATCTCCTTGACGTCTTCGGCAAGCAGGTGCTCTTGCACAAGCGCAAGCGGCAGGATTCGGCCAGCCCAGCCGTCCTGTACCTCGACGTCTTTGCCGTTCTTCTTCTTGACCACCATGTTCGGGTCTACCTTGCGCACGGCGGTTTTCCCCTCAGTCTGGATGATCTCCAAATCGCCGGAGATTCCCACCCAGGCATCGTCGAGCGCCTGGTAGGCGTCGTAGCCGTCGACCAGGGCCATGCCCGCCAGCGCGTCTTTCAATAGCGCCGCGATGACCTCTTCCTCCGCCACGGTATCAACTTCATCGGCGCCGTCTACCAAGCGGCTTCGCAGCGTGGTAGGTAAATGGCTTATCGCATTACGGTATCCGTCCAGAAAGGCACGGACGTCGGTATTTTCCTTTGCCGCTTGCGCAACATCGTCGGTCGCGGGCGCAAGACACGATCCACCTGCGTCGCGGTAGAGTTGCCCTTTGAGGCTCGGCCATACCTTCCAATAGCGCTCGAGCGCGTCGACCTCGGCCTTCGGCACACCGCCGAACATGGTGGCATACACGTCCCAGCTTTCGGTGGCCGTGCTCGAGTCCACATAGCGCGGGATGTTGAGGTTATAGTCGTTGGCGCGGATCTCGTCGATGGGAACCAGGCGGCTGAACTTGTCGACGGTCGCGTTCGTTGTCACAGCGTCGACGATGCGCTTGATGTCGCTTGCCCGCAGCTTGTTGTTCTTGCCTTCTTTCACGAAGTGCTTGGAAGCGTCCACCACCAAGACGTCGCTCGTCTCGCGCTGCTTGCGCAGCACCATGATGATGGTGGGGATGCCCGTGCCGAAGAAGATGTTGGCAGGAAGACCTATGATGGCCTGGATATGGCGGTTCTCCACCAAGTTTTTTCGGATGGTGCCTTCCTCGCCGCCGCGGAACAGCACACCGTGCGGCAAGACGATGCACATGATGCCGTCGGGGCGCAGGTGGTATAGGTCGTGCAGCAAAAAGGCGTAGTCTGCCTTGGACTTGGGCGCCACACCGAACTTGAAGCGCGGGTCGAGCTCCTTGTCTTCCGGATCCCAGTTCTGAGAATAGGGTGGGTTCGACACCACGGCATCAACGAACAGCGGGTCGTAGGTCTCGTCCTTGTTCTCCACCGTGTCGAACCACGGCCAGTCGTCCTCGAGCGTGTCGCCGTTTCTGGCCACTATGTTGTCGGGAAGGATGCCGCGCATCACCAGGTTCATGCGCGTGAGATTGTAGGTGTTTTCCTTAAGCTCCTGAGCGTAGTACTTGATGGAGTCCGGGTCGCCATTGCGGCGCGCCACAGCCTTGCCGATATTGATGAGCAGCGATCCCGAGCCGCTCGTGGGGTCGTAGATGGTGATGTTCTCGCGTCCGGCCAGGTGCCACGAGACTATCTCGCTCATGAGCATAGACACCTCGTGCGGCGTGTAGAACTCGCCGGCTTTCTTACCGGCGTTGGCGGCGAAGTTGCTGATGAGGTACTCGTAGATGAAGCCGAGCACGTCGTAGTCCTGGCGACCGTCCATCGGGATGTCCTTGATGAGGTATATGAGATCGCGAGCGGCCTTGGACTGGCTCCGCGCGTCGGTGCCGAGTTTGGAGAGACCGGTCTGCAACGTGTCGAAGATGCCGTCGAAGACACGCTTGCGGGCGGGATCGATGTTGCGGCTAAAGGCAGAGAGGGCGTCGCGAACGTTCGAAATCTCGAAGTCGCCGCCTTTGGTGACCCAGGTGGAGAAGAGGTTCTCGTAGGCGATGAAGTAGCCGCACTCGCCCTTGACAAACTCGACCGTTTCTTCGTCGTCTTCCACGAGGCTCGGCAAATCCTCCTCGGCGAAATCACGTGCCTTCAGGCGGGCGACTTCGGTCTCGGAGAGGAACTTGTAGAAGATGAAGCCCAGGATGTAATCCTTGTACTCGTTAGCCTCGATCTTGGATCGCATCTTGTTGGCGGACTCCCATATCTTGGAGGCCAGCTGCTGCTTGTTCATCTAGTTTTCCTCACTTCTATAGACTTGGTTGAGTGTTTCTCCGTCGTCGCTTACCCATTCGGTCCAGCCGTTCTGGCTACCGCCGAGCACGAACGCCGCCGCGGCGCTGGGCGTCGAGAACTCGAGGTCCTCGGCGAGTTCTGCGATGCCGCCCGAATCGCCGAAGATTTCCCTGCGCACGGCCGCGACGCTCGCGTTTTTCAGCACGGGCCTCGAGAGGTTGACTTTCGAGCCGGCGAGCACGGTGAAGTGCCCGGTGGCCTTGTCGTAGCGCCCCGCCCCGCGTATGCCGTTCTTCTTCGTGTGGAAGACCGCCGGCGCGCCCGCCGGACCTTGGTCGACTCTGTCGAGATCGTACCCCAGAGCTGACATCCTGAAGAGGATCCTCTCGTGCAGGCGCTCGACGGCCTCTTCCTTGTACGGGTCGACGTAGGGCTTGGGCGTCGCCGAGTTGTCGGTCTCGTACGAGCCGTGGGTGCGCACGTAGTCGATGGCCTTCGCTTCAAGGACGTCCAGCGCGTCTCTGCTGATGTTCTGGTCGTCATCGAGGAACATGATGGCCTTGTTCCAGAACTCCTTCTTTGCCTTGTGCGCGTCGAGCCGGGCGATGCCCTGGGTCGTCTGTCCGGCGTAGACGCGGCTCACGTTGCCGTGGTCCTCGTCGAGCAGGTAGTAGATGCCGCGCTGCGGGATGTTCGGCAGCGACTTCGCCTCGGTAAGGTCCTCCCTTGGAACGACGACGGTCACAAGCGACTCGCCGTCGATACGGCAGATGCGGATGCGGTCCGGTTGCGCGTCTATGAGCTGGATGGTGAGAGTCTTGACCCGAATCACGCTCACGCCCCCTTCTTCGCGAGCTCTTCGATCATGCACGTGCGCACGAAGGCAGAGAAACTCATGCCTCGCAGCGCCGCTTCCTCCTTCGCTGCGTCGCGCAGGGTGTCGGGGATGCGCAGAGTCACGGAGACTTGATTACCGTTCACCAGGAAGCTCCTGATCTCGGTTTCGTCAGGGTTGCTCTTAATGAGTTCCTTGTAACTGCCAAGCATCTGCGCTCCCATCGCTCGAAATGCAATACAAATGCGTTATAGAATTATAGCGTTGCATTGCTGGTGACTGTTGAGGCGAACGGGTGAACGGTCGGGCGTGGAATCAAAGAGTCAGACAGGGACAATCCTGCCAACAACGCTGTTGCGGTCTCGCGTGGCGGGTGCGTTCGTCTGCGCACCCACGATTCCACGTGCCACGCTCAACAGCTCATACTCCCTCTGGCTCCACTGACACAGCTCGGCCGCATGCACGGCGTCGCGGCACAAGTCCAGGAATACCCCGGCTCCCTCGCAGAAGCACTCGCGGGCAAAGGCACCGGATCCGTCCGCAACGCATGTGCCATCAGCAAAGAACTCCCAGCTGGACGGCTCGCGCGAGTCGTCTCCAAGCAGCTTAATCTGCAGTACGTGCGGATTGCCGGCGGCGCAGAGCTCTTCCTCGAGCACCTGCACGGTAAAGCGCATCTGGTGGGAGAGACTACTCTTGACCATGGCCGAGGCGTAGCCATTTGGCTTATCCAGAAGATGCATGTGATTCGGTTTGACGACCAGGTTGTGGAAGTTGCGCTCACTGCGCATGGAGAAATTGTCCATACGGACTCCTTTCATCGATGTTGGCAGGGCCACCGTGCCTCTTGGCCGGTTGGCGTCGGGATCGTGGAGCCAACTCTCTACCCCGACTCTGGATAAAACGCGCCCGCTCCTTGCGGGCACGATGGAGTCTATCAGCGCGCGCGGACACAAATCAAGCGCCGCCTGCGAAATGACGTGCAAGCGACGCTTGATTGCGCGGCGATTATTCGACCTGTATTCGGATAAGTGTCGAAATCGGCCGTAAGAAAGTACGGAAAAGTGTCGAAATCGGCACCTCAAAAGTACGGAAAAGTGTAACCGGATGACAAAACAGCACGTAGAAGCTGGTGCTACATATGGACGCTTCAGCCGCCCCCGACCCTCGCTACTCGTCTCCGTCGTTGGGGTCGCCCTTGAGGGTGTTGATGTCCAGGTGCTGATTGTCGTTCTCTTTTTGCTGCGTTGCCGATTCGGAGGCGGTGGGGCCGCGGAATAGCTGGAATCCCTCAAATGCGATCACGCCGAGTAGGGCCACGATAATTGCGATAAAGACGATCTTTACCGCTTGGGAAAACTCGGAGAAGTGCGGCGGCTCTTCCTCGGTGTAGTAGTCGGCAAAGCGCTCGTCGTCGGTGCCGCGGGTATATGACGGTGCCGAGGCTGCCTTTACGCCGGCCTTGTTGTGCTCGGGAGCGGACGCGTCGGCAAACGGGCCGTTATCGTACGCGTTCGATGCGGATCCGTAGCTCTCGGTCTCAATGCGGGAGGCGCGGGGTGCGGCATCAAAGCGATCACCGCGCGCTGCCGCTTCGTTGTAATCGGAGTCGCGCTTCTCGGCAGCTGCAAACAGCGGGTTGACCGGAATATCGAGCGCCGGCATGCCGGCCGAGGTCTCGTCCAAGTCGGCCGCGGCCCAGGAATCAAAGGCAAACTGGCGGTTGGCGAGGTCGTCCAGATCCATAACGGGCGGCTCGAGTTCGGGCTCGGGCTGGGGTTCGGGAGCCGCGTATGTCGGCTGCTGCGGGGTGGCATACGCGGGTGTGCTGCTGGGCGCATGGCGCTGTGTCGCCGCGGCAAGAAACGCCGCAGTCTCGGACGGATCGCTGGTGGGGCGGGACGCAGGGGTGGCCTGGCGCGGTGCCTGCATAATGGGGCGGGTGGCAAAGTCATCTGCGGGCACGGATGCCGGCGCGGGCGTCGTGGCTGGGGCGGGAGCAGCGGCCGACGTAGGCTTTGGGCCTGCCGAGCGAACCCCGCCGCCCATGAGTTCATCGGCGGTCCAAGGGCGGTCGCTCATCACGTCGTCGAGGCTCAACGCAAACAGATCGTCTTCGCCCTCGTCAAACGCGCGTTTCGCATGCCTGGCGGCAGAAGCGAAGCCTCCGCGGCCGTTGCGTGATGCGTTGCTCGACCCCATCTTGTTCCATCCTTTCGAACTGTCTATCTCATCGATTATATGGAACTTGCCTTGCGGCCGAGTCTTGGATTCGTGCATTCCAGAACTCGCGCCCAAAAGGGGAGGGGCTCAGGCGCGCTGACTACTTGTCGCCGGCGGCAGCCTTTGCCTCGTTGAGGTAGCTATAGAAGCTGTACTTGGAGATG
>OLOS01002959.1_pt1 | contig 10723 bp, 9 predicted proteins | sample 1672631 | NCBI WGS metagenome assembly OLOS01 (sample SAMEA3136707, study PRJEB25190) | human gut metagenome | biome: human gut; feature: human-associated habitat; material: faeces | place: Austria | collected 2013 | reverse complement strand
GCGCACCCCAACGGCGCGCCGCACCGCCGCGGGGCAGGGGACGCTGGGCCTCCTCCAGCAGGTCGTCGTCGATGGCGTCCATCCAGCGCTTCATTCTGTTGTCATTCACAGCATCCCCTCCTTTTCCAGCACGATACGCAGACGCTGACGGGTGCGGAAGAGGGAGGATTTGACCTTCTCCTCGCCCGCGCCGCAGCTGTCGGCGATCTCGCGGATGCTCTCGCCATACCAGTAACGGCGGATGAAATACGTCCGGCTCTGCCGGGTCAGCTTACGCAGGAAGCCGTTGAGCACCCGGCGGAACTCCTGCTGCTCCAGGGCGCGGACTGCGCCGTCCTCGGCGGGCAGGCAGCCCTCCAGCTCCTCGAAGGCCACAGTCAGGTCGCTGCGGCGCTGGGCGGCACGGTTATAGTCGCACTTGTCCAGGGCCAGGCGGCGGGTGACGGTGGTAATGTACGCCGCCAGCGAACGGGGGCGCTCCGGTGGGATAGCATTCCACAAACGGAGCCACACGTCGCTGACGCACTCCTCCGCGTCGCGGGCGTCCGGCAGGATGTGCCGGGCGGCGGCAAGGCAGCGTTTTTCGTATTTCTCCTGCGCGGCGCGGATGGCCTCCGGGTCGCGGCGGAAAAAATGATCTATGATCTGAGCGTCCTCCATCGGGCACTCTCCTTTCTGTGTGTATCGGTCAGACCATCATAGCACACAGAAAGGGGAAACGCCATAGGAAATCAGAATTTTGCCAGGAATGCGTCGGGTACGGTGCAGCCGTCGGGCAGCACCTCCAGCACCACATAGTTGCCGTTGACGGTAACGGTGGCGTTGTTCTTCCACATACCGGCCTCCTCGGGGTAGGTGGTGTCGTCGGCCATGGCGTCCACGCGGGCCTGGAAGCTCTGGCGGACGATCTCGGCGTCGGCGGCGCTCTCCGCCTCCACCATGGACACCTCGCAGGAGGTGGCGGTGGGCGAGATGAAGAACACGGACTGCTTCAGCTTGGCGTTCTCCAGACCGGGGTAGTAGCTGTTCAGGATCTCCACAGCCGTCTCCTCCAGCAGCACAGGCGCGTTGTCGCCCAGCTCCTCCTGCACCTGCTTGATACCGGCCTCGTACGCCGCCCGCAGGTCAACGGTCTGGCCGTCGGTCTGCGTCTGGTCGTCCTTCGTCTCGCCGCCGCTGTTGTCCTCCTTCTGGCCGCAGGCCACCAAAGCCAGCGCCATCACCAGCGCCAGCAGCAATGCAAATGTCTTTTTCATGATGTAAACACTCCTTTCGGGCGCGGGGCAGGACCCCGCGCACTTTACCGTTTCCGGAAGGACGGAAGCGTCCTCCGGCGGACAGCGAAACGCCGCCCTCTGCCAATACTGACGGCGGAGAACAGCGTTTGGTTTCGCTTTTTCGTTTATCGCTCATGGGGCTTGGGGGCGTTCCAGCCCTCGGGGAAATTTTGCAGCACCCAGTGCCGGGCGTGGTCGATGAAGGCGCGGGTGGAGTGGGAGAGGGCGTTCTTGTCCTTGACACAGATGCCGATGTCCCGGTGGAACACCTTGGGCAGGGTGCTGGCAGCCAGCGGATAGGCGCACTTGTAGAGCATCAGCTCCTCCATGACGCTGATGCCCAGGCCGCCGGAGACCATGGCCAGAATGGTCTGGTCCTGCTGAACGGTATATTGGATCCGGGGCCGGACCTTGTAGTGATCGAAAATGGCCTGGATCTCATAATCGTCGCCCTCATCCAGCAGGATGAGGGGGTACTGCTCCAGGGCCTCCGGCGGGAAGGGCTGGCGGCCCGCCAGCGGGTGGTCGCAGGGCAGGATGACCTTCCACTGGTCCCGCTGGAGCAGCCAGTAGTCCAGATACTTCTCCGCCGGGGTGGGCAGGGAGATAAAGCCGCAGTCCGCCTGACCGTGGAGGACCCAGTCGGAGATCTCGTTGTTGAAGTTGGAGGGCAGAAGCTCGAACTCGATGCGGGGGTACTTTTCCTGAAAGGTCTTGAGCATACCGGGCAGCCACTTTTCCGACACACTGGTGAAGGTTGCCACGCGGATAAGACCGGTATCCAGCCCCCGCAGGTCCTCGGCGTGCTGCTCCAGACGGTGGGACAGGGCGCACATCTCCTGAAAATATGGTGCCAGGGCGCGGCCATCCGCCGTGGGGGTGACACCGCCGTGGCTGCGGACCAGCAGCGTGACGCCCAGCTCCTCCTCCAGCGAGCCGATGGCGTGGCTGACGCCGGACTGGGTGAAATTCAGGGCGCGGGCGGCGGCGGTAAAGCTGCCCAGCTCCACGGTCTTGAGGTATATCTGGTATTTGGTGACGGACATGGGGACACCTCCTTCAGGTCCAGTATAGCATATCTCGCCATGTGCGCAAAGTATTTTTCATGGTTTTGATGATAATCATGCGTTTTACAAATTGCTTGTCCTGTGCTATGCTAAAGATACGTTAAGAAGCCCAAACGAAAGGAGGCGCTGAGCATGGTGCTGAACCTCATTCTGGCCAGCCTGGTGGCGGTCCTGGTGGTTACGGGTATCGTGTCCAAGGCAACGGACAAGTAACCCAACACCCTTTGTTTTCTATCCTTAATTTTTCTCCCTATTCCCCTTCAAATTGGTAAATGCCGGCGCGCCCTCCCAACGTGCCGGTGAAAGGACGCCGCCCCCTTCGGGCGGCGCCCTTTTTGCTCCGGACGCAGCGCGGGAGGTGATCGCTTTTCCTTGCTATTTCATGCGGCGTATGGTATGATACCGGCGTTAAAGAGAAAGAGGTATTGCCTATGAACCAGAAAAAACTGCATATTCTGTCGCTGCTGGCGGCGCTGACCGCGGCCACCATCTTCGGCATGAGCTTTATGTTCTCAAAAATGGCGCTGGTCACGGCGGCGCCCACAGTGCTGCTGGCCTTCCGGTTCACGGTGGCGGTGGCGGCCATGTCGCTGGTCATCGCGCTGAACGCGTTGGTGGGCAAAGCACGCGGAAAGCCGCTGTTTGCCTTCTCTCTGAAGGGAAAGCCGGTGGGAAAGCTGCTGCTGCTGGGCATCGTGCAGCCGGTGGCGTACTTCATCTTCGAAAACTACGGCATCCTGTACACCTCCGCCGCTGTGGCGGGGACCATCATCGCGGCGGTGCCGGTGTGCTGCATACTGATGGACGTGCTGGTTCTGCATGAGCGCGTCACCCGGCGGCAGGTGCTGTGCGCCCTGGGCGCGATCGGCGGCGTAGCGCTGATCTCCGTGGGCGGGGCGGTGATGATCTCGGCGCTGGGCCTGCTGTTCCTGTTGCTGACCATGCTCAGCGACACGGTGTACTATGGGCTGAGCCACGATGCCGCCAAGCGCTTCACCCCCTTTGAGATGACCTATGTGATGTTTGTGGTGGGCATGGCGGTGTTTATTCCGGTGGCGCTGATACAGGCCGGCGGGATAAGCAGCGAGCTGATCACCGCGCCGGCGCAAAGCGGCAGCTTCTGGCTGGCGGTGCTGTATCTGGGCATACTGTCCTCCGGCGTGGCCTACGGACTGCTGAACTTCGCCAACAGTCACCTGACGGTCTCAGAGAGTTCCCTGTTCTCCAACGTGACCACGGTGGTATCGGTGCTGGCGGGCGTGCTCTTCCTGAAGGAGGATTTCAGCCTGTGGCAGGCTCTTGGCGTAGTCATCATTCTGGTGTGCGTGTTCGTGGCCAACGTGTCCGGCGGCGAAAAGAAATAAAAAGATCTCCCCCGACCGGGGGAGATCTTTTTATTTGCGGATGAGGGTCCCAGCCTTCACGCCGGTCATTTCTCCGTTCTTCACGGCCAGCCGGCCGGCCACCAGCACGGCGTCCATACCCAGGGCCGTTTGGCAGGGGTCCTGATAGGTACCGCGCTCGGTGAGGGCGGCGGGGTCGAACACACACAAGTCCGCGTCCGCACCCACGGCGATAACGCCCTTACCCGCAAGGCGCAGGGCCTGTGCCGGGGCCTGGGTCAGCTTGTGAACGCCCTGCTCCAGCGTCAGCACACCCTGTTCCCGGACGAAGTGCTGCAGCAGGCGGGTACAGCTGCCGTAGACCCGTGGATGGGGCATCCCCTCGGTGGGGTAGGTGGCGTCAGAGATCAGGCAGCTGAGGGGACTGCGGAGGATAGCGGCAATATCTTCCTCCGCGGCCATGAAGTCGATCATAGTCACCTGGCAGTGCTCGCGGATCAGCAGGTCGCAGCAGGCGTCCAGCGGGGATTTGTGCTCCATGGCAGCCTCCTGGGCAATGCTTTTGCCCAGCAGCGGCGCATCCTCCGGGCAGTGAAGACTGCTGAGGAAGATGCCGTCCCAGCCGGCCAGCTTGGCGATGTCGTCAAACCCACTGCCGTCTTCAATACGGTGAGCCAGCGTCTCGCGTTCGTGAGGGTCGGCCAGGCGGCGGACAACGGCGTCCATGCCGCCCTCCAGAAACTCCGGCGGCAGGATATGCAGCAGCTGGGTGGAGCCGGCGGTGTAGGGGTACACGTCGCAGCCCACATCCAGCCTCTCTTCCTTCGCCCGGTGCAGCAGCTCCAGGGCCCGGGGTATTTTTTTGCCCCAGTTGTCCCGGCCCATGGCCTTCAGGTGGCTGATATGCAGAGGGACCCGCAGTTCCCGGGCCACCAGCAGCATCTCCTCGATGGAATCGCAGACGCCCGCGCCCTCCTGCCGCATATGGACGGTGAGGGGGATGTCCTGCCCCGCGATGGGTGAGAGCGCACGGATCAGCTCCGCCGGGGTATAGAAGCACTCCGGGGCGTAACCCAGGCCCAGAGAAACGCCCAGCGCGCCGTCGGCCAGAGCCTGCTCCAAGGCGCGGTGCAGGGCGCGGTAGTGGCGGTCCTCCAGGTGCTCCAGCTCGTAGCCGGCCGCGTCCGCCCGAAGGACGCCGGCGCCGGCCAGCATACCCACATGGACGGGGATATTCGGCACAGAGGCGAAATAGCCGGAGAGGGTTTCCGTCACCAGCTCCGGCGGGAGAGCGCCGGTGATGGGGCGCAGGTAGTCCCGGATGGCGTCACCATGGGTGGGGCCGAAGGGGGCGGCGCTGAGGCCGCAGTTGCCGTTGACGATGGTGGTAAGGCCCTGACACAGCTCCGCCGCGCCGAAGCCCGGGCGGAACAGCGCCGCGTCGGCGTGGCGATGGATGTCAATGAAGCCGGGGGTAACGGTCCTGCCGGCGGCGTCGATAACATGAGCGGCGGACGCTGCGGACAGATCGCCGATGGCGGCGATCCTGCCGCCGGAAATGGCCACATCGGCCGCAAAGGCGGGGCGGCCCGTGCCGTCAACAACGGCGCCGCCCCGGATAAGGGTATCAAACATGGTCTGTGCCTCTCTCCTGCTTCCCTGCCGTCAGGGGCAGGGAGATACTGAAGGTGGTCACGCCGCCGCTGCTGTCACAGCGAAGGACGCCCCGGTGGGCATCCACGATGGCTTTGGCAATGGGCAGGCCCAGGCCAAAGCTGTCGCCGTCGGTGCGGGCGTCGTCGGCGCGGTAAAAGCGGTCGAAAATGCGGGGGAGCTTGTCCGAAGGGATATCCGGCCCCTGATCGGTCACGGACACCACAGCGCGGCTGCCCTGCCGGACGGCGGTCAGGCGGATGGGCGTACCGGGGGCGGCGTATTTGACGGCGTTATCCAGCAGCACCGCCAGGGCCTGGCCCAGCTTGGCGCCGTCGCCCCGGACAGGAAGAGACGGCGCAATATCGTAATCCAGCACATGGCCGGCCTCAAAGGCCACCGGCTCAAACCGCAGGGCGGCAGTCACCGCCGCCTCCGACAGGTCGGTGACGGTGTCCGGCGGGCTGCCGGCGTTCTTCTGGGCGCGGAAGAGGGTGAGCATATCCTCCACCAGGGCCTTCATGCGGCGGCCCTCCGCCCGGATATTGTCCACGTAGACCGCCTGCTCCGGCGAAGCGCTCTGCTCCAGCAGCTCGGCGGAGGAAAGGATGACCGTCAGAGGGGTCTTCAGCTCATGGCTGGCGTCGGAGAGGAACTGCTCCTGCTGGGCCCAGGCGGCACCTACAGGCTTGGTAACCACACCGGAGAGCAGGTAGCTGCACAGAAACAGCACCACCAGTGCGCCGCAGCCCACCAGAGAGCAGGCCTTCAGCAGTGTGTGCAGGGAGGTGTATTCCAGATAGGTATCGGTAAACGCAATGGCAGTAGTGGTGTAGCCCCGCTGGCGCAGGTAGCGCAGATGAAATTCGTCCAACGTGCCGGCGTCCGCGTCCGCCGCCAGGGCGGCAGTGACGATCTCCGCCATGCGGGTCTCGTCGCTGAGGTCGTAGTAGCTGTTGCCGGCCACGCGGACGGTGCCGCTGCCATAGACCTCGGCCACGAAGCAGGGGATGCTGTCCATGCCGGGCTGGCTGCGGCCATAGTCGCCCTGCTCCAGCGCCTGGTACAGCTGCTGCTGCACATTCTTGTGATAGTTGCCCCGGGAGATGAAGTACACCGCCGCGAACACCGCCAGCAGCACCAGCGAGATCAGCAGCATATTGGTGGCCACCACCTTCCAGCGAAGGTGCCGGATCATGCCTCCACCTCCAGACAATAACCCACCATACGGAGGGTCTTGATCTTCACAGTGGATTGCAGATGGGTGAGCTTGCGGCGAAGGAAGGAGATATAGACCTCCACGTTGTTGTCCTCGGCGGCGGAGTCGTAGCCCCAGACCTTCAGGATCAGCTGCTCCTTGGAGACGATCTGACTGCCGTTCCGCATCAGCAGCTCCATCAGGTCGTACTCCCGGCGGCTGAGGCGGACGCTTCGCGGGCCGCATTCCAGCAGGAATGTGCCCATGTGCAGCGTCAGGTCGCCGAAGGCCGTCACCTCCGGGTCGGCAGCGGCGTCCTCACCGCCACGGCGCAGCAGGGACCGGATACAGGCAAGCAGCTCCTCCGGCTCAAAGGGTTTGGTCAAGTAGTAGTCCGCGCCGGCGTCCAGGCCGCGGACGCGGTCATTCAGCTCACTGCGGGCGGTGAGCATCAGCACCGGCAGGCGGCTGCCGCCGCCGCGCAGCTGGCGCAGCAGGGTAAAGCCGTCCATGCCGGGAAGCATGGCGTCCAGCACCAGCAGGTCGTAGATATCGCTGCGGGCGTTGTCCAGGCCGGAGATGCCGTCATAACACACGTCGGCGGTATAGCCCTGGCGGCGCAGCAGGTCCTGCAGGGTGCCCGCCAGGCGCTTTTCATCCTCCACGATCAGTATACGCATAGCCGCGCCTCCCTTTTCATGGCTTACAGCCCCGTCTCGGACAGGGTCAGGATCTGGGTCAGGGACGACTCCTCCATCCGGTAGATGGTGGTGTCGCCGTCCAGGGCCACATAGCGGCCGCCGTCGCCGGTGGACAGGCCGACGGCAAGGATCAGCGTCCGCTCGGCGCTGTTGTCAGCCAGGTAGTTCACCGTCAGCGTGACCTCCGGCGTGTCCAGGCCGCAGACGGCGGCCGCACCCTCCGCCGGGTCGTAGTCCACGCAGGCGGTGAGCGTCAGGGCAGCGATCTCATCAGCCAGGGCGGCGGTCTTTTCCGTGACGTCCCGGTTGGCGCTGCGGCGGGTACCGTCCTCGGCGGTGTAGAAGGAGACGGCAGCGGTGCCGTCGGCGCGCAGCAGACTTACGCTGACCAGCCTGTCCGGCTCGATGACCGGCAGAACGGGCAGGACCGCCATGGCGTAGATGCTGCGGCTGAGCAGCATCTTATTTTCGTCAGAGGTATAGCGCACCGTACCGGCAGGGGTGAGCACGTACCAACGGCCATCCGTGGCCTGGTCGCCGAGATAATAGACGACGTCCACGCCGTCGGAGGTGACGGTGATGTACTTCTTGGGAGCCTCCAGGCCATAGACGGCCAGCTCCTGCACATCGGCCACCGTTTCGCCGCTGTCCAGGGCGGCGGGCAGGGCCAGCAGGTCCTCCAGCGCCGTCTGGTCCAAGGGGAAGGCGGGGTCGTCAAACCAGGTCCAGGCACCGCTTTCGTCCTTTTCAAAACGGAGGGTCACATCGCCGTCGCACAGGGCCAGGGCGGTGACGCCTTCTACGGGCGGGGCGGTCTGGGTGGAGGCGTCCACCATCTCTTTACCTTTTGTATTGCCGCAGGCGGACAGCAGCAGCGTCAACCCCAGCAAAAACGCCGTCAGGCGCAGAATTCGCTTCATCATGGCTTCGGTCTTCTCCTTTACTTTCGTTTACTTTCCGTTGCTTTTGCTGTATACATTCGCGTTCGCTATATGTTACGTTCGCTTTCAGTATAGCAACTTTTCAGGAAAAAGAAAAGTACATTCCGTGAATTCTCCCGTTCCCGGCGGCGCGGACGGGCGAAGCACAAAAAAGACCGGCCCGCGCCGGTCTTTTTTTGTCGTTACCCACAGAGATGCGGCAGGTGTGCCGTAATGGCCGAGACGGCAGTTCCGCGCCGGCCTTTTTCTTAGCGTTATTTGCAGAGATAGCTGAACCAGCCCTCACTGCTGCGCTGCTCGAATACATCCCAGCCGTCGGCCTTCAGCTTTTCCAGCACCTCCGCCGCCCGGTCGTCGATGATACCGGAGCAGAGGAACAGGCCGCCGGGCTTCAGGAAGGGACGGACATGGGGGCTGAGGCCCATGATGACATCCGCCACGATGTTGGCCACCACGATATCATAGCCGGCGCCCATCTCCTGCCGCAGGGCGGCGTCGGTGAGCACATTGCCCCAGCGGACGGTGTAGCGGTCCTTCCCGATGCCGTTCAGGGCGGCGTTCTCATAGGCCACGTCCACGCACTTCTCATCGATGTCGCAGGCGAAGGCGCTCTCCGCGCCCAGGCGCAGGGCGGCGATGGACAGGATGCCGCTGCCGCAGCCCAGGTCCAGGACACGCTCGCCGCCGTGAATGTGGGTATCCAGCGCCTGCAGGCACAGGCGGGTGGTGGCGTGGCTGCCAGTACCGAAGGTCAGGCCGGGGTTCAGCACCAGCTTCACCCGCGTGGGGTCGGCGGCCTCCTCCCACTCCGGCACCACCAGCAGGCGGCTGCCGATCTCCATGGGCTTGTAAAACTGCTTCCAGTTGTTCTCCCAGTCCTCGTCGGCCACGTCGGCCATGGTCAGCAGCAGGGGCGCGTACTCCGGGTGCTCCTTTTTCAGCGCCGACATGGCCATACGCACGGCGGCCACGGTGCCGTAGGCATCCTCGTTCCGTTCCAGATAGAACGTCACGCGGCTGACGCCCTTTTTCTGCGCCAGCAGATCGTCATCCACATAATCCCAGTATTGGCGGTTGTTCTCCAGAAAGCTCTGAAAGTCCGCCTCGTCGTCGATCATCACGCCGGTGACCCCCTGCTGCTCCAGCATGTCCGTCACCGCGTCCAAGCCCGCGTGGCTCGTGTCGATCTTGAGTTCCAGCCAGTCCATAGGATGACCTCCCGCAAAGTTGAAATGCACCGTACACCGCCAACGGCAATGGATCTTGCGCCAAGACGAGGCGCGGCGGCGCAGGCGTACTTTGTGTACGGCAAGCCGCCGCAACGAAGTATTGGCGCAAGAGACGCGCCGTTATCTCTTGGTGCCTACGAAGAATATGCCCATGGTATTCGGCCCCGTGTGGCTGCCGATCACAGGCCCGATGTAGTTGATATAGACCTCCTTGACGCCGTAGCGGGCCTTCATCTCCTCGGCCACGGCGCGGGCCTCCACCTCGCAGTCGGCATGGCAGATGAACATGACCTGCTCACTGGGCTCGATGCCCAGCTCGGCGATCTTGTCGATGAGGGCCTTCAGGCTGGCCTTGCGGCCGCGGACCTTGCTGACGGGGACCAGCTTGCCCTCGTCGGAGGTGTGCATGACGGGCTTGATGGAGAGCATGGAGCCGAAGAACGCGGCGCCGGCGCTGAGACGGCCGCCCATCTTCAGGTAGTTCAGGTCGTCCACGGTGAACCAGTGGTCGATGTGGAGCTTGTTGTCCTCCACCCACCGCACCAGCTCCTGGGCGGAGAGGCCCTCGCGCTTCTTCTGGACGGTCAGATAGAGCAGCAGGCCCTGGCCCAGAGAGGCGGAGAGAGAGTCCACCACATAGATGTTGGCATCGGGGAACTCCTCCTTCATGCCTTGGGCGGCGATGCACGCGCTTTGGTAGGTGGTGGAGAGGGCGCTGGAGAAGTTGATGCTGACGATGTCCTTGCCGGCAGCCAGAATGGGGCGCATGGCCTCCTGAAACTGGCCTACGTTGGCGGCGGAGGTGGTGGCCAGCACGCCGCCGCGGATCTTGCCGTAGAAATCCTCGAAGCTGATGGCGCTGCCGTCCAGCAGGTTGGGGTAATCGTGCCCATCGATGTGGACGGTCAGGGGCACCACGGTCAGCTCCAGCTCCTTGGCCATGTGGTCGGTCAGGTCGCAGCAGCTGTCGGTCATAATGACATATTCGCGCATGGGATAAACCTCCTTGGGAGTGATATTCCCCGTTATCATATCACGGAACGGGGCACAAGAAAAGAGCCAAATGGAAAATAATATGAGATATTAGCAGAAATATACGTCCGTATCGCCTATTTCCCCACGCAGAAGCGGGAGAAGATGGTGTCTACCAGATCGTCGCGGACCTGTTTGCCGTTCAGCTCACCCAGCGCGGCCAGTGCCGCCTCGCAGTCGGTGAGCACCACGTCGGGGGTCATGCCGATACGGAGGGCGCCGCGGGCCTCGGCCACGGCGGAGAGGGCTCGGTTGGCGGCGTCGGCCTGACGGGCGTTGGTC
>OLOS01002950.1_pt1 | contig 10744 bp, 9 predicted proteins | sample 1672631 | NCBI WGS metagenome assembly OLOS01 (sample SAMEA3136707, study PRJEB25190) | human gut metagenome | biome: human gut; feature: human-associated habitat; material: faeces | place: Austria | collected 2013 | reverse complement strand
TCCTGCGCGACGGCAAAAAGCGCGTCGGCGTCGAGCACCAGCGCTGTCTCCGAGCGCAAAACGACGGCCTGCACCAGCGCCGTGAGCGCGGCATTCCGCCCCAGGCCGGGGCCGAGCACGCACACATCGCTCCTGCGCAGCCGCTCGAGCAGCTCCGGCAGCGCGTCCGCCGTGAGCTTGCCGTCGGCCGACGGAAGCGGGAACGGCATCGCCGCGTCATTTTTCACGGCGGTGATCGCATAGATCGCCTCCGGCACGCCGACGGACACCAGCCCCGCACCGCAGCGCAGCGCGGCATGGGCGCACAGCGTCGGTGCGCCGGTATAGCCGACGCAGCCGCCGACGATGAGCACGCGGCCGTAGTCATATTTATTGGTGTCGGACGCGCGCCGCGGCAGATACGGCGCGCACGGTTCGATGCGGTGCATGGCTTGCCTCCTGAACGGAAACGCAGTGATTTGTCAGCAAATATTATAGCGTTTTCGAATCCCCACGTCAAATTTTCTTCTCCTTTTACATTGATTTGTTGCGCGAAGTGTGGTATAAATAGCTTTGTTATTGAGTTTATTGCTTGGATCGGGAAAATAGTACCAAGGTTCCGCACCAGAGAGGGACGCCGCCGGCTGAGAGCGTCCTGCGAGAAACGTACTTCGTTCGCCCGTGAGCTCCGGCCAATCCCCGGCGGGTCCGCCCGTTAGCGCGCAGAGAGTGCGGCGCACGTGCGCCGAATTCGGGTGGTACCGCGGAAGTTTCCTTTCGTCCCTGCTTGTGGGACGGGAGGATCTTTTTTTATCCGCATCCGGCAAGAAACACGACCGACTACGTAAACTTTGCAACGAAGGAGTTGTTTGCATGAAAGAAATGCTGCAGAAGCTGCGCGAGGCTTCTGTCGACGCCATTTTGCAGGCGGACGACATCACGGCGCTGGAAAATCTGCGCGTGAAATATCTCGGCAAAAAGGGGGAACTGACCGCCATCCTCAAGCAGATGGGCCGCCTGTCGGCGGAGGAGCGCCCGGCCATGGGTCAGCTGGCAAACCAGGTGCGCGCCGAGCTTGAGACCGCGCTTGAGCAGCGCCGTGAGGCGCTCAATGCGCGTATGCTCGAGATGCGCCTCAAGGCCGAGACGCTCGATGTGACCATGCCCGGCAAAGCGCCGGAGCTCGGCCACCAGCACCCGATGTACATCGTGCTCGACGAGATCAAGGACATCTTCGTCGGCATGGGCTTTGAGATCCTCGAAGGACCGGAGATCGAAGAGGCCGAGTATAACTTCACCAAGCTCAACACCACCGAGGGACACCCCGCCCGCGAGTGGTCGGACACGTTCTACCTGACCGAGGACAGCCGCATTCTTCTGCGCACGCAGACCTCCCCGATGCAGGTGCGCGCGATGGAGAGCAAGCCCCTGCCGATCCGCATGGTCGCGCCCGGCCGCGTCTACCGCAAGGATGAGGTAGATGCCACGCACTCGCCCATGTTCCACCAGATCGAGGGCATGGTCATCGACAAGGGCGTCACGATGGCGGATCTGAAGGGCACGCTCAACACACTCGTGCGCAAGCTCTACGGCGAGAACACCGTCACCCGCTTCCGCCCGCACCACTTCCCGTTCACCGAGCCGAGCTGCGAGATGGACGTGCAGTGCCACAAGTGCGGCGGCAAGGGCTGCCCCACCTGCAAGGGCGAGGGCTGGATTGAGATCCTCGGCGCCGGCATGATCCACCCGAAGGTGCTCGAGGGCTGCGGCATCGACACGGACGTCTACTCCGGCTGGGCCTTCGGCATGGGTCTGGAGCGTCTGGCGATGCGCCGCTTTAAGATCAGTGACCTGCGCCTGATCTTCGAAAACGACGTGCGCTTCCTGCAGCAGTTCTGAGAAAGGAGAGGCTACCATGATTTTAAGCAGAAAATGGCTCAATGAATTCGTAGATTGCTCGGCCTGGTCCGATCACGACTTTTCCGAGGCAATGACCCTCTCCGGCTCTAAGGTGGAGACGTTTACGAACCTGCACGACAGCATCCAAAACGTTGTCGCGGGGCGCATCGTGGAGATGGTGCGCCACACAAACTCCGACCACATGTGGGTCTGTCAGGTCGATGTGGGCGGCGATGCGCCGATCCAGATCGTGACCGGCGCACAGAACCAGCAGGCCGGAGACCTGGTACCCGTTGCGCTTGACGGCGCGCTGCTGCCCGACGGCAAGCAGATCCACGCCGGCACGCTGCGCGGCGAGGCATCCAACGGCATGATGTGCTCGATCAAGGAGCTCGGTCTGACGCTGCATGACTACCCCTATGCCATCGAGGACGGCCTGTGGGTCATGCAGGAGGACGGCGTGAAGCCCGGCGACGACATCGCCGCCGTCATCGGCGCGGACGACCATGTGGTCGAGTTTGAGATCACGCCCAACCGCCCGGACTGCCTGTCTGTGATCGGTCTGGCGCGTGAGGCCGCCGTGACCTTCGGCAAGCCCCTGAAGCTGCACACGCCCGACGTGCCCGGCCGCGGCGAGGACATCTGCGACCATGTCAGCATCCGCATCGACGATCCCGCGCTCTGCCCGCGCTACACTGCGCGCATGGTGCGCAACGTCAAGATCGGTCCGTCCCCGGCGTGGATGCGCGAGCGCCTGCGCAACAGCGGCGTGCGCCCGATCAACAACATCGTCGACATTACAAACTACGTCATGCTCGAGTACGGTCAGCCCATGCACGCCTTCGATTTCTCGTGCATCGGCGGCAAGCAGATCATCGTACGCACCGCGCGCGAGGGCGAGACCATCGAGACGCTCGACGGCACGGCGCGCAAGCTCACGCCGAATATGCTCTGCATCTGCGACGAGCAGAAGCCCGTTGCGGTCGCCGGCGTCATGGGCGGCGCCAACTCCGAGATCGTGGGCGACACGGCCATGGTCGTCTTTGAGGGCGCGAACTTCAACGGCACGAGCGTGCGCCGCACGGCTGCCGCGCTCGGTATGCGCACGGAGGCCTCCGGCCGCTTTGAGAAGGGGCTCGACCCGATGAACACCGTCGCCGCCGTTGACCGTGCGTGCGAGCTCGTGGAGCTGCTCGGCTGCGGCGAGGTCATGCGCGGCACCATCGACGTGCTGCCCGAGCCCATCGTGCCGAAGACCGTGAAGCTTGAGCCGGAAAAGGTCAACGGTCTGCTCGGAACGGACGTGTCCGAGGCGGAGATGCGCCGCATTCTGCTTGCGCTCGGCTTCGAGCTCGACGGTGAGACGATCATCGTCCCCTCCTGGCGCGGCGACGTGGAGCACTACTCCGACATCGCCGAGGAGATCGCCCGCTTCTACGGTTACAACAACATTCCCTGCACGCTCATGCGCGGTCAGACCACCAGCGGCGGCTACAGCGACGTGCAGCAGGCGGAGCGCAGCATCGGCGCGATGGCGCGCGCGCTCGGCTACAGCGAGATCATCACGTATTCGTTCATCAGCCCGTCGTACTATGACAAGATCCGTCTCCCGGCGGATTCCCCGCTGCGTGACTCCATGAAGATCCTCAACCCCCTCGGTGAGGACACCTCCATCATGCGCACGACGGTGCTGCCGTCCATGCTTGAGATCCTCACGCGCAACTATAACTACCGCAACAAGGCCGTGCGCCTGTACGAGATCGGTAAGGTCTACTTTGCCCGTCCCGACGGCATGGCCGACGAGCCGAAGCTGCTGTGTCTCGGCGGCTACGGCGGCGAGCTGGATTTCTTTGGGCTCAAGGGCGCGGTCGAGCGCATCCTCGCCGGTCTGCGCATCACGGGCGTGACGTTCGAAGCCGAGAGCAGCAACCCGTCGTACCACCCCGGCCGCTGCGCGAAGGTGTATGCCGGCGGCAAGCTGCTGGGCGTGCTCGGCCAGATCCATCCGCTCGTGGCGGCAAGCTACGGCGTGGACACGGAGCTCTACACCGCCGAGCTGCAGCTCGACGAAATGCTCACCGCCCGCGGCGCAACACCGGTCTACACGCCGCTGCCGCGCTTCCCGGCCGTGACGCGTGACATCGCCGTCGTCTGCAGCGCCGACATCCCGGTCGCCAGGCTATCGCAGTGCATCCTCGCTGCCGGCGGGCAGTATCTCAAGGGCTGCGAGCTCTTTGACGTGTACACCGGTGCGCCGATCCCGGCCGGTTATAAGAGCGTCGCCTTCTCGCTGACGCTGCGCGCCGATGACCAGACGCTCACCGACGACCACGCTGAGGAGACGATGCGCAGCGTCCTCAAGGCGCTTGAGGAGACGTTCCACGCGACCATCCGCTGAGCGTTCAAAACAACGAAAAGTTATTAAGAAATTATTTAGAACTTTTTTCGAAAACGGTTGAAAAGTGGCTTTACAGTCTTGCGTTTTTTGGTATAATAGATGCAAGAACTTGTATGAGGGAGGGCTTCACATGGAAGACGCAACCAGGCGGTTTAACGCGATCGACAACAAAACAGAAATGAAAGAGATCCTCACTTCCGTGTATCATTCCCTTGTTGTCAAAGGCTATAACCCGATCAACCAGCTCGTCGGCTACATCCTCTCCGAGGATCCGACGTACATCACCAACTACAACAACGCCCGCAGCCTCATCTGCCGCCTTGACCGCGACGAGCTGCTGCAGGAGCTGTTGACCAGCTACCTGGACAAGTGAAGCAAGCACTGTTATGAAACGAAAAAGACCCTGCCGAGAGGCAGGGTCTTTTTGCATATCCGCGCAGACTGCTGCCGCGAGGTGGCAGAAAAGGGGCAAAAGCAAAAAATCGCTCCCGTCAAAGACGAGAGCGATTCGCGTTGGCAGCGGAAGAAGGATTCGAACCCTCACAAACGGAGTCAGAGTCCGGTGTGCTACCATTACACAATTCCGCTACGAACAAATGATATTATACAGATATTTTCGGATTTGTCAACCCTATTGTCGCATATTTTTCATGGAATGAAAAATCTTTGTCTGGACTCTGCCTGCGCATGCAAGCAGAGCCCAAACAGCGGGTCAGCAGTCGAGAATTTTGCCATCGACGGAGATCGTGACGACCTGCCACGGAAGGAATTTCCCGCTCGCGCGCAGCGCCTCCCGCGCCGCGTGTTCGAGTCCGCCGCAGCACGGCACCTCCATGCGCACGACGGTAACGCTCCGGAGATCGTTGCCACGGATGATCTGCGTGAGCTTATCGGTATAGTCCACCGCGTCGAGTTTCGGGCAGCCGATGAGCGTGATCTTCCCTTTCATGAATTCACTGTGCATGTTCGCGTAGGCATACGCCGTGCAGTCGGCCGCAATGAGCAGTTTCGCGCCCTGAAAATACGGCGCGTTGACCGGCACGAGCTTGATCTGGCACGGCCACTGGCCAAGCTGCGACGGCTGCGGCACGGCGGTCTGCGGCTGCGCAGACGCGCTCTGCGCCTGCTTTTTGCGCATATTCGCCTGCACGGCCGCAGCATCATAGGCAGCCGCCTCGCGCTCAACAAAGTGGATGGCGTCCATCGGGCAGGCCGGCAGGCAGTCGCCGAGGCCGTCGCAATAATCGTCACGCAGGAGCTTTGCCTTACCGTCTACAATGCCGATCGCACCCTCGTGACACGCTGCCGCGCACGCACCGCAGCCGTTGCACGCCGCTTCATCGATCTGAATGATTTTCCGGATCATTGCAATCCTTCCTTTCCAAAATGGCCGGAATTTCCGGCGGGCTTGACTTTCTGAGGATAAGATAGCATAATAAAAGCCACAATTCCGTTGTCAGAACAACAAATGGAGCAAAAAAACATGAACATTTCCCTGACCAGCACGCGCCTGTTTCGCGGGATCGACACTGCGCAGCTGCAGCCGCTGCTGCAGTGCCTCGGCGCTGTGCGAAAACGCTATGCGCGCGGCGAGACCATTCTCGCTGCGGGTGCACCGACCGAGCAGCTTGGTATGGTGCTCTCCGGTATGGCCATGATCGGCCACGATGACATCTGGGGCAGTCACAGCCTGCTCGGTCACGTCACGCCCGGAGAGGTATTTGCCGAACCCTACGCCTGTATTCCGGGGGAACCGCTGCGTATCAGCGTGACAGCCGCTGAGGACACCGAGGTGCTGTTTCTGAACGTCGGCAAGGTGCTCACGACGTGTACGAACGCCTGCCCATTTCACGCACTGCTCATTTCGAATCTGCTGGCTGTGTGCGCAGAGAAAAACCTGCTGCTCTCGCAGCGCATCCTGCACACCGCGCCGAAGGGCATCCGGGCCCGGCTCCTGTCGTACTTTTCCGCGTGCGTGCAGCGCACCGGGCGATACAGCTTTGACATCCCCTATAACCGGCAGCAGCTGGCTGACTATCTCAGCGTCGATCGCAGCGCCATGTGCAGTGAGCTGTCACGGATGCAGCGCGAGGGGCTGCTGAGCTATCACAAGAACCATTTTTCCGTGCACGAGGCACTGGAGTAAATCGACGAAAGGCGGACACGACATGACGAGAGAAGAATACGCGAAGCGGATGAAAAAGCACCCCGACTGGGCGCCCGGCTGGGACGCGATCGACGCGGCCTTTGCAAAGCTCTACCCCGAAGCAGAGCCGGTGCGTTTCGAGAGCGAGCTGCACGACCGTGCGGCGCTCGGCGGCGAGGAATATCTCGACGGCTTTGCCGTCTACGACACGGGCAAGGGCTATCAGCACGTTGTCACCTACGGTCTGAGCGAGCTGTACCCGAGCATGGCGGCCTTCGGTTCGGAATACAGCAAGTGGGGCTACGAGCTCACGCTCAAGGTGCGCGAGAGCTATGCCGAGACCGGCACATGGGCGCTCGACCTGCTGGCGCAGCTGGCGCGCTACACGTTCGAGACCGGCAACTATTTCGAGCCGGGCGCATACATCCCCGGCGACGGCAGTTCCCTGCACCCGGAGCTGAACTCGGCCATCACGGCGCTGGCCATCGTCAGCGACACGACCGCCGCACCGATCGAGACCGTGCATGGCAGGGTCGCATTTTTGCAGCTGGTCGGTCTCACGCAGCCGGAGCTGGACACAGTCACGCGCGACCCGGACGCGCTCACGGACATTCTGGAGCGGATGCGCGCAGATGATCCGGAGCTGGTGCTCGATATGCGCCGAACGAAATCTTACGTATAACAGCACAGACCGCCGCACCGTATCATCACGGTGCGGCGGTCTTGATTTATGCCAGAACGCTGCTGTTTTACTTTGCGAGCAGCTCCGCGCAGGCCTCGCCGAGCAGACGGATGCCCTTTTCGATCACCTCGTCACTGCTGTTGGAGTAGTTGATGCGGAAGGTGCTGACATTGCGCGCCTTCTCATAAAACGGATCGCCCGGGCAGATGGCCACGCCCTTCGTGAGCGCGACACGATAGAGCTCGACCGCGGACATACCGTTCGGCAGCTCCGCCCACAGGAACATACCGCCCTCGGTCGGCGTGAACGCCACGCCTTGCGGCAGATACTTGCGCATACAGTCCATCATCAGCTCCGCCTTGTGCTTGTAAAGCTCCTTGGTCTTTTCGATATGCGCGTCGATGTCGTTGTCCGCAAGGTACTGCGCGAGCACGAGCTGCGAGAAGATGTTCGTGTGCAGGTCGGCAGTCGCCTTGTAGGCGAGGAGCTTTTCACGCAGCTCCTTGTTGCGCACGCACACCCAGCCGATACGCATACCGGGCGCGACGATCTTGGAAAACGTGCCGAGCATGCAGCACTGCTCTCCCAGCTCCTTGCCGAAGCTGTCGGTCGCGGTGCCGGAAAAGCGCAGCTCACGGTACGGGTTATCCTCGAGCACGACGATGTCCGTGCCGCGGAAGATCTCCACGACCCGGTCATGCACCTGCTGGCTGTAGCTCAGGCCGGTGGGGTTCTGGAAGTTCGGGATGACGTAGGCAAACTTCACGTCCGGGTTCGCCGCAACGGCCGCCGCGAGCGCGTCGCAGTCGATGCCGTCAGGGGTGATGGCGACGGGCAGGATCTCGGGGTCAAAGAAGTGGAACGACTGCAGTGCGACCAGATAGGTCGGGTCCTCAACGATCACCTTGTCGCCGGGGTCGAGCATGCACGCGCCCATCATCGTCAGCACCTGCTGCGAGCCGTTGGTAATGATGATATCATCGGCCTGCACGCCGAAAACGCCCATCGTCTCGTAGCGCTTTGCGATCCACTCGCGCAGCGGGAGATAGCCCTGCGTGCCGCTGTACTGCAGCGCCATGACGCCGTTATGCTCGAGCACTTTGTGCGCCGCCTTGTCCATCGCCTCGACCGGGAACGAGACCGGATTCGGAAGTCCGCCCGCGAAAGAAATCAGCTCGGGAGAGGCCGCTGCCGCAAGAATGCTTGCCGTAAATTCGCCCTGAAAATCGGGACGCAGGATTTTGTTAGAAAGTCTGGGATGCATAATTTCTCCTTTCATGGGCGCTTGTGGTATTCTGCTTTTTCGACAGGCAAGCCCTCATAATGGGACGATTATAGCACGCTGAAATCGTCTGACAAGTCAAAATATTGGTGGGGCGCAAAATATGTAGACTTTCACAGAAAGACACGCACAGGTGAAATGTCCCGCTGGGCAAAACGCACATCCGCGCCGTGCGGACACGGCGCGGATGTGCGTCTGTAAAAAAGCATTACGTTTGGGGTATATCGATCTCGCTGCGATCACGCAGCGCCTGTGTGACGGCGGCGCGGATCTCGTCGAGCGGCTGCCCGCTCTCGCGTGCGAGCCGTGCCAGGTCGTCATATTCCGCCTTCTCGCGCGTGACGCCGTAGCCCTGCGCCGTTTTGACGCGCACCGGACCGAAGCGCGTCTGCACGGTCTGCGTGCATCTAACAAGGCTGTAGCGGGCGCAGCTGCGCTCACGCACGCCGAGCGTCGTCGTATTGCGAAAGATGCAGCGCAGCATGACATCCCGCTGCTCCGGACGGCAGAGACAGGTGAGCACAACGCCCGGACGGCTCTTTTTCATGCCGGCGGCGGTGAAATACACATCCAGCGCGCCAAGCGCAAGCAGCGCATCCATGGCAAAGGCGAGCGACTCTGCGGGCAGATCGTCGATGTTGCAGCACAGCTCCACGACTTGCTCGTCGCCATGCCCGTTCTCACCGAGGAGCACGCGCACGACGTTTGCCGCCGCAAGATCCTTCTTGCCCGTGCCGTAACCGGCGGCAGAGACGCACATCTGCGGCATCGCGCCGTAGTCAGACACGAACTGCCGCAGCAGCGCCGCGCCCGTGGGCGTGCACAGCTCGCCCGTCACGCTGCCGGCATAGACCGGCACGCCGCGCAGCAGCCGCTCCGTCGCCGGGGCAGGCACAGGCAGCACGCCGTGCGCACAGCGGACCTGACCGCTGCCGACATTGATCGGCGAGCAGAGCACGCGCTGCGGCTGCAGCGCATCCATGAGCGCACACACGCACAGCACATCCGCCAGCGCGTCGAGCGCGCCGACCTCGTGAAAATGCACCTGCTCGACCGTGCAGCCGTGCACCGCGCTCTCGGCGTCCAGAAGGCGCGCATACACCGCCTTGGCGTTTTCCCGGATCGACCGCGAAAGCGGCACGGCGTCCAGAAAGGCCATGATCTCGGCCGAGCTTGCGCCGCCGTGCGCACACTCTGTGTACAGCGGGTGCGCCCCCTCCTGCTGCCCGTGGATGCGCACGGTGACGTGCGTACCGCGGATGCCGCACTTGGCATCCGGCGCGGCGGACACCACTGCCCTGCCGCCGAGCGCCGCGTTCATCCCGGCGAGAAACGCCGCCGGATCGGGATGCAGCTCCAGCAGCGCCGCCGTCAGCATATCGCCGGCGCAGCCCATGGAGCAATCAATATACATGGTTTTCATTCGCGCTCTGCCCTCGCTTTCGGGTCTAACTCGATGGTGGAAAAATACGCGGACAGCCCCGCGGTGATCTGCGGCCACAGTGCCCGTGCCGCCGCGTGCTGCGCCGCCGGAAGCTGCAGCAGCGCGCCGCCGTCGCGAAGCCGGACGCGAAAGTCCGAAAAGCCCATGGCAAAAAGAACCGCTTCGCTCTCATCAATGGCCTTGAGCTTTTCCGCCGTGATCTTCTCTCCGGCAGGAATCCGGGTAGCCAGGCAGGCATAGGCCGGTTTATCCCAGGTGAAAAGCCCTGCCTCTTTGGAAAGGCGGCGGACATCGCTTTTCGTCAGTCCACAAATGCGCAGCGGAGACAAAATGTGCTGCTCTTCCAAAACCTTCATGCCCGGCCGGTCGCCGCATTCGTCGCTGGCATTGGTGCCGTCAATCATGGTCTCATATCCGTCGGCAACAGCTGCTGCGCGAATCGCCCCCATGATTCGTTTTTTGCAGAAATAGCAACGATTTCCCGGATTGGCCGTCACCTCGTCATATTGGAGAATGTCTGCATTGACCACGCGAAGCTCGGCCCCCAGCTCGCCGGAAAGCCGGACTGCATCCTCATACTCAAATTCCGGCTGAAACTGGCTTTTTACATAATACGCCTTGATATCCTTCCCGAGGCGCAGTCCCTCATGCAGCAGGTAGGAGGAATCCACCCCGCCTGAAAACGCGATTGCCGCTTTCGGATTTTCCTCAAAAAATTCCTGTAATGTCATCATATTTAATCTTTCATAATCCCTCTGTAATGCCCCTGTGTACACCATCGGATTCCGGCATTACGAACTGCAGTGTTCTTATTCGCTCAACTGTCAGAATCCACGGTATCTGCGTCGTCTGCACCGGCGCCTGGAAATCTCCTGATACAAAAGCACCTGGATCAGTTCATCCAGAAATTCATC
>OLOS01002948.1_pt1 | contig 10746 bp, 9 predicted proteins | sample 1672631 | NCBI WGS metagenome assembly OLOS01 (sample SAMEA3136707, study PRJEB25190) | human gut metagenome | biome: human gut; feature: human-associated habitat; material: faeces | place: Austria | collected 2013 | reverse complement strand
GCGCAACCGCGCATCGCGCGGCTCTTAGCGCCGAAGATGGGCATCGACCCCTACAGGCAAGTGGGGAAGTGCATACGGATTCGCCCTGGATTTCCGAAAAAAGCACTGCATCCAGCGGGCGGACAGAGTCATCCGCCCCTACATCCTTCGTTACCGACGAGAGATTTTCGTGCAGGGCAAGGCGGGCGCAGGCGTACATACTGTACGTCAAGTCCGGCCTACGCGGCCATGCGCGGAAAGATCCGGCGGCGCATTTCAGGGCTTTATTTGTCCTGCAGGCAGGCGATGCCGGGCAGTTCCAGACCCTCAAGGAATTCGAGGGATGCGCCGCCGCCGGTGGAGATGTGGGTGATCTTGTCAGCAAAGCCAAGCTGCTCGCAGGCAGCTGCGGAGTCGCCGCCGCCGACGATGGTCACAGCGTCGGAATCGGCCAGCGCCTGCGCAACGGCGATCGTGCCCTTGGCAAGCGTCGGGTTCTCGAATACGCCCATCGGCCCGTTCCAAACGACGGTCTTTGCGTTCTTGACAGCGTCGGCAAACAGCGCGCGGGTCTTCTCGCCAATGTCCAGACCTTCCTTGTCAGCCGGGATGGCGGTCACATCGACCGTCTCAACTTCGACAGGCGCATCGATGGGGTTCGGGAAATCGGCCGCAACGACAGTGTCGATCGGGAGCAGGAGCTTGACGCCCTTTTCCTCGGCCTTTTTCATCATGTCCTTGCAGTAATCGACCTTCTCTGCGTCGAACAGGCTCTTGCCGATGCCGTAGCCCTTGGCCGCGACAAACGTATAGGCCATGCCGCCGCCGATGATGAGCGTATCGACCTTCTCGAGAAGGTTATTGATCACGTTCAGCTTGTCGGAAACCTTTGCGCCGCCGAGGATGGCGACGAACGGACGCTCCGGATCGGCCAGCGCCTTGCCCATGATGGAAACTTCCTTCTGCACCAGATAGCCGCAGACGGCGGGCAGATAATCGGCAACGCCGGCTGTGGAGGCATGCGCGCGGTGCGCGGTGCCGAAGGCGTCGTTCACAAAAATGTCAGCCATGGATGCAAGCTTCTTGGAAAGTTCGGGGTCGTTCTTCGTCTCACCCTTTTCAAAACGGGTGTTCTCAAGCAGCATGACCTCGCCGTCCTTCAGAGAAGCGGCCAGAGACTGTGCGCTTTCGCCCACAACATCCTTGGCCATCTTGACCGGCTGGCCCAGAAGTTCGGACAGGCGCTCGGCAACGACCTGAAGTGAGAACGCGGGATCCGGACCGTTCTTGGGCTTGCCCATGTGGGAGCAGAGGATGACGCGGGCGCCATGCTTGACAAGATACTGGATGGTCGGCAGCGCGGCAACGATGCGCTTGTCGCTCGTGATCTTGCCGTCCTTGGTGGGGACGTTAAAGTCGCAGCGGCAGAGTACGCGTTTCCCGGCGACGTCGATATCTTCAACAGACTTTTTATTGTAGTTCATAGAGGTTCCTCCTTATTTTGATTACGGGCAGAGCCCGCTTTGTTTACGGATTCCATTCCGCCATTTTTCCTTCGGTCTTCAGATGCGGGAAATCCTGCTGCCGCAGCGCCTCAAACACGCCGATGGCAGCGGAATTGCTGAGGTTGAGACTCCGCGCCTCCGCGCGGATAGGGATGCGGACGCAGCTGTCGTAATGTGCAGCCAGAAAGTCCTCCGGCAGCCCCTTCGTTTCCTTTCCGAAAAACAGATAGGCACCGTCAGGGTAATCGGCCTCGTCATAGCGGCGGGGAGCCTTGGTCGAGAACAGGCGCATGCAGGCGGGCTGGTTTTTTGCGAAGAAATCATCCAGATCCTCATACACGCGCACATCGACCAGATGCCAGTAATCAAGCCCCGCGCGCTTCACGGCCTTGTCCGAAATATCGAAGCCCAGCGGCTTCACCAAATGCAGGACACTGCCTGTCGCGGCGCAGGTCCGCGCAATATTCCCGGTGTTGGCCGGAATTTCAGGTTCTACCAGTACAACATGCAGCATACGAAAAACTCCCTGCCCGCCGTTTTGCGGCAGGCAAGCATATTCTATGACAGAACATCGCAGATTTCAACTGTTTTTCAGAAAAAAATAAGGTTTTTTACGAAAAAAATTTCTTTTTGCTGCGCATAAAATTTGGCTGATTTGCCGTCCTTATGGCTGCCAGTCGATCTGCTTCTGACCGTGCTGCGCGAGAAACGCATTGATCTGCGAAAACGGTCTGCTGCCGAAAAAGCCCCGGTAGGCGCTTAAAGGGCTCGGGTGCGGGGCTTGCAGAACGAGGCGCGGATATGGGCTGTGGGCTGCAATCCCGACCTTTTTCTGTGCGTGTGCGCCCCAGAGGACGAACGCCACCGGCTGCGGCAGCGCGGCCAGCCGCTGCACGACTGCGTCCGTAAATGTCTGCCAGCCGAAATCTTTATGGCTTGCAGCCTTTCCCGCCTCCACGGTCAGGCTGCTGTTGAGCAGAAACACGCCCTGCTTTGCCCACGCAGTCAGATCGCCGCTGTCCGGCGGCGTGATGCCGCAGTCCGATTGCAGTTCGGTAAATAGATTGCGCAGCGACGGCGGCAGCTTCACGCCCGGATTCACGGAGAACGCAAGCCCGTTGGCCTGTCCCGGTTCGTGATACGGGTCCTGTCCCAGAATCACGGCCCGCACCGCCTCCGGCGGTGTGAGCCGGAAGGCTGCAAACAGCGCCTCGCGCGGCGGATAGACTGCCGCCGCAGCATAGGCCGCATCCACCCGCTCCGAAAGTGTCCGCCAGTACGGCTTTTCCAACTCCTCCTGCAAAAGCGCCTGCCACGCGCCGAGTTCTTCCGCTTTCATCCTGTTTCCTCCTTAGTTTCCCCGATTTTTCCGCAATATTGCTATGCAAAAGCATAGCAATATTCAGAAATGTGCCATTTCCTCGCCCCTGCGGGGCAACCGGAAACGATGCGCAAAAACTTCATGCACCGCATCTGCACATTTTCGCGGTGCCCATACATGAAGTTTTATACCATATAAAATACCGGAACACAAGCGCCGCCCGGCGCATAGGGTTTTGCGAGGTGATTGTATGCAGATCTATGTGGTAAAGCCCGGCGATACGCTGTATTCCATCGGCCGGACGCTTTCTCTCGCGCCGGGGTTCCTCGCGCGCTACAACGGCCTGCAGGAGCCGTACCGGCTGGCCGTGGGGCAGAGCCTGCTGGCCCTGTACCCGGAAAAGGCCGTGACCGTCCGGGCCGGGGATACGCTTTCGTCCATTGCGGCCTCGGCCGGGACGGATGTGCTGTCTTTATTCCGGATGAATCCGAACCTGTCCGGCTCCGACCGGATCTATCCGGGGCAGGTCCTCGTGACGCAGCTGGAGCAGAACCGGACGCGCAGCGCGTTCGTCGCTGGGTACGCGTATCCGTATGTGCAGGAATCCGTCCTGCGCGGTATCCTGCCGTTTACCGGTGCGCTGATGCCGTTTACCTACGGCTTCACGCCGGAGGGTGCGCTCGTGCCGATGGATGACGAGCGGCTGCTGGCTCTGGCAGAGGACTACGGCGTGCACCCGTTCCTGCACCTGTCAACACTGACGGCAGCGGGAACGTTTTCCGCCGCACAGGCGGCGGTTGTGCTGCGAAGCGAAACGCTCCAGCGGACGCTTGCCGAGGCGGCGCTTCAGAAAATGCAGGAAAAAGGCTATCAGGGGCTGGACGTAGACTTTGAATATCTGGGCCAGGAACTGGCGGAAGCGTATGCGCAGTTCCTTACACTCCTGCACGAGCGTCTTGCCCCTTACGGCTTGCCGCTCATTGCCGCCCTTGCTCCCAAAACCTCTGCCGACCAGCCCGGCACGCTCTACGAGGGCCACGACTACGCCGCCGTCGCCTCCGCTTGCGACGCGGTGCTGCTGATGACGTATGAATGACAGATGTTTGCACACATGTGTTTCAAATTTTCTTTGTTTTGATATAATATGTCGATTTTTAATTCTAATAAATTTCGGCATTTTCATAAAGCAAAGTTTTTTGACAATTTATGTGCTAATGCACGCTACTCAGGTTGCAGTAGCAAATTGAGATACCGCTTGCTCCTGAATTGTGTTGGCAAAACTGCATAGCTTCTCGTACTCATCGGCAAAGCGGAAGTAAACCTCGATATTCTGCTTGTCATGGAAGACAACCCTTTGAATCAACTGATTGACGGTATCGCGGTCAAGCCTTTCAATATTGCCGTACTTCTGGAAGAACGAAACAAACGCATCGTCCTGTTGCCGGGCTTCTTTGAGCTGAAGAAGACTTTGATTCATTTGCTCGATTTTCGCTTCCTGCGCTGTGATTGCAGCCTCATAGCGCTCTCGAAAACGGACATATTCCTCTCTCCGAAGTAAGCCGCTTTGCAGATCGTCGTAAAGATGAAATTGCGCATCCTGCAATCGCTCCTGTTCACGCTTTGCTTTGTTGAGTGCCAGCATATATTCGTTCTTTACACCATTGGTCGATTTGAATTGCCGTGCCGCATCAATGACTGCTTTTACATCAACAAGCTGCCGGATTTGTGACTGCACAGTCTGCAAGATCAGCTCTTCCAGATAATCCTCTTTCACAGACGGGCATTGACATTTGTCGGGCGCATACGTCCGCGTCAGGCAGCGGTATCGTGCATAGCCTTGAGAGACAACGCGGCTCATGGTATGTCCGCATTGCCCGCAGACAATCAAGCCAGAGAGGATATATGTATGCGTTTGCTCCGGCGCTACGCGCGTTCTTCTGGCATACCGCTCATGTACGATTGCAAATTGTTCATCTGAGATAATCGGCTCATGCGTACCCTCCACAACCGTCCATTCGCTCTCATCGGTCAACACCATTTTCTTACTGCGATAGGACGCACTCTTATGTTTGCCCTGCACCATGTTTCCGATGTAGACCTCATTTTTTAGAATTGTCGCAACAGTGTTGACTGCCCACGTCCGGATTTTGCTGCTTTTTTGATCGTGTGTAATGAAGCTCTTGCAGCCGTCACGGATTTTGAAATCGCCCGGCGTCATAACCTGCATTGCGTTCAGACGCTTTGCAATCGAATTTGCGGACATTCCGCCCTCATACCAATCAAATATCTTCCGCACGATTTCCGCCTGTTCTTCGTCCACCACGAGCTTGTGATGATCGGCTGGGTCTTTCTGATAGCCGAACGGCGCATAGTTTCCGGTAAATTCGCCACGTTCGCGCTTCATCGCCAGCGTGCATTTGATCTTGATGGAAAGCTGGCGGATATAATCATCGTTGACGATATTGGAAAAGGATACGATTGCGCTGCAATATCCGCGCGGGTCTTTGACGCTGTCCAGGTTATTCAGGACAGAAATCACACGGACGCCCTTTTGTGGGAAATAATCCTCCATCAGCCGTCCCAGCTCCGGATAGTTACGTCCCAGCCGGGAGTTATCCTTAAAAATGATGCAGTTGATCTTTCCACACTCGATGTCGCGGATCATGTCCTGATAACGAGGGCGCTGAAAACTGCCGCCTGCGTAGCCATCGTCAGAATAGACGGTCACAGACTCGATCTGTTCGCCCTGCTCCTGCAGATAATCCAGGTGCTTCTGGTTGATGCTGTGCTGGTTCTGGATGCTGTCGCTCTCCGGCTTGTCTCCGTCTTCCTTGCTGAGCCGGTTATATTCTCCCACGCTCCATTTCGTTGTAAGATGATCTGGTTTCTCTTTCTTTTTGTTTTGCACAAAGGTCATGGTTTCTCCTTTCTGCCGAACAAATAAGAAACAGTATTTGCAATATTATTATAGCAAATACTGTACAAATTCTCAACTTTTCGAGGATTTTTCAATATGTTTTTCCAAAATACGCACCATACATTCCTGCAAGGAAACGCTGCCCGATAAGAAGTGCAGGCGGATTATTACGCCGTCCTCCCGCTTGATTTCACGGACATAATTGTGAGTATGCTCCATTTGCGTCGCCCCCTTGCTGCAATCTATGAAATCGCATACGGATTCATACGGAAATCTACGCTGCGTACTTTGCTTTTCTCATAGCTCAAGCAGACGGCGGCGGCAAACCGCTCCATAGGCTCTTACCTCCCTCCATGCTGATGGCGGGGCGTTCCATTCTGTGACGTATGGCTAACGCAAGTATCATTATCCTTTGCATGTGGTCGTCGCCTGCAAGCCTGCCGAGGCTTGTCTGCAATGCTGGCATTTGCCGCTCCGCTCCGGAATCGGTTCACCCTGTTCCGCAGCATCCCCGCGCACCCATTGCTGGCTCGCACATACAAAAACGTATCTGTTTGACCCTATTCAGTTGTCAAACGGGATTGTCAGCCCGCAAAAGCGTATTGATCGGTAATGCGCTTTTGCAGAATGGCAATAGGGATCTGTCCTAAGTTGGGATTGAATATAACAGGCAATGCGTCCCAAGTAAGAGCAAGTTAAGATTGCTACAGATGTCTGTCTCGTAGACCAGACAGACACCTGCGATTGAAAGGTTTGCTGCACGTTACATATGGGAGTAAAACATACGAAATCAAAGCACACAGTTGCAGAAAGGAAGTTTATGCTTTATTTTGTCGGTCAGCCCAAAGTTTTGCTGAAATCAGACAGATCAGTTCTTTCGCGGTTGGTGCTTCCTCAATCCAGTAGTAGCGCAGCATATCACGTTTCCCGTTTTGCCAAATATCCTTTGTCGCACGGTTGAGAGCTTTGGAAACAGCAGCAGCTGTCCGTTTTTTAGTACGTTTGCAAATCTCATTACAGATAAGCTGCATCTGTGGCATATTCGGCTGGTGTTCGATTGCAATGTCAATCGCATGACATAAAATGCAATAACATTCTTTTCCGCGCGTCTCGACGATGGAGTATATAGCGTTCTGGACGTCCTTCATGTTATACATTCCTTTCCCGTTCGAGCTGATATTAGATTACAACATTTTTGAACAGTTTGCAGGTTTTCTGCCATTCTTTGACCCACTTAGACAAACTTTGACCTTATGAAATATAAATAGAACTGTGATAGGAAATCGGTCGCTTTTTGCCCTCCTTATGGTCTACGATAACGGCTGCTGCAAATATGAAAAGGGAAAGCAGAACTATTTTGCATTCAAAAATATAGTTTCGCTTACACCAATTCACGAAGGAATGCATCTAAAATGAGATAGCTATAATAAGATTACCCCCTTTCCCGAGAACAGCCGGGAAAGGGGGCAATTTTATTGCATGTTATGGCATTTCTATCGCACGCTATTTCTGGACTGGTGAGTTATGGTGATGTGATACCGCCTATGCATCCACAGCTACAACCGCACACGCATGTTTGTGCGTTTTTAGGCCGCAAACAAGTAATCGCTGTTTCAAGTGCAGACTTGGCCGCAATAATTTCTTGTGACGTTGCAGTTTCCTTTTGCAAAATAATATTTGCATTTTCAAGTGCGATTTCAAAGGCTGTCCAACCTGAAGCATAATCAGAACTGTCTCGATTTATATTAGCATTGTAGAGATATTCCAAAGACGCTTTGTCGAAACATTCTTCAGTACCAGAAGTATACAGTGTATACACTTCGTCATCACTTAGAATTCGATTATAAATTCTGAGATCATCAATGCTCCCGACAAAGCCATCACGCATCGCCCAGCCCTGACGGCCTGTTGCGCCGCTGTTTTCATAGCCGTTTGAGGCATTTTCATACTGATACCAACGTCCGGCGGGCTGACCAACATGGAAGTAGCCGATCTCACCCAGAGTATTTGCAGTGATGCTGACTTGCTGCACCAGCTGACCATCGAGATAGAGACTCAACGTATTCGCTGTGCCGTCCAGTTCACCGACAACATGATACCATTGACCGATCTGCTTGTCACCGTAATGCTTGTAACTGCCATCTGTGCTGATCGTGTAGGTTGTGGTGTCCGTGATCGCAAGCTGCTCATAGGTCTTCTCATCGATCACGCCGCTGCCGCTATAAGGCTTTGCAGCGGTGAAAGCAATCGCAAACTTTCCATCCATGCGGCGATCCTGTCCAAGAATGCCGCGTGTTTCAAATGTGCCCATTGGACGACCCTGCTTGTCATAAATGCCAAGGATGGACATTCTGTGGCTGTTTTCAAACGCGGCGTTCATCCAGAAGCTGATCGTCAGCTTCTTCGTGGCGTTGAGCTGTGCGGAAAGCCATGCGGTGTTATCCTCAGAGAGCGAGAGCTTGGTCTGCTTGACGTGGCTGCGGCCATCGAAATAGAGCGATCTGCCAGCCTGATTTTCCTTATTTGCAGCCGTAGAAACATAAGAGGTCGTCTCTGCATTGATTTCGTTGCCGCTATAATCTTTGACCGTCCCGGTCTCGTCCATCTTCAGATAAACGATGGGATCGTTCTGTTCTGTGAGTGTTTCGCCGGTATAGCTGCCGAAGGTTCGCTCGCTGCTTGCAGCAACCGCACCCGTACCGGTTTCGGTGCTCTCTGCCGCGCCGTCCGCATAGAGCTTCACGACCTCACCCTGGGTCAAGCCGCCGGCGTAGATGCGTACATCGTCTACCAGACCGGTCAGACGAGTACGGACGTTGCTGTCGATCCAGTTGCGGTTGATGTAGCCGCCGATCTCAAAGGCGCTGAGGATGTCGTCCTTGGTGTTGTTCGCGCGGTTTTCAGAATTCACCTGCACACCGTTCTGATAGGTCACGACGTTGCTGCCGCTCTTGACCACGGCCCAGTGCGTCCACTTGCCAATGCCCGCTTTGTCAGGCGTAGCCGAACCGTTTCCAAGAACATACGTGCTGCCGTCACCGCCGTTCGTACCGGGCTTTGTAATATAGCTCTTGCCGTCAGCAAATGTTTCATATACCGGGGACCCAGTGTTGACATGGGAAGTCACTGCCGGGGAGGTGCGATAACGCCATTCAAAAACGGCATCGTAGAGGCCCTTTTGCAGCGTCTCGTCGCGGTACATGCCGATGATGGGCGTAAAGCGATCCATCTCGACGTCATTCTTCAGCCAGAAGCTATAGGAATAGGTATCTTCGACTGCATCGTTGATGTATTTCATGCCTTCCGCGGTAACAGCTACGCGGTCGAGCACGGAGCCATACTGATCTCCGCGGAAGCCGAGCGCCGTGTTTTCCTTGCCGCCCTGACCAACAGCTGCGTAAGTACCTTCTACGAGGGCGTCATGGCCGTTGCCGCTGGCATCCTTCAGATAAACCTTGCCGTCTTTCTCGTAGGTATCGGCTGCATCCATGGTGTAGCTCATCAGGAGCTTTGCGGGCGCAGTCAGCTTCACGAAGTTGTAGGTGTTTCGGTTCAGCTTGTACAAAGAGGCCGTGCCCCATTGATAAGTCTTTCCGTCAACTGTGTTGCTTCCACTCGTTGCGCCATAGAAATAGTCATGGCCAAGCGAGCGCAGACCAGTGGAGAATTGAGAGCCTTTGCCGCAGATCCTGCAGGACTTACCTGTTTGACCGTAGACCGTGGCGGTATGGTCATTCTGCAAGGTCTTGCCGCTGCCGCAAAGGCACTTGAGCGTCATGTGCCAACCGGTTTCCTGTTCTGTTTTGTCTTCGTCGCCGTCAGCGTCTTCATAGTCGGTGTAGCATTTTGCGGTGGCCTGTGCGGCTTCTTTGGTGACAAAACCATCTGCATCGCCGGTAACACTCTGGCCGACCTCAACCGTGTCCATGTAGAGCGGAACAGAACCATCGATGACGTAGCGGCTTGTGTTCGGGAATTCTGTGCCATTGGGACGACCATAACATTCCAGCCACAAGTCCCCAGTTTCCTCGTCATATTCGAGCTGCTGCACACCGTAGGTCTGGTTTCCGGCATAGCAGAAGAGCTTATGCTCGTAAAGCAATTTTTGATTATCGGTGTACTCTCGAGTTAGAAGTTCTTCGGTAAAGGGAAGCAGATTATCGCTGGTGATATTTTTGGGGTCATATACCAAGAAGACAAAGTTTTCGTTATCATAGCGTTTTGCGTTGCCATAGGGACCATAGGTCACGATCATGTAGCGCTTGTCGCCAGTAGATCGATCGACTGTTCCGTCGCCGTCTGTGTCATAACCACGGCCGGGAAGCGTACCGAAGGTAATGCCGTCGATGCCGCCGGTGCCGTAGCGATGTCCCATGGAATCGGCGCTATTGGTGTGCTCGCCCGCTGTCAGGTTATTCTTGAAATCGTCGCCAACCTGCGGGACGTACAGCCCATACATGACGCCGGGCGTGGTATATGGCATATCCATTTCCGTGATCTTGTCACCGTCGAACACGCAGATATACCAACGCTCCGATGCCTTGTATTCCAGAGAACCATAAATTTTGCCATCGTAATAGCAAATGTCACCGATATGTGCACCCCTCGAAATCGAACCGGCGGCCAAGCCGGTCACAGTGCCGACGATTTTACCGGTGTGCATATCTACCTTGACGAGCATATTGGTGAAGGAGGCATAAAGATAGTTGCCCTCGTCGTCTGTGCAAATACCCTGCAGATGGCCTGCGCCGCCCTCAGCTGCCACAGTTGACCAACTGCCAAGGTCGAGCGTGTATTCACAGCTGTCCACTACCTTGCGAGCAAGCGAACCCTCGGGAGGCAGCTCTTCTGTAGATGCCGCAGCCGTCACGCAGATCATACCTGCGCACAGGGCCACAGCCAGAAGGAGGCATAGAAGTCGTCTTGCGATATGTTTCATAAATGGACTCCCTTCTGAATTAGAAATTTTGGTTGATTGCATAATGAAGTTGGACACCTAACGAAAAAATCCATAGTGATTTTCC
>OLOS01002944.1_pt1 | contig 10765 bp, 6 predicted proteins | sample 1672631 | NCBI WGS metagenome assembly OLOS01 (sample SAMEA3136707, study PRJEB25190) | human gut metagenome | biome: human gut; feature: human-associated habitat; material: faeces | place: Austria | collected 2013 | reverse complement strand
GGCACATCCCGGAGAAAAATTTGAGGTTTGGAATTTAGAAGGTATCAATACCGGTGTTATGGTCTGTGCGGATGCATATTTTGCCGAGCACGGAGAAAAAATTGCCGAGCAGGGAGCAGAGCTCGCTGTAGTTGTTGCTGCCTGGCCGCCTGGAGGTCATGCAGGACCTCCGGAAGAGGCGTGGAAGCGTTTGAGCCGTTCGGCAAATGGTATTCCGGTGCTTATCTGTAATCAGACGGGGACAGAAGGCATGGATTGCAGCCATGCGCAAAGTGCTGTTCTCTGCAATGGGGAAGTACTTTTTACCTATGAGGGATGTGAAGCAGTGCTGATTATAGATTTTGATGAAGTAAAGAAACTGGTTTTGTCTACAGAATTTGTAATAATAAATTTGGCAGATATTTAAGGTGAATGACAGTGAAAAAGTTAGCAGTATTTTTTATTTGTGTAATTATAGCATGTTGCTCTTGCCTAGGATGCGGCAATGATAAGCCGGAAAACAACAGAACGAGAGTTGTCAAGGACGCCAAGGGCTATGAGGTAAAGGTACCTGCACATCCTATGCGGATAGTTTCCTTCTCCATCAGCTGTGATGAAATTTTGCTTGGTTTAGTGGAGCCGGAGCGTATAGCTTCTGTAAGCTACCTTTGTGATGATGCAGGAATTTCACATGTCGTGGAAAAAAGCAAGGCTGTTAAAGAGCGCATTAAAGGAACGCCGAGCGTAGAGCGTATCATGGCCTTAAAGCCCGACCTTGTCATTTTGGGAGACTGGTGGACACCTGATAGCATTCAGACCATCCGCGATATGGGTATTAGCGTATATGTTTATAAAACACCATATACGGTGGCGGATATTAAAAAAACGATTCGTGAGATTGCCGATGTTGTGGATGCTAAGCAGCAGGGCGAAGCGGTAATTAAAGAATATGATGCAAAAATCGCTAAGGCACAATCTGTTATCAAGGCTGCAAACATTAACCAGCAGAAAAAGGTTGTTGTGATGTCAGGACATGGAGTGATTGGTACTAAGGGTTCGCTTTTTGCCGATATCTGCCGATATGCTCAGGTTGATAACTGCATGGAGCAATTACAGACAGGACAGAATACTACTGTTTCAAAGGAATTTATTGTCCAGTCCAATCCTGATGTCATTATCATGCCGGGATGGAACGGTGCACCTACGCATACCTTGGAAACAGAAAAAGAACTGCTCAATGACAAGTCTTTGCAAAGCGTAAAAGCAATTCAAAATAAAAATCTGGTGACGTTGTCCGGTCAGGATATGTATTGCGTAAGTCAATATGTCGCTGACAGTATTTTGGCAATTGATAAGCTGGTATATCCTGAATATTTTAAGTAAGCTGAGAGGAGCAGGAAAGTGGCAAACATCATTTTTGTGACTAACATGGAACCCCATTATGTTGGTATGCGTGATGCTTTAAACACCATGGAGAACAAAGAAATCAGTGACGCTGTCGAAGTAATTCAAATAAATGACAGTGAGCAGTGGAACGGCTATTGGCAGCAGAAACTGCAGGGAGCAAATTTTTTCTTTTGTACCTGGATGGGTACAGGTTTGAGCTGTGATTATCTGAAAAAAGCTTCTGCCTTTTTACAGCAGAAGAAGCTATGTCATCTTTTTGATATCATTGACCCAGGTGATGATAAGATGGATTACGGCCTGCAGGAGGAGCAAAAGAGCCTGCTGAAACAATATCTGGCCTGCGGTGGTCTGAAGAATTATCAGAATCTGTGCTTATATCTTGTTGCTGCCTTTACGCAGCAAATGATAGCTTATAAGCTGCCGGAACAACTGCCTTGGTGCGGAATTTATCATCCGGAATTTAAGCATGAGTTCGTCGAGCTTGAGGCTTATCTGGCAAAGCATTATGACAGCAGCAAGCCTACTGTAGGTTTTATCTTTTCGCGTGAGGATTGGCTTTGGCAACGCCTTGCATATCAAAATGAGATTATCAAGGCGATAGAAGCACAAAACTGTAATGTTATTGCTGTATTTAGCACTACCATGCCTAATGAACAGACTGGTGCAGTAAGCTTAGACACAGCATTTGAAAGGTTTTTTTATCAAGATGGTAAGCCCTGTATAGATGTTCTTATTAATCCCTTTGTATTTTCATTGACAGTTACAGGATTTTTAAAGCTGCAGGATTTGCAGCAGCTTGGTGTGCCTGTGCTGCAGGTAGTAAATACCTATATGCCTTCTAAATGGTGGCAGCAGAGCATGGTTGGCCTAACTCCGAATGAGGTTTCCTATGCTGTGTGCATGCCTGAATTTGACGGAGCTCTGCATTCTGTGCCGGTTTCCACCAATGAGGAACGTGAGGACGGTACACATTACCGCATGCCGCTTGCAGACCGCATTGATATGCTGGCAAGAAAGGCGCGCAAACTGGCCTCGTTACGTTATAAAAAAGCTTGTGATAAAAAGATAGCGATAGTTTTTCATAATTATCCGCCGACCAATTCCAATATCGGCAGCGCTGCCAGTCTGGATTCGATTGAAAGCGTACGCCTGCTGTTGGAAGAAATGCAAAAGCAAGGCTATAGGCTTGATAATATACCGACAGACAGTCAGTCGTTTATTAATGATATAACAGCACATGCTACAAATGACAGACGCTTTATCTCTGAGGCATTATTGGACAAGGCAGATGGCAAGCTGGAAAAGCTGGACTATAAAAGTTTTTTTGAGCAGCTTCCGGTAAAAACACAGGAACAGCTTTTGCGCGACTGGGGCGAAGCACCGGGCGAGGTTTTTCGTTATGGCGACGTGTTGATTGTCCCCGGTATGCTCAACGGCAATATTTTTATTACGGTTCAGCCTCCGCGTGGCTTTGGTGATGATCCAGGAAAAATTTATCATTCGCCTGATTGCGCACCGACACATCATTATCTTGGCTTTTACCATTGGCTGCGTGATATCTGGGGCGCAGATGCCATGATTCACGTGGGAACGCATGGTAATCTGGAGTGGCTGCCGGGAAAGGGTAATGCTATGAGTAATGCCTGCTATCCTGATATCTGCACAGGTGATATTCCTAACATCTATCCCTATTGGATTACCTGTACCGGTGAAGGCATTCAGGCTAAGCGCCGCAGTGCTGCCTGCCTGATAAGCTATTTGTCCGCTCCTATGAGCATTTCCGGTACATACGAAGAATTGGCAGATTTAGAAAACCTGTTGGAGGAATATTGTCATTTTAAAAATGATGATGCTGCCGCCACAGGTATGGACAGCATCAAAGAAATGATTCGCAGCAAAGCTGCGGAATGCAATCTTGACGAGGATGTTCCGGAAAGCGAAGCAGAGGATTTTGATGATTATATCGGTAAACTGCACAACTTTATTACGGATTTAAAGAATATGCAGATCAGTACAGGCCTGCATGTTTTGGGCGTGCCTCCGGAAGGAGAAGAGCTGGTAGAATATCTGTTGGCGTTGACGAAGCTGGATAACGGTAAGGTGCCGTCATTGATGAAAAACCTTGCTGCAATGCATGGGCATGATTACTATGAGCTGATGGAGCACAGCGAGCAGATGCTGGCTGATGGCAGCATGACCTATGGTATGCTTTTGGATAAAATACGCGAGCAGGCAAGAGAAGCTATCTTGATTTTGCAAAAAAATTCCTTTGATGCTGCTAAAATTGAAGCAGTGTTTAACTTATCCTGGGCGAATAATTTACAAGGGGAAATGCGGGATAAGCTGCTGCAATCTCTGATTTATATTTGCGAGCATATTGCCCCCAGTCTGCTTATGACTGCCTTGGAGCAGGAAAATACTTTAAACGCATTAAACGGCAAATATATTGACCCTTGTCCCAGCGGTGCGCCTACAAGCGGCGGCGCTGATTTGCTGCCTACGGGACGCAACTTTTACAGTATCGACCCACGATGCCTACCGACGAAGCCTGCCTGGGAAATCGGTAAGCAGATGGCGGAGGATGTTATCGGCAGATTTATCGAAGAAGAAGGACGTTATCCGGAAAGCGTCGGTATAATTTTGTGGGCTACGAGTAATTTGCGTAATCACGGACAATGCGTTGCCGAATTCTTATATCTGATGGGCTTACGTCCTGTGTGGCAGCCTGGAAGCCAACGCGTTGTTGACTTAGAGGTGATTCCTTTGGAGGAGCTGCAGCGTCCTCGTGTAGATGTAACAGGACGTATTAGCGGTTTGTTCAGAGATAGTATGCCGGGAAGCGTTATTTGGCTTGATGATGCTGCGCAGAGGATTGCAGGCTTAGATGAACCGACTGAGCTGAACTTTGTGCGTAAGCATGTGCTGGAGGAAGCAGGCGAGCTGGAAAAATCAGGCTTGGATAAGCAGGCGGCCTGGAGACAGGCTTCGTATCGCGTGTTCGGTGATCCTCCGGGAGCACATGGCGCCGGTACAGGTGCTGTTTTAGAAGCGAAAAATTGGGAAACGATTGATGATATTGCTGCAGTATATACCAGATGGGGTGCACATGCTTATGGTAAGGGCAGTGAAGGCACCTATATGCCGGAGGTCTTTAAAAAGCGTATGGCGCAGATAGATATCACAGTGCAAAATGTTGACCACAGGGAATCTTCTATGCTCAGCGGTGATGATTATAATAATTATCGCGGCGGTATGATTGCAGCAGTACGCAGTTACAAGGGCAGTATGCCGCGTAATTACGTCAGCGATAGCTCTGACCGGAGCAAGGTACAGCTGCGCAGCCTTACGGAAGAGCTGAAGCGTTGGTTCCGTGGCGAAGCAATGAATCCCAAATATATTGCAGGTATGAAGAAGCATGGCTATAAAGGCGCCGGCGATTTGGCGACATATGTTGCGGTAAGCTATCAGTGGGATGCAACCAGCGATATTATGGAAAACTGGATGTATGAAAAATATGCTGCCAAGTATGCCTTGGATAAGGATATGCAGAAATGGATGCAGGAGGTAAATCCGTGGGCGTTGCACCGTATTACAGAAGTTTTGCTGGAGGCGGAGCAGCGTGGTATGTGGCAGGCTAAGCCGGAAACAAAGCAGGCATTGCAAGAGTTGTTTCTGTCGCTGGAGGGGGAATTGGAGGAACGAGGAGAATAAATTTTCCCTTGACTGTATGAACGGTATATAGTTTAAAATGATACAGGTTTAGTAATAGAACAGGACTACGAAAGATTAGCTGTTTTAAAACTAACTGTTTTTCAGAAAGGATGCATGAGTAAATGGAAAAAACAAAGTTATTAAGTAATGCTATTTTGATGTCAATGCTCATGAGCACAAGCGTGCTCTGGGGGGGGACGGCTTTAGCTGCTGAAGATATTCAGGAATATGCGCTTGATACTATGGTTGTAACAGCAACCAGAACAGAGAAAACTGTACAGGATACACCTGCTAATGTTACTGTAATTACGCAAAAGGAATTGAAAGACAGCGGATATCAATCAGTATTTCAAGCTGTACGTGAATTATCTCAGGCAAACTGCCATACCTATCAGGAAGATGGTGGCGATTACGGCGGAATGCTGTCAAGAATTCGCGTGCGTGGTATTGATGATGGTACCTTGGTATTGGTAAACGGTAATCCGTCTAACTATAGGAATAAAGCTACGCTTAATACAGTTCCGATGGATCAAATTGAAAAGTTTCCAACTCGGTATTGTATGGTCCGCAAGCCATGGGCGGTGTTATTAACATTATTACTAAAAGACCAGCAAAAACAGGTGCTGTTACTGGTAGTGTTATCGGTGGTATTGGCAGTAACAAAAAGCTTGCAAGCGCGAACGTTCAGACAGATGTAGTGAATGTAGGCTATAAGAAAACATGGAATAAAGATTTCAATGATGCAGTTTTACCAGGTAATACTGGCTTAGGTACTGCAATAAATATTATAGATAAATCTTCTGACCAATTTTATCTTGATGCGCAATTAGCTAAAGATTTGACTTTTAGCTGGGGACGTAACCACAGTGAAGTAAAATATCAAACTGGCAGTTACAAAAACTTTGTTCCGGTAATGAATAAGCTGTCGCAATATAACAGCACCTATAATAGCTATGCATTAGCATATGATAACAAAAATGCTGGTTGGAAAGCTGTTTTAGGCTATAATACAATGGATTTGAGTTCCCTGCCGCTTAAAGGCGGTTCTTACAGTAAGTATGACGGCTATAATGCAAACTTTGATTTGCAGAAGAAGTTTAATCTTAAAAATAATGATAGTTTAATTTTGGGTGTAAATGCCAATAGAGAGTCCATGGAAACCCAAACGATAGCTTTTAACAAGGCTGGCAGAAACAGCTTTTCTGCATACCAGTCTTGGGATGTGCATACCAGTGACGCGTTTGAACTGATACTTGGCTTACGCGAATATTATATAGGCAGTAACAAATATTATGACAGTGATTTCCAGCTGTTGCCGCAGGTACAGGGTGTTTATAAAGCAAATCCTGTTTCAAATTACTACTTTAATGTAGGTAAATCCTTCGAAATGCCGGCTATTGACAGTACGTTCTATTATAATTCCAATTATGGTATTAACAGTGCATTGAAACCGCAATCTGGTTGGACCTATGAATTAGGATATAAAGTAGATGATGGTACTACCGCATTTACGGCTGATGTATTCCATATGAAGATTAAAGATAAATTCTTCTGGGATAAAGAGGCTGACGGTACCAATATTATGCGTAACCGTGATGAATGGGAAAATACCGGTTTGGAATTGAATTATAAGCAAAAGCTTGACGAAAACTGGACAGCAAATATTGGTTGGACTTTACAAAATCCAAAAGCTTGCTCTAATGGAGTATGGTCTCAGGATACTGCCAAGAATATTCTAAATTTGGGAGCTGATTTCAACAAAGGCAAGTTTGTATGGAATACCAGACTCTTCACCTACCTTGATAGAGAAATAGCATATTATAATGTAGCTCATAATAGCAATAAAATAAAGGATCATCACTTAAAGAACAGTGTTGACCTTTCTATGACCTTATCTTACATGCCTACTTCCAAAGATACTTTGAGATTGACTGCAGCAAATTTGCTTGATAGAGATGATGCACTTAACAATTATGAGTATGTTACAATGCCACGCAGCGTTCTCTTCACTTATGAGAGAAGCTTCTAATCAGCCCCTAACCTTATTCATATACACTTAACTCCTTTGAGAAAGGCAGAGCAGAGCAAAATCTGTTCTGCCTTTCTCATATGCCAAACTGCTATAACTTGCTTATGTCGAAAGCTGATGTTCGTGCTATAATAGCTATACTGAAAGAAAATAAAGGATGAAGAAAATATGTCGAAACAAAAATATCAAAAGATAATAACAGCACTGCTGCTGTGTTTGAGTATACTTTTAATAGTTGCAGGCTGCAGCAGTGATAGTGCGCAAAAATCGAACAGTACTGCGGCCTATACTGTTACGGATTCGCAAGGGCATAAGCTGTATTTTAAAGAAAAACCCCAGCGCATTATATCTATGTCTATAAGCACTGATGAAATCCTCATTGACCTTGTACCAAGCAGCCGCATTGCTGCCTTCTCACGTCTGGTGGATGACCCGGGGATATCCAATATTGTAGAGCGGGCGCAGAGTGTGGGAAGCAGAGTAGATGGCCAAAGCTCGGAGGCAATTATGGCGTTGCACCCTGATTTGATATTGATACCGGATTTTGTTAAGCCGGAGGTTATTCAGTCGCTACGCGATATGAACCTGCAGGTTTATGTTTATAAAACTCCCAAAAGCTTTGAAGATGTACGTGAGTGCATACGCTTTTTGGGCGAGGCCGTTGGCGAAAAGGAACGCGGCGAAATGATGGTTACCGCGATGGACGAGCATCTGAAGAAGGTGCAGGATAAAATAGGCAAAATCCCTAAGGAAAAACAGAAGCGCATTGTTTTTATGCGCAGTAACGGTGCCTACTACAGTCCGGAGGCTTCGTTTAACGATGTCTGCAAATATGCACAGGTGCGCAATGCCTTGGAGGAGCTGCATTATGATAAGCCCGGCATAGTTAATCAGGAGGCAGTGGTTCAGCTCAATCCGGAGGTATTTTTACTCGCAGGCTGGAATTATGACGGTCAGCATGATCCGAAGCAGATGGAGGAGGAGCTGCTGAACAATTCCGGTTACCAGACTACGGACGCAGTAAAAAACAGAAAGGTCTATACAGTGCCGGCGAAGCATGTGCTGTGCGTGTCGCAGTATATTGTCAACGCTGTGGAGGATTTGGCAGACGCTGTATATAGTAAATAAAATTATCAATGACGTCGGTGAGCGGTGAAATGCTGCTTGCCGACTTTTTTATGCAACAGTTGCTAAAATGGTTGCAAAGCATATTGACTAGTTGCCAAAAAGTTGCTAAACTGCGCTAAAGTTTGCATAATATTTGGCAAAATGCTAGAATAGTTGCTAAAAATTTATTATTCCATGTCGAAAATTGTGCAGCCGTTGATTGATGACGGCAAAATTGCTTTGACGCTGCCGGATAAGCCTAAAAGCTCCAAGCAGAGATATGTGAGAAAATAATAATGTAGTATGCAATGCCAGGCAGGACGGATTTATTCTGTCCTGCTTTTTAATATAAAAGCGGAATGGCTCTCAGAAAGAAAAATAATAAAATAAAACTACTTGACTATATGAACACTTTATAGTTTACACTGATGCATGTTTCAAGCGATAGCACAGGACTATGAAAGACTAGGTGTGTCTGGACGGAAACAAAAAATAAAACGATGGCTATGAAAGGATTGAAAATCAACAATGAACAAAGTCAAGGCATTAGGTAATGCGGTATTGATGTCAGTACTTATGAGTACAAGTGTAGTTTGGGGTACAACCGCTTTTGCTGCTGATAATCTGCAGGAGTATTCTTTGGATACGATGGTTGTTACTGCAACTAGAACAGAGAAGAAATTAGTTGATACACCGGCTAATGCTATGGTAATTACTAAGGAGCAAATTAAAGATCAAGGATATAGTAGTGCTTTTGAACTCGTTACAAGTATGACGCAGGCTGGTGCTATGGGTTGGCAGGATGATGGCACCGATTATAGCGGCATGTTATCCAGAATTCGCTTGCGTGGTATGGATAATGGTACATTGGTTTTAGTTAACGGACATCCTGCAAACTTTTTAAATGCTTCTGCCTTGAATCAAATTCCGCTTGATCAAATTGAAAAGATAGAGGTTGTAAAAGGTGCTGGTTCCGTTTTGTATGGACCACAAGCTATGGCTGGCGTTATTAACGTTATTACCAAGAAACCATCTAAAGGCCAGAAAACATCCGGTAAAGTTTTTGGCAGTATGGGCAATAGATACAATGATTACGGATTAAATGTTGACTCTGAAATAATCAGCATAGGCGGGCAAAAATCTTTCTACAAGGATTTCCCTGATATAAGAAGACCTGCACAGGGTGCTGGCGGAGCTTTAGAAGTAGCAGATAAAAATTTAGAGCAGCTTTTCGGTACTGTTCGTATTACAGATGACCTGACCGCTTCTTTAAGCCACAAAAAATCTCACAATAGATGGTTGAGCGGTACATTTAAAAACGGTGTGAAGTCTATAACTAAGGATTGCGACTCAGATGCGACTTATAATACATACTCCTTGAATTATGATAATGCTGATAATGGCTGGAGCGCAGGCTTGTCCTATATGGCTATGATTCAAACATATCGTTATGGTGCTGCAAACAGCTTATACAAAGGCCATAACTGGGACTTGGATGTACACAAGAAAATTAATTTCAATAATGGTAATGATACTTTAGTTCTTGGCGGTCAGGCAACTAAAGAGTATTGGAAGTCCGTTTTGGTATCCAGTAATACAGATACCGATTCTGAACGTAAGAGCTATTCTTTATATCAATCATACTTCTAATTTCTATACTGGTCCTAAGTATGCAGTTAACCCTGATATTAAACCGCAATCTAGCTGGTCTTATGAAACAGGTTATAAATACGATAACAATAAGACTTTCTTCTCTGCAAGCATTTTCTATGTTGATGCTACTGATAAAATCATCTGGGGAAAGACAACAGACAATAAGAGCATCCAGATTAATGCCGACAAATGGAAAAACTATGGCTTGGAGCTTAATTTGAAACAAAAAATTAATGACAAGCAGGATGTTTATATGGGTGCTACTTTCCAAAATCCTAAATCTAAGTCAGATTATGGTGATTGGAAGACCAAACCAGGAGAATGGTCTCAGGATGAATCAAAGGTCCTGTTTAATTTAGGCACTACCTATCATCAATCAAAGTTAGTATTTGATACACGTATTACTGCAACCTTAAAACGCGAGCCTTCATCTTATTTGTATAACGGCGATTCAGCTAGTGCAAAGAATGGAAAGGAGCCTGACCATAATTTAAAGAACAGAATCGATTGGTCTGCATCACTTTCTTATAATCCGACTGATAAAGATACTTTGCGTTTAGTTGGACGCAATTTGCTCAATCGCAAGGACGTAGTAAACTATAATGAATACTACTGCACGCCGATTAACTTCTATGTAACTTATGAAAGAAGATTTTAATTAACTAGGTACTTTTCTCATAACTCACACTCCCGAAAAAGTGGGGCGGACATATTCCGTCCTGCTTTTTCATATAACAGGAAAATGAGGTGAAAAAATGTGGAAGAATTTACTGCTGCTTTTACTGCTGCTGGCATTTTGCACAGCAGGCTGTCAAAAGCAGTATGTTGAAAAAACAAGCGGGGCAGCCTATCAGGTAGTTGATTCGCAGGGGACTGTAA
>OLOS01002927.1_pt1 | contig 10817 bp, 9 predicted proteins | sample 1672631 | NCBI WGS metagenome assembly OLOS01 (sample SAMEA3136707, study PRJEB25190) | human gut metagenome | biome: human gut; feature: human-associated habitat; material: faeces | place: Austria | collected 2013 | reverse complement strand
CTGGTCGAACCCGTCGCACAGCACCTCTGCCACCGTCCCCATGCGGCTGTCGTTGTAATCGTCCATAATGCGGGACTGCACGTCCACCACCAGCTCTCCCCGGCGTTCCGCCTCGGCGGTGTCCACCCGGTTCAGCATCCGCGCCGCCGGCGTTCCCTCCTCCGGGGAGTAGGGGAACACGCCCGCCCGCTCGATACGCACTTCCTGCAAAAACTCGCACAGCTCCTCGAACGCCGCCTCGTCCTCAAAGGGCAGCCCGGTAATGAGGCTGGTACGCAGCACCAGACCGGGGATCCGCTCCCGCAGTGTCCGGAACAGAGCCAGCAGCTCCGCCTTGTCGCCCCGGCGGTTCATGGCCTTGAGCACCCTGTCGTTGCAGTGCTGAATAGGGATGTCCAGATAGGGCAGCACCTTCTCCTCCCCGGCGATGGTGTCGATCAGCTCGTCGGTGAACTCGTCGGGGTACAGATAGTGCAGCCGTATCCAGTGGAAATCCAGCCTGCACAGCTCCCGCAGCAGCGCGGCAAGCCGCCGCTCTCCGTACAGGTCGATACCGTAGCGGGTGATGTCCTGGGCGATGACGATACACTCCTTCACCCCGGCGTCCACCAGCTTTTTCGCCTCCGTCAGCACGTCCTCCATGCGGCGGCTGCGGTATCTGCCCCGCAGGGACGGTATCACGCAGTAGGCGCACCGGTTGTCACAGCCCTCGGCGATACGCAGATAGGCGTAGTGCTTCGGCGTGGTCAGCACCCGGTCAAATTCGTCGATCATCCCGTGGATGTCCGCGAACCGGCGAGGCGTGCCGCCGCTCATCATCTCCGCCAGAGCCGGCACGATCTCGCCGTAGCTGCCGGTGCCCATAATGCCGTCCACCTCTGGCAGCTCGTCCAGTATCTCCTGCTGGTACCGCTGGGTCAGACAGCCCGTCACTAAGATCTTGCCCACCTGCCCCTCGGCCTTCAGCTCCGCCACGGACAGGATGGTGTTGATCGCCTCCTCCTTGGCACTGTCGATAAACCCGCAGGTGTTGATGACCACCGCGTCCGCCCCGGCAGGCTCTTCCTGCAGGGTGTGTCCCGCCTGACGGCACAACGCCATCATCTGCTCGGTGTTCACAAGATTCTTGGCACAGCCAAGGGAAATAAATGCAACCTTCACGTCGTATACCTCACGTCTCGTCTATCTCCTGCCCCCACTCGTTGAGCACAGGGCGTATGTCATTCCACGAAAACCCCCGCCGCTGGAGGGCTGCCGCCAGCCGGCGACTTTCGTCCGCCGTCATGTCCCGCCCCCGCAGCTTGGCGCGGAGAAATTTTCGTATGGCGTCCTCCGGTGCCGGCAGCTGGGCAAGCGCACCGTCCCACAGCTCCTTCGGCACGCCCCGGTGCTGCAGCTCCTGCCGCACCCGTCCCGCGCCGTAGCCCATGGCTCCGTAGTGCCGCGCGATGACCCCGGCGTAGCCCTCGTCATCTACCGCGCCCAGCGATTCCAGCCAGTCCGCCATCTCCGCTGCCTGTGCCTCGTCGGCTCCCTTTTTGGTCAGCCGATGCTGCACCTCTTTCTTGGACAGCATCCGCCCGGACGCCATCCGCGCCGCCGTCTGCTTCAGCTCGGACTGACGCGCCGCCGTCTGTAATTCTACCACAAGCTCCGGCGGTACGTCCATCCCCTTATATAAGCCAAAGCGCAGAAGCTCCGCGCCGGTGATCCGGAGGAGGTCGCCCCCCTCCAGAAACACCAGCACACGCTCCTGCTTATGCTTTGATTTTTCAATGCGCTCGATCCGCATCAGTCTTCGTCGTCAAAGTCGTCGGCAGACACGTCCACCGCGCGGCCCGCCGCCTTGGCGGCGGTGCGGGACTGGCTGCCCATCAGCTTATGGAAATTCTCGCGCACGGCCTTCTCCAGCTTGTCCGCTTCCTCCGGGTGATCCCGGAAATAATGCTTGGCGGCGTCGCGTCCCTGCCCCAGCCGCACATCGCCCATATTGAACCAAGAGCCGCTTTTTTGGATGAGGTCGAGCTTCACTGCAAGATCCAGCAAATCGCCCAATTTGCTGATCCCCTCGCCGTACATGATGTCAAACTCCGCCTCACGGAACGGGGGTGCCACTTTGTTCTTCACCACCTTGGCGCGGGTGCGGTTGCCGATGACCTCGCCGCCCGCCTTCAATGTTTCAATTCGACGAACATCAATGCGGACGGAGGCGTAAAACTTCAGGGCGCGGCCGCCGGTGGTGACCTCCGGATTGCCGTACATGACGCCGACCTTTTCACGGAGCTGGTTGATGAAAATGACGATGGAATTCGTCTTGTTGATGATGCCGGTGAGCTTGCGGAGAGCCTGGCTCATCAGCCGGGCGTGCAGACCCACAAAGCTGTCGCCCATCTCGCCCTCGATCTCGGCGCGGGGCACCAGAGCCGCCACGGAGTCCACCACCACAACGTCGATGGCACCGCTGCGTACCAACGCTTCGGTGATCTCCAACGCCTGCTCGCCGGTGTCCGGCTGGGAGATGAGCATATCCTCCACATTGACGCCCAAAGCCTTGGCATACGTGGGATCCAGCGCGTGCTCCGCGTCCACAAACGCCACCTCGCCGCCCATCTTCTGCGCCTCCGCCAAAACGTGGAGAGCCAAGGTGGTTTTACCGGAGGACTCGGGCCCGTAGATCTCCACGATGCGCCCCCGGGGCAGACCGCCGATGCCCAGTGCCAGATCCAGCGACAGAGAACCGGAGGGGATCGCCTCCACGTTCATGGTGCTCTCTGCGCCGTAGCGCATGATGGAGCCTTTTCCGTACATTTTTTCGATCTGCTGCATCGCCGTTTCCAACGCTTTTTTCTTGTCGGATACCACCGGTGCGGGGGTCATGGGTTCCTTCTTCGCTGCCATATTTCCGTCCTCCTCATTGTTATATACAGGGGTAATGTCCTATTGAAATCATACTTGTACAAGTGGTTGATGTTCAAGTTGTACGCTCACATCTTTCGTCATTTTGCACAAACAGGGTGGTTCTCCTCACAATTCCGTGCAGAGGACACCCTCCACCACCCGCGGGATGCCGTTCAGATCGGGGGTGATCTCCAGATCGCCAAAGCCCTCGCCGCGCATGATACGCAGCACCGCGTCCGCCTGACCGACGCCCACCTCGAACAGCAGCTTGCCGCCCACGCAGAGAGCTGTGCGCCACTGCTTCGCGATGGCGCGGTAGAAATCCAGTCCGTCCGCGCCGCCCTTCAGTGCCATGTGCGGTTCGTAGTCCCGGACGGAGGTATCCAGCCCGGCGATGTCGCCGTCGGGGATGTAGGGCGGGTTGGAGACGATGCAGTCGAACTCCCCCAGATGCGCCGGGGGCTTCTCCCTGGCGTCCAGCTGGAGGGACACTACGCGGCCGGTGAGGTCGCTGCGGCGGATGTTCTGGCGGCAGATACGCAGCGCGCCCTCGTCCAGCTCCCCCAGCACCGCGTGGGCGGCGGGGGTGTGCTTCGCCACGGCAAGCCCGATGCAGCCGGAGCCGGCACAGAGGTCGAGAACGCGGGGCGCGTCCAGCGTTTTGAGATAGAGCAGCGTCCGCTCCACCAGCACCTCCGTGTCCGGGCGGGGAATGAGCACGCTCTCGGAGATGTCCAGCGGCAGACCGTAGAACTCCCACTCGCCGATGAGGTACGCCACCGGCTCGCCGTCCAGATGACGCTGCGCCAGACGGCGCACCTGCTGCTCCACCGTGTCGGGCATGTAGAGCCGCCCGTCGCGGCTCAGCTCCTCGCGGCTTTTGCCGGAGGCGCAGCAGACCAGCTCCCGCGATTCCAGCGTGGGGTCGGGGAGACCGGCGCGGAGGAACTGCTGGCGGACATCTAAATACAAATTGTTATAAGTGATCGCCATAATACGCACCGTTGTTACTTTCTTTGAGGTTTTTCGCGCCTGCGGCGCGGGGAACGGATTCCCACGCCAGTGTGAGCACTGGCTCGGAATGACAGGAGCGGGAGTGTCGCGCCTGCACTATTACCACTCGTCGGTGCCGTGCTCCTCGGGAATGACGAGCTTCATCGCCTCAATGGCGACCTCGATCATGGAGTCGTCCGGTTCGTGGGTGGTGAAGTTTTGCAGCCACATACCGGGGGCGGAGAGGACGCGGGTGAGGGCGTTGTCGTGCGCGCCCACCAGACGGTTGAATTCATAGGTAATGCCCACCACGGGGATCAGCAGCAGCAGCTTGACGCCCACGCGCACCCAGACGCTCTGCCAGTTGATATAGGGGAACACAAGGCTGGAGACGATGACGGAGACGATGAGCACCACAAACAGGAAGCTGGTGCCGCAGCGGGGGTGGTGGCGGGGCTGGATGCGGACGTTTTCCACCGTCAGGGGCAGTCCCGCCTCGTAGCAGAAGATGGTTTTATGCTCCGCGCCGTGGTAGCAGAACACGCGGTAGACGTCCTTCTGCTTGGAGCAGAGGATCATATACAGCAGGAGGATGAGAATTTTCACCACGCCCTCGATCAGATTGTGAACGGTGGGGCTGGTGGCGTGGAACAGTCCCGCCAGAAACGTGGGCAGCAGCATGAACAGCATCAGCATCAATCCGAGACTGAGGATAACGGAGAATGCCACCAGCAGCGTTTGCAGCTTTTCGGCGGAGACGTGGTCGGTGAGCCACTGCTCCACCTTGCCGGGCTTCGTGCTCTCGTCCTCCGGGAAGTAGTCGGCGGAGAACATCAACGCCTTGACGCCGGTGATCATGGAGCCGATGAACGTGACTGCGCCCCGCAGGACGGGGACCCCCAGAATGGGATAGTTCGCCTTGATAAATTTGCGCTCCGTGACCTTGGTGACCAGACCCTCCGGAGAGCGGACGACGATAGCGTCCTTTTGGGGGCCGCGCATGAGGATGCCCTCGATCAACGCCTGACCGCCGATGCTGGTGCGGAAGGTGGTTTGTTTCTTTTCCATAGACGTGGTAGATTCCTTTCTGTGGCAAGCATAGCACAGCTTGCGGAAAAATGCAACACTTGTTCGAGTTGTTTTTGAATTTTTGGGGGTGCCGCGCCTGCGGCTTTATTCCAATTCCCCGTCGGTTTGCTTTTTCAGCGGGAGGTATACGGTGACGACGGCACCGCCGCCCTCGGCGTTGGCGACATCCAGTCTGCCGCCGTGACGCTGGATGATCTCGTCACAGACCGCAAGTCCGATGCCGCTGCCCCGCGCCTTGGAGGAGCCTTTATAGAATTTCTTCTTCACATAGGGCAGCTCCGCCTCCGGGATGCCGGGGCCGAAGTCGCGGATGGTGATGACGTATTCCCCGTCGCGCTGGGTCAGGTGGACGGCGATGCGCCTGCCGCTGCCGCCGTGCTTGGCGGCGTTGTCCAGCAGGTTGCAGAACACCTGCTTGAGCCGCTCCGGGTCGCCGGAGATCAGCTCCTCGTACTCGGCGCGGTCTGCGGAGTATTCCAGCGTGATGCCGTCCTGACGGAACAGCTCGCGGTAGCTGTAAATGGCGTCCTCCAGCTCCGCTTGGAGGTCGGTGTCCTCCACTTGCAGGGTGAAGCGGCCGTCCTCCAAACGGGAGAATTGCAGCAGCTCCTCCACCATATTGGTCAGGCGGCGGGATTCCTTCACCATGATCTGCACGCCCCGCTTCAGCTGCTGAACGTCGCCGGAGTCGTCCGCCAGCAGCGTCTCGCCCCAGCCGTTGATTGCCGTCAGAGGGGTGCGGAGCTCGTGGGAGACGGAGGAGATGAACTCGGATTTCATGCGCTCACTCTCGCCGATCTTGCGGGACATATCGTTGATGTTGGACACCAGCTCCCCCATCTCGTCGGAGTATTTGTTGGGGATCTGGACGCCGTAGCTGCCGCCGGAGATGCGCTTTGCCGCCTCGGACACGGCGGAGACGGGTGCCACCACGTTGTTAATGAATATCATGCTGGATAGGACGATCAGTCCCACCACCGCCAGCATGACGCCCGCCACCAGCATGACCGTCAGCATGACCTGACGGTCGATATTGCCGAGGGCGGTGACGTAGCGCATGACGCCCACCACCTGCCCGTTGAATTTCAGCAGGCTGGACACCGCCAGAATGTGCTCGCCGGTGACGCTGTCGCGCCCCACGTAGTCCTGCACCACGCCGCTCTCCACCGCCGCCAGAATCTCCGGCGTGCCGGGGTAGGTGCCGGCGGTGACGCCACGGGTGGTGACCTCCACCCTGCCGGCACTGTTGAGGAATTGCAGCTCGATGCGGTCGCTGTCGTCAAAGGCGGCGGCGTAGACGGTGGCACTGCGGTAGTATTCCCGGTAGCTGGTCATCACGTAGGTGTTGAAGTAATCCGCGCCGGCGGCGGCCTGCGCCCGGAGCGTGGAGCGGGCAGTGTTGTAGTAGTTGCTGGCGAAGCCCACGGAGATGAGCACGCCCACCAGCAGCAGTATGACCAGCACGGGACCCATGCTGCCGGTGAGCCACCGGCGGCGCAGTCCCTGCACCTTGCGTTTTTTTGCCGCCATGGGGTCATCTCCTTTCGTAAAATGGGGTGAGGGGCTGCGTTACAGGCCCCACTTGTAGCCGAAGCCCCAGATGGTAGTGATGTAGGTGGGGTTGGTGGCGTTATCCTCGATCTTCAGGCGGAGACGGCGGATGTTCACGTCCACGATCTTCAGCTCGCCGAAGTAGTCGTGTCCCCAGACCTTGTCCAGAATCTCCTCGCGGGAAAGTGCCTTGCCGGGGTTCTCCATGAACATCTTGATGATGGCGTACTCCACCTGCGTGAGCTTGATGCGCTGGCCGTTCTTCTCCAGCGTGCGGTTGCGGGTGTTCAGCAGGAAGGGCGGCTGGTCGATCTCCCCCGCCTCCACGGCTCCGCCGCCGGAGCGGCGCATGAGGGCGTCCACCCGGGCGGTCAGCTCGGCGGGAGAAAAGGGCTTGGTGACGTAGTCGTCGGCTCCGGTCATCAGACCCGTGACCTTGTCCATCTCCTGGGAGCGGGCGGTGAGCATGATGATGCCGATGGTGGCGTTGGTGGCGCGGATGCGGCGGCAGACCTCGAAGCCGTCGATGCCGGGGAGCATGATGTCCAGCAGAGCCACGCGGACATCGCTGTGCAGAGACAGCTTCTCCAACGCCTCCTCGCCGCTCTCCGCCTCCACCACCTCGTAACCGGCGCGGCGGAGATTGATGACGATAAAGCTGCGGATGCTGGATTCGTCCTCCAGTACCAGAACCTTTTTCATGTGTTACCCTCCTTGTCAGTTGCTCCAAGAGCCTACGATCAGGTTGAAGCTGTTGCGGAACATATCCTCTTTCATGCCGTAATAGCCGGCGGCATCGTACAACTCTCCGGCGTAGACCACGGCGGTCAGGCGGCGCAGCACCATGCGCTTGCCGATGCTGCCGCGGTTGTCGCGGTTTTCACCGATGATGGTGTAGAGGCTGAGCACCGGGTCGCTGTTGATATACAGATTGAACTGGTTTTCGTTGGTGATGCCGGTGACGGAGGCGTTGAGGTTCCACTCCCACCAGCTTTCGGGGATGGTGATGTACCAGCCGCAGGAGATGCTGTGGTACGTTTCCGCCGCCACAGCCAGCTTTCCGCTGTCGTCACAGCGGAGCCAGCGGACAAAGCCGTCTGTCTGCTCCGCCGACCACGACTCCTCCGGGGCGGGTATCTCGATATAGCCGTCGCCGTCGATGTCCTGGGGGGACAGCTGGCGGTACGGGAACACGGCGTTGGAGACGCCGGTGCTGCTGCCGGACAGGGCGAGGTTCACCAGCCCCACGTCCTTCTGGAACACGAGAATGTCCGTGGCGGCGACGCCCTGCTCGTCCACGCCGGTGATAAAGAGCGCAGGCGTGTTGGCGTTGATGCGCCCGCTGATAAGGCTGCCCCGGTTCAGAGACGCCATGGAGCTGGACAGCACGCAGCGGTACGCCACGCCCATCTGCTGCTCCTGCCAGCCGTAGAACTCCGCCACGGGCTGGCTGTTGCCGTCGGTGCGGAGCACCAGCAGGCTGGGGATGCCGTCGTTGTTGAGATCCTGCATGGTGAAGCGGGTATAGCCACTGGACATCAGCACCACCGGCTCGCGGGAAATGGTGTAGACCGCCACGGTCTGCACCTCGGCACTGATGCGCCAGCCCACGATCAGCTCGCGGCGGCCGTCGCCGTTGAGATCCTGATAGTAGACGCTGTCCACGGCGGTACCGCTGCTCTCGATGGTGCAATAGCGGGTGTAGTCGTCGTCCTCCAGACGGAAAATGAAGATCTTCAACGGCTTTTCGTCGTTGCTCATGCGGAAGAACGCCAGTGCCTCCTGCCGCCCGTCGCCGTCCAGATCCGCCATCTGCACCGACTGGATATTGCGTCCGCCGGTGGGGGAGGCGTATTCGTAACCCTGGGCGATCAGAGCCTCCAGCTCCTTGGTCAGCCCGGTGTATTCCTCTGCCATGCGGGGCAGCTGGAACAGCTCCTCCACCGAGGAATCGGAAAAGGAGCAGCCGGTGAGCAGGCAGGCAAGCAGTGCCGCCAGCGCGGCAAGGACAATATATTTCTTTGCAGTGCCCATGGCGGCACCTCCCTACGGGTATAGTCTCACCTCGTTATCATACCACATCCTGCGGCGTTTTGGTAGTGTAAGATTATAATTTACTGTAATTCTCCTTTACCCTCACCTCAAACTCTCCCTATCCCTTTGTACACTTATTGTATGTAGACTTATTGTGTTCCAATCGATAGAATAATTTTAACACTGTAGGGAGGCACGGCACATGGATATAATCCACGTATTTGGCTCTAATGTTCGCAAACATCGCACGCAAAAGCATCTTTCTCAGGAACGTCTTGCCGAGCTTTGTGGTTTGCACAGAACATATATTAGTGATATAGAGTGCTTCCGCCGCAGCATCTCACTTGACAATATCCAGAAGATTGCCGATGCCCTAGAAATAGACTCTTACATGCTGTTTTTGGAGGAATAACTAATGCAGGATCCCATTATTACCGCATTTTACAAAAAAATGGCGGGCGTAAGCTTCGAAGCATACGGAATACTGGACTCAGATAATAAAATACATACTTTGGGAACCGACTCAAAACTGATTGGCAGAATTTTTGAAATGTTCTCTCAGCCAGTTCTTGAAAAAATCGCCGCTGAAAACGGATATACTCTTGAAACCCCCTCAACTCAAACCGTATACCCCGATTTCATCATGTTGAAGCCTGCCAAACCCCGCGAGAAAATTGCAATTGATATTAAAACAACGTATATCGACTCAAGTCACTCAACGATCAAATTCACGCTGGGTTCCTACGGCTCTTATATGCGGAATAACACAAAGAACATTGAGTATAAGTACACCGACTATGTGAAGCACTACGTAATCGGTTTTGTTTATAGGCGGAATGGAGCCGCTCAAGAAAGCCGTGTTTATCCGTACAAGGATCGTAGCAAAATTGAATTTCCTTACTCGGATGTAAGGTTCTTCATACAGGAGAAGTATAGAATTGCAGGCGATAAACCGGGATCCGGCAATACTGAGAATATTGGCTCGTTCAGTACAAAGAGTTTTCTTGATTTGAAAGAGGGGCGAGGTCCTTTTAGCGATCTTGGACAAGATGCGTTTGATATATACTGGAAGTACTATCCAAAATACCGTTCGACAGAACGCCCCTATACCTCTCTCGATGGCTTTTTGGAGTGGCTTCCCAAAAACATCGACTCTATCCATCTTTCCCATGATTTTGATGCAAAAAAGCTCCTTGAAAACGTTCGTCAGTTCAGATTTAATCAAAAGAGATAAAAGAAGCGGGGGTCATACTCCCGCTTCTTTTATCTCTTAATCGCAAGAACCTCGACCATCGGATGTCTGTTGGACTCCTTCGCCCCTACATGATAAAAATGATTCTGCTCATGCCAAGTAAAGTCCGACCAAAAAGAAGTCAAGTGCTCATTCTTTCGAAATTCGTTTTCCTTCCACATGGACAAGCACACGTTTGCCGACATCTCGTGTGCAACTTCTGCAAGCTCAATTGCCTCCGCCTCCGACCACTCCCCAACATAGGACGTGTCGCGCCCAATATACGGTGGATCAATATAAACATAGTCTTGATTCGTGGCCTCTGCAAACGTCTTTTGCCAAGGGCAACACATAAACGTCCAATCCTTACCCTGCATAATTTCCGCCGCATCTGCCACTTGATTACAAATTCTAGAAATATATGCTTTAGCGAATCTGTCCGGTTTTTGGCAAAAAGGTACATTAAATTCGCCGCGGCGATTAAAGCGTATCATCCCATTGAAGTCCGCCCTATTCAGAAACAAAAAATACAGAGGATCTCCGTTTTCGTTAAATCTGTCCCGCATTTCCCTATAGTATTTCTCGCCATCCTTCTTCAGTCTCTCACCGTGGTATTCGAGAAAGTCGCGCACACCCATGCTCGTAATCGTCCCTCGCTGTATCCCTGCATACAACTCAATGATGTATTGGTTCTTATCGCTCAAAAGGGCTTTTTTCGGAGCCATGTTAAAGGCGACTACGCCCGTCCCGACAAACGGCTCTATCCATACACCATTCTCATCCCTATCCACCTTTTCCTTTATAAGTGGAACCATTTTTGTTTTGATCCCTTGACATTTTATCGGCGGCACAAAAATCTTGTCTTTTTCCATGCGTGTCTCCTCCGTTTCAAGGGCTCTTCAATGTTTCTTGCATTTTATCTAAGGCACATTCTCTTAAAAAGAGGACTCAAGTATTTTAAGATACTTGAGTCCTCTTTGGTGCCGGTGACCGGACTCGAACCGGTACGCTGTCGCCAGCG
>OLOS01002923.1_pt1 | contig 10838 bp, 16 predicted proteins | sample 1672631 | NCBI WGS metagenome assembly OLOS01 (sample SAMEA3136707, study PRJEB25190) | human gut metagenome | biome: human gut; feature: human-associated habitat; material: faeces | place: Austria | collected 2013 | reverse complement strand
CATCGGTACTTTAGATGTCTTTAGAATAGGTCAATGTTTAACGAGACAAGGCAGTTCCGACAGACCATCGGGGAATAGTCAATACAATCCTTGCAGGATTCATCACTTAAATTTTGCCAACTGCCGAGGCTCATTTTTTACAAAGTATTGGAGGTGTATAATGGCGAGATTAACGATTGAAGAATTAAAGAAAGACCCATGTACAAAAGGCGATTTTGAGCGTATGAAAATTATGGGATTAGACCCAAATGAGCCATGGGAGTTAGTTTGTAAGATACTTGAATTTTGTGACGATGGTTACTTTAATATGAGAGCATTAAATCTGTTCTCCATATATGTAACTGGCTACTTAGATTGTTATCGTAGATTAAATTCTGAAAAGATAGAAAATATTAAAAAAGGTTTTGGATAATGAAAGGTATGTATTATATATGCTATCTTGTAGTTATGCTTGTTCTTGTAGTTGCTGCTGAGATAATCAACTTCGTAAGCAATACATTATGCGGCAAGAAAGTTATCAAATGTTTCGATTTATGAGTATAATTTTATTTGCGCTTGCTGCAACCGCTCTTATGTTTGCAGTTGTTGGCGCAATAGCGATGATGCTAGGTTTGGATAAAGAAGATTAGCAAAATGAGAAGTGAATCAAGACGCAGCCAGCTCGACCACGAAAGATATATGAGAAATCGTGAAGAAAGACTGCAAAAGCAAAGAGATTATTACAGAGATAATACTGAACTTTGCAAGGCTAGCGTAAAGCGATGCAAAAAGAAAAGAGTAGAAAGAGAAAGATTATTATTGTTTAATTAAATATGTAGCTATTATGGCAAAAGACAAAATTAAGTTGGTTTTTGAGATTGACCGTTTTAAGGTTATCGGTTGTGTCGCACGTAACTGTGAGACAAAGGAAGAGTACGATGAAATGATGAAAATCATTGAAAGTACCGATGAGGTTGTTCGTAATGACAAAGAAATCGAGAAGACGAATTGCGTACTGATTCTCGACCAGTTGTTGAAAGACAACGATAACTTGGCTCTTCGCAAACGTCTGGAAAGCAAGGATGAAACGCTCAACAATGGCGAAGGTGACGGTGACAACGATGGTGACAGCAACGTAAAGTGCATCGAAATTAAAGGCAAGGTTGCCAAAGAACTTTTTGAGAAAATTGCATCTTTGGCTGAAAATGGAAAGGATGGTGAGTAATGAGGGTACGCACAGCATCTTGGTATGAGACTAAAATCAAGTACCAAAAGACAATGGAGGATGGTTCGGAAAAAGTAGTCAATGAACTTTATGTTGTTGATGCACTTTCTTGCACCGAGGCAGAAACATCTATCATTGATGAAATGAGTTGCTATATTAGCGGTGATTCTGCCGTTACAAGCGCAAAGAAAACCAACTATGGAGAGATTTTCTTCTCTGATTTGGATGATGATGATAAGTGGTACAAGGCAAAGTGTCAGTTTATCACTATTGATGAGAAATCCGAAAAGGAGAAGCGTTCTAACGTAACTTATCTGGTTCAAGCTAAGTCGTTGGCACGTGCTCTTAGATATGTTGATGATACGTTGGGAAAATCAATGTTGGATTATGATATTGTTTCTTTGTCTGAAACAAAAATAATTGATGTATTCGAACATGATATGGGAAAAAGTTAAGAACTTCGAATGAAAATATGATGTGTCTGATACAGGGCAAGTTCGTTCTCTTGTTGATAATAAGGGGAATCATATGGTGAGAATGCTGAAAATTCATATTTCTAAAAATGGATACCCTATGGTAAGCCTTAAAAACAACGGGAAAACGTATCATGTTTTAGTCCATCGTTTAGTAGCACATGCATTTATTCCCAATCCTCTCAATCTACCACAGGTAAACCACAAAGATGAAAATAAAACAAACAATAATGTTAGTAATCTAGAATGGTGTACTGCGAAATATAATTGCTGTTACGGTGCAAGTAACAGAAAAATGATAAGTAAATTACGACGTGATTACCGTTCTTTTCATGTTCAGCAAATTGACCTAAAAGGAAATGTCGTTGGTGTATTTTTCTCAATGAGAGAGGCACAACGAATTACAGGAATAAGAGAAAGTGGAATTTCAAAATGTATATGCGGAGAATTAAAAACAAGCGGTGGATTTAGATGGGAAAGAATATCAGACATTTAATGTTAAAAGAATGAGTAGAATCGACAAACTTATATCATCTATGCCGTCAAAAATGGCTAATGCAGTAATCCATCAACGCAAGTTACACGCTTGCTTGATGGAACTTACTGCAAACAATTCAAGAGAAGTGGTGGCTAGAGCTATTTTTCTGAATTACCAAGATGGTGATGGCAGAAAGTTAGGTACAATTCCGCATTATTACGAAAGACCTACATCTACTGGCTCGGTAATGGTGGAGACGTACTTTAGTTATATTGACAGAGTTCACTAATTTTAAAATCTATACAAATGGATATAGAAAAGTTAAATAAAACGCCTCATAATCAGATTTGCGATTTGGCAAGAGATAAGTTTATTGAGGTGTACAATCAGAAGTTCGGAGAGGGTGGAGAAGTGTTCTTTGAAGAGCAGAAGGCTCTGTTTAATAATGAACTTCTCAACGGTTCATTCAAGGGCTATCTTGAAAAAGCTACATCGTTGAATATTCACGATGCCTTCATGAACTTGGCGATTAACGGATTGTCTCTCGAAAAGGGAACTACGACACTCTGTTACCTTATGGGCTATAGCAACTACGACAAGAATACCCGACAATCAACTTATACGGCTAAGATTACATATACAGGATATGGTGAGATTCTTCTTCGTCAAAGGGCTGGACAGATTCTTCGTTGTGACAACCCTGTAGTGGTATATGATTGCGATGATTTCCGCTTCGGTGAGCGTGACGGTCATAAATTTGTTGATTATGTGAAGACCTATCCACGACCTGCAAATTCACGTATCGTTGCTTGTTACGTGAAGATTATCCTTCCAAACAATTCATACGATTACTTCGTTCTTGACCGTGAAGGTATCGACCGATTGCGTGAATATTCTGCTAAATTTGGCGGTCAAGACCACAAGGCTAACGCTCTATATGGCGGTTGTTATACTGGTAATGATGGTAAAATGTACTTCAAAGATATTGATACAGGATTCCTTGTCTCTAAGACTTGTAAGCATGCTTTTAAGACTTACCCTAAGTTGCCAGTCGGTCTTGGCGGTATGTTGCAAGCTGATGTTGACAGCCAACCTCAACAACAGCAGCAACAAGAAGCTTTTGGTGCTTCGCAAACTGAGACACAGAAAAATGGTGTCAAGGCAAAGGTTGACGATGATTCTCCATTTTAATTTATAAAGTATGGCTGAAAATACAGAATTGCAGTTGGTACAACAACAAGCAAACAATATTACAAGACAGATTGCAACGCTCAAATCCGATACGGAAAATGCGGTGCAAGCTAACAGAAAGTCTTATGAGGCATGTGTTCAGGCAGGTGAATCTCTTCTGTCTGATATTAGTGCTTCTGGTATGAATGATGCTCTTGACGAGAAAGCTGCTGAATTTATCAAGAAGGCTAAACTGACAGAGAAAGCAATGACGGAGAAACGTAAGGGTGTTACCCAAGTGTTCGATATTGTCCGTAAAGGATTTACGATGATGGAGAGTCTTATCTCTGCCAAGAATACAGATTCTGTTGTCTATAAGATTCAGGAGAAGCGCAATGAGTATGCTGCCTACAAGCTAGAACAGCAGAGGAAAGCAGAGCAAGAACGCTTGCGACAAGAGCGCATTAAGGAGGCTAAGATTAAGTTGAAGACTGATACTATTGATACGCTCAACAATCTTCTTACTGAGCATTCTTCTGCTGCTATCAACTCACTTAATAATACGTTCTCTCTTCTCACCCTTGATAACAAGGATGAAGTTAAGAAACGTATTACAGAGTGCTCTGATGTTCTTGACCTCGGACATCTGTTCGTTAATAACAAGCCTTCATATTCTTCTGAAATTGAAGAGAATGATGCAAAGGATATTATGAATGGCGCATACAAGGAAATTTCCGCATCGTTGCTTGCGTCTTATAAGCAGACTGTTACTGCTACACGTGATGAGCTCCTTATGAAGTTTGACTCTAAGATTGCTGAACTTCTTGAAATCAAGAAAGCAGAAGAGGAACGCAAACGTAAGGAAGAGGAGGCACGTAAGGCAGAAGAGGAACGCAAGCGTAAGGAAGAGGAGGCACGTAAGGCTGCCGAGGAAGAGCGCAAAAAGCAAGAAGAAATTCAACGCATCAAAGATGAGGAGGAACGCAAGCGCAAGGAAGCAGAGCTGAAAGCTGCCGAAGAAGAACGCAAGCGCAAGGAGGCAGAACTGAAAGCTGCCGAAGAAGAACGCAAGCGCAAGGAGGCAGAAGCTGCCGCTGCTGAAGCTGAACGTAAGGCTAAAGAAGATGCTATCCGTAAGGCTGATGAAGCAGCCAAGGAAGAGCAGCAACGCAAGCTTGCAGCAGAGCAAGAAAAACGTGATGCTGAAAACGCAGCACAACATGCTACTGCACAAGCTCAATCGCTCTTCGCTCAGACTTCTGTTGGCAACACAAGTAAGCAGAAAATAAAGGTCACAAAACGTCTTGTCGTTACTGACAAAAACGCTTGGCTCGATATTATTCAGCAGTGGTGGACGATTGAGGGTTCTTTTATGTCACCTGACAAACTTGCTTCTAAGTTGGAGTTTATGCGCAAGGCTTGCGAGAAATATGCCAACAACGAAGAAGAGTATATCGTTTCTCCTTATATTAAATATGAGGATGAAGTAACAGCTAAGTAATATGGCAGAGCAACCGTTTGACCCTTATTATTCACGTGGTGAGGTTTCCAACTCAGACCTCACCGCATTGAAGTTCGCTCTTAACCCACAGCTCAACTTCGTTAAGGAATCAGACAAGAAAAAGGCATTCCATCTTGGTACTCTCGTTGATGCTCTCGTTACTGAACCAGAAAAGTGTAATCATTACGCTATGACGGTTGATGATGAGAAATATACAGAGAAGGATTGGAAATGGGGATTAGATAGACTTGCAGTTTTAAAGAAACAAGCAACAAAGGACAGATTTCTTGATTTTGTTCTAAAGAATGCGGTCGGTCAGAAAACATTCATCAATCCACACATGAAGATGGAATATCAAGGCTTCGAGTTTGAACTGCCTGTACGATGTAAGTTCGACTGGTGGCTTGGCGAGTTTGGCGGTGACTTGAAGACTACCGCAGCTACGTCACAAGAACAATTTGAAGCGCAGATTGATTTCGTGGACTGGGATAGAAGCCGTGCATGGTATATGGACTTGACGCACAGCATTGACCCTAGATACGGAAATCAAGACTTTATCTTTGCAGTTTCAAAGACTAAGAAGAAAGTGTTCTACAAAAAGATTGAACGTGGTGACGAGTTGTATTTGCGTGGTAGAGAGAAGGCTCTTGAATGGGCTTTCCGCATGTGGTGTTTATTATAATTATTTGTTATGTCAGATAAACCGAAATTATACGATTATCAAGAAGAGGGTGTACGCATGGAACTCGCTATGAAGCGTTGCATAAATGGGGATGATATGGGAACTGGCAAGACGGTTCAATCCATCGTTGCAATTGAACGTGCAAAAGCGACTCCTTGTTTGGTTATTTGCCCTGCTGCCCTCAAAGTCAATTGGGAACGTGAAATCAAGAAATTCACAAATCTTCGTCCGCTTATCCTTACGGATTCTGTAAACGCAACATACGGCTATCATCTTACTAAGATGGATTTGTATGATGTGGTTATATGCAATTACGAGTCTCTTGCTAAATATTTCGTTGTATCACTCGGAGAAAAGCCGTTAAAGCTTAAAAATTTCATTTTTAGGAATGAGGTCGATATTCTGAAATCTGTCATTATTGACGAGTCTGCAAGAGTTAAAGACCCAACGACAAGGCAGTCAAAAATAATAATGGGTATTTGCCAAGGCAAGGAATATATCTACGAGCTGACTGGTACGCCTGTGGTTAATCATGCTACTGATATGGCTTGTCAGTTGGCTATTCTTGGTAGAATTGATGAATTTGGCGGATATGGCGAGTTCTGTAATAGATATGGAGAAAACGAGAATCTCGAAGAGCTTAATCAAAAGATTCACGAAACATGTTACTTTCGCAGAGAAAAGAAAGATGTGCTCAAAGATTTGCCTGAACTAACAAGAACAACAATTAGTGTTGCTCTTGATTCTGAAACACAAGAAGAATATGATACTTGTCAGAAAGACTTGCTTACATTCCTTCTTGAATATAAGAATTGCTCTGAGGATGAAGCTAGAAAAAAGCTACGAATGAAGGCATTAGTTAAATTTATGAATCTTCGTTCTATATCTGGAAAGGGAAAGATGAAGGCAACAATCGAGTTTCTACATGATACGGAAGAGCAGATAATTGTGTTTGCAGAACATCGTGATGTTGTTGATGCAATCAAAAAGGAGTTTCCTAATGAGGTATGTTCCGTTACTGGCTCTGATAATCAGCAGCAGAAACAATGGGCTATTGACTCTTTTCAAGCTAAGAAGAAGCGAATCATTATCTGTTCCATTAAGGCTGCTGGTGTAGGGTTAACTCTTACAGCTTCATCGAATGTCGTATTCACGGAGTTACCTTGGACGATGGCAGACTTATCTCAGTGTGAATGCCGTGCTTATCGTAACGGACAGAAGAATGCTGTTACATCGTGGATTCTGATGGGAATTGATACTATTGACAGTTATCTTTATAGCTTGATTATGAAGAAAGGTTCTATAGCATCAAAGGTTACTGGTGAACAAGATTCCGCTATTAAGGATGTTGCCTACTTTGAAGAGTTGGCTGATTTGGTTTTACAAAATTCTTTAAATAAAAAATAATGGAAATTCAAGGAAAAGTTATTGCCGTTTTACCTGAAAGAAGCGGCGTATCTGCAAGAGGTGAGTGGAAATTTCAGACCTATGTAATAGAAACACAAGAGCAATATCCTAAGAAGATGGCTTTTGATGTTTTTGGAGCTGATAGAATTGCGAATTTTGGCATTCAATCTGGCGAGGTTATTAACGTTAGCTTTGATATTGATGCGCATGAATATCAAGGCAGATTTTTTAATCAGATTCGTGCTTGGAATGTTACTAAGATGTCACAGCAAGCTCCTACACAAGATGGCGGTTTTAGTGGCAATGTTCAGTCTGGCGCACAGGCGGCACAACAAGCTATGGCAAGTTCTGCTAATGCTGCTGGCGTGGCAAACCCGACGAATCAGCAAAGTCTGTTTCCACCTGCACAGCCACAGCAACCGCAATCTGCTGATCCATCTTCTGATGACTTGCCCTTCTAGCGTAGAGTTAATCAAACGAGCATTCAACGCTTATGTGGTTCAATCTGAAAAATGTGTTTGAACTGGAAAAGTTTAGAGAAAAAGTAACCGAATTGGAGAACAAATGTGCTATGGTAGAATTAAAAGAGAGGCGTGGGCGTTCATTAAATCAGAATGCCTACCTTCATTTACTTCTATCTGCCTTTGCTCTTCAATACGGCTACACTCTAGACGAAGTCAAAACACATTTCTATAAGCTAGTAGTGAACAAAGATATATTCCTTAGAGAAGGGGTTGATAAATTTACAGGAGAATGCTATAAGTATCTTCGTTCTTCTGCCGACCTCACAAAAGACGAAATGAGCAAATCAATTTCTGATTTTAAATCGTGGGCAAAAGAAGATGCTGGATTTGATTTTCCCGATTCTGATGAATATATCGCATTACTGCACATTCAGCATGATATTCAGAAAAACGAGCAATACTTGCAGTAGTATTGTGTAACATACAATTTTAAATACAATGGATTCTTTTAAGATTAGCAAAGAACAATATTGTGATTTAATGAAACTTGATAGGACAAATGCCGTAAACTTGTTTGTTTATCTTCTAGCAAATGCAGACGATAACGGAACATTGATTGTTAGCATCCGCAAGATTTCGAGTGAACTATGTATTGGAGTGCAAACCGTAAGAACGTTGCTTAAACATTGGTATATAACACACATACTAACACACCAAGTAACACACCAAGGTAGCGTAATAACTATTTGTGATATAAAAAGTTACAAAGGTAGGAAACGTGCTGCTAACACATCAAGTAACACACTTGCTAACACACAAAAAACTATCGAGGAACGAAAGAAAGATTTCGCAGAAAGTTTGAAACCTTACCTCGAAGAGTACGGAAAGGATATGCTGAATGATTTCTATCGGTACTGGACGGAAATGAATAATGGTGGAAAAAAAATGCGGTTTGAAATGGAGAAAGTATTCCAAATTGCAAGCAGATTGGTTACGTGGAACAATAACAACAAATATCATTATAAGAAAGCCAACAATCTTCCTGTTGGTATGAATTTACAGAATAGTAAAAATAAAGATTACACAAAAGGACTAGATAGATGGAACAAATAGATGGCGAATATTTCAAGAACCTTGTATCTCAGATGCGAGATACTGGTTATCCGCAAGAAATTGACAGAGTGCAAATAAGCATTCCTAATGCAGAGAAACGTTTGCGTGGAGGCTTGCAATATGTAGTCAATATGAAGTCTGGATGCAATGCAGAATGGAACGAACGCAATTACCGCCCTATTGTTGATTGGATGACAGACAACAAAGGAAAAGGGTTATTGATGTTCGGCGGTTGCGGATTAGGCAAGTCGGTAATCGGAATGTATATCCTTCCTCTTCTTATTAAAGATGTACATAAAAAGGTGGTAAACATCTTTAGCGCACAAGAGTTGAACCAAAAGATTGATGAAATTCTCAAACTTCATATTATCTATATTGATGATATTGGTACAGAGGATAATCTTAACTCTTATGGCAACAAGCGTATGCCATTTGCTGAACTTTGTGACGCTGCTGAAAAGAAGGGGAAATTGCTTATCCTTACCACTAACCTCAGTATTGACGAGCTTACTCAGAGATATGGAGATAGAGTTGTGGATAGACTGATAGCAACAACAAAAGCAGTTCCTTTTACAGGTGATTCTTTGAGAAAGTAATTATGGCAGACGTAAGTAAAATGGCAGAGGAATGGCTCAGTGAGCATCCTGATGCGACAAAGAAAGAAATATGGATGGCTGGTTATTGGAAATCTACCGATAACTGGTGCAACCGAACCAAGTAAATTTAGAATTATGGCAGAAAGAAAAGGCAAAATCGCAGAAGTTACTAACGCAACCACAAAGCAGGCGGTCGTGTTCATAGGAATCTACTCCTGGGTTATTGTGAGAAATCTAGGAAGAGCAATCAATAAGGCAGTTCACAAGCTGCCTTGGTTGTTCATCGTGATAACTGTAGTAATCTCATTCGTCGTTAGCCTCATCTTTATCTCTAAGGCTAGAGCAGAACGAGATAGTTACAACCAGAAGTTAGTTCACGTAACACAGCAGCTTGATAGCTATATGGCTGCATACGGAAACATTAAATCAAAGTAATATGGACGGAATGGTAATCAATAATTTGTCTGCACAAGCAACTACAGAATGCGGACTGTTACAACAAGAACTTCTTAAATCGTTTGTTGAGGCTGAAAAACAAAAAGGTATTACAGAAGGCTTAATGAAAAGATTGGCATCCAAAAAGATAGATGTAATATCAGATATGTATGGAAACGTACATGTTACCAATGAAAAATTTGGCGAGTGTGGTAGCGACTTTTACATTGATGCAACCGCTGATAGAATTACGTTGTCTCTAAAATATTACGTTTATAGGATTCCATTGGACGGATTATCTAATCATGATAAAAGAATTGCTAAACTTTATAATAAACATGTGTACAGTTACGATACAGCCAATAATGTATCATCAGGTTTTAAGACATTTCGACCTTGGGGTGGTCTTACAGGTAGTTGCGATTGGAGTTACTCTATTGATGATATTCTCAAAAGTGATTTTCTAACTGAAGGCATTAGTGTTGATAATGCAATAGGTGGTGTATTTAAAGTCTTTCTTAAATAGTATGCATACAAATTGGAATCCAAATAATTCGTGTGTGCTCGCAGGTGTTCCTCTTGCAGTTCCATCAAAAGAAAACATAAGCAAACTATACATGCTTTTCTATTCTATGGTTGGCGGCTTTGCTAAAATTGTCAAGTCTAACATAGATGAAACATTCAAACTTGTATCGGAAGACAAAAAGATATTTAAGTTTGATGTAAAGAGAAGAATGACAGAGGCGAAGGAATTTTCCGATGAATTGATTGACTTATTCAAAGTACGAATGAAAGCTGACGGCATGTCTGAGATATGGGATAAGCTTACTTTTATCATCAAGTTCAATCTACAAGATGATGTAAGGAAATGTTATTACGCACTCGATAACCAATTTCTAAAGCATCATATCGAAAGGCATAAGATGTACACAATGGTTGTTATGTCTGGAATATTGAGCGGAATGCTTGAATCTTCTGTTTCTGCATTTAGAAAGACAATGAATGAATATAACGGTTCTTGGGCAACAAATATTGCAGAATACTTTATTATTCCAATTAAGGGAGTTCATTCTCGTATGCGTAATGCAGTGGAAGCTATATATCCTGAATCTGTAGATAAGAAAGTGTTTTCAGAGTGCCCTGACAAACTCTCTCTAGGATTCGAAATCATCGGGAAAAAGGTGCTTGATTATAAACGTGCCGAAAAAGCACTTGCAGATGCTTGTATATTCAGTGGTCTTAATCTTGATATAAACGGAATTATCGTAGATGGAGAAGACGCACAAGATAATACTGGCACTCCTTGGAATGAAGC
>OLOS01002922.1_pt1 | contig 10838 bp, 8 predicted proteins | sample 1672631 | NCBI WGS metagenome assembly OLOS01 (sample SAMEA3136707, study PRJEB25190) | human gut metagenome | biome: human gut; feature: human-associated habitat; material: faeces | place: Austria | collected 2013 | reverse complement strand
CCCGTGCCCCCCCCCACGCCCGAACCGACCGCCACCCCGACCCCCACGCCTTCCCCCGTGCCGACGGCCACGCCCGAACCGGGCAGCGAAACGCCCGCGCCGACCGCGGAGCCGAGCGGCGTAAAGGATGAAATCGCCTATGACGAGCCGCGCCTCGTCCGCACGATCAAGCGTGCCAACCTGCGCAAAAAGCCCGCCGGTTCCCGCCTTGGGGAAATTGCCGCCAACACCGCCCTGACCGTCGTCGGTGAGGTCGAAAAGGACGGCGAACTATGGCTGCACGTTGAAAAGGGCGAGGATCACCGCGAGGGCTATATGCTCTCCGAGCTGGTGCGTCAGGTGAAGCCCGTCGAGCTGATCCCGATCACGGAGGGCGAGGTGCGCGCGCTGTTCCCGGTCATCGGGCGCGACCCCATCGCGGATATCAAAAACGAGATTCCCTTCACCTATACGGAGGAGGAGCTGGCGCAGTATCACACGCTGGACGTCGGCGACCGCGATGCCGACGTGCTGGCGCTGCGCAAGCGGCTCTACGCGCTGGGCTATTACACCAAGCCGAACGAGAACCCGCTGTATACCGAATCCACCGCCGACGTCATCGAGATGTTCCAGGCCGACTGCGGTTTGGAGGAAACCGGCGTCGCCGATCCGTATACGCAGGCGCTGCTCTTTGACGACCGCATGCTCGCCCGCGAGGGCAGCGCGCAGGAGGTCACCTACCTGTCAAGCAAGGCGCAGCCGCTGATGATCCAGCGCGCGGAAATCACGTCCTACAGCTTCTACGGCAGCGTGCAGGTCAGCGTCCGCAACAACACGACCGGCAAGCTGACCGCCTTCGGCCTGAAGATCATCCCGAACACGAGCGACGGCACGCCCGCCGACATGGCCGACACCTTCGCCGAGGAAATCGAGAAGGAATACGCCATCGACGACATCGCCATCGCCAAGGGCAATTCCTATTCCGATTTCGCGACGAACGGCAAAGCGCCGCTCTACAACGATCCCGAGGATTACGAGGAGCCGGAAATCGGCGAGGTCTACGTCTATCCGCATCACTTTCAGGTCAGCTATAAAAACTACTTTTCCGGCGCGCAGGTCGCCGTCTGCTGGTATCGCGCCGCCGGGCGCAACGTCTATGTGGACGACGACCAGATGGTGTTCATCCCCGTCGGCAAGGGCGCGGACGACGTTTTGATGAACACCCTGCCCATCTCCATTTCGGACAGCGAGACCGAAAACGCCCGCACGTGGGAAATGGGCATCGTCGCGCGCTACGTTCTGCCGATCTATCAGGATTATTACAATCTGCCGCAGGGCGCGTATCTGCGCAGCGTGGAGGACGGCTCTCCCGCGCAGGACGCGGGCCTGCAGGAGGGCGATATCATCGTCGGCATCGGCGAGCAGACCATTCTGGGCGACAGAACCCTGCGCCTCTCCCGCGCCTCGTTCGCGCCGGGGGACATTCAAACCGTCTATTTCTGGCGCGACGGCCAGTATTACACCACCGAGATGATGCGCCCCGAAACCTGATCGCCGCCGTCCCTTTGCGCCTTTCCCGGAAAAACCGAATCCCAAAATACAAAACCTCCTGCCCCGGCTCAAAGCGAACCGAAGCAGGAGGTTTTTCATATGTCGTTCCATCAGAAGCGGCTCAGCCCTTGCAAAGCCGCCTCCATGGGACGGAAGGAATTACTGGTTGTCGGCCTGAATCGCCTCAGCCGCGGTGCGGCCGGAAACGAAGATTTCGACAATCGCGTTGCCGCCGAGACGGTTGCCGCCGTGGATGCCGCCGGTAACCTCGCCAGCCGCGTACAGACCCGGGATCACGTTGTCCTCAGCGTCCAGCGCGTGGCGCTCGGTATCGACCTTGATGCCGCCCATGGTGTGGTGGGTGGACGGCGCCATGAAGCGGACGCGCAGCTCCACGCCGTCGAGCTTATAGGTCTCGGGCAGGTAGTTGCCGCTCTCGTCCTTCTCGGCGTAGCCGATCAGGGCGTTCGGGTTGGTCTTCTTCACGCCTTCCGGCTGCTCGCCGGCCATGACGGCCTTGTCGTAATTCTCGATGGTCGCGCGCACGGTGTCCGCGTCGGTCTCAAGGCCGAGGGAGGCGAACAGCTCCGCGAGCTGATCGACGGTGCGCACGTACTGACGCCACTCCACATCCTCATTGCCGTAGAGGTACGGGCCCGGAATCTTGGAGGAAGCATTGGCCAGCTCGATGAACACGCCCTTGGTGCCGTTGTGCTCAATGCCGTTGCGGAACTCCGCCAGAGAGAGCACGTCGCGCTCAGAGGTCTCGTCCACAAAGCGCTTGCCGGTGGTCGGGTTGATGTAGATCGCGTAGTTGCCGCCGCCGAAGGCGAGGTTGCCGTCGTCGATCCAGCTGATCGGCATCATCTGGGTGTAGCCCATGCCGGTCACATCCGCGCCCACGGCCTGCGCCATGGTGATGCCGTCGCCCTTGAGGGAGGAACGGTTGGTGGTCTTGGTGCTGGTGGAGAGATAGTCGCTGGACCAGTAGACGTTGGTATCCACAACCATCTGCAGGTTCGCCGCGTAGCCGCCGGTCGCGATCACGACGCCCTTGGTCGCGTGCGCGGTCACCGGGGTGCCGTCATACTGGGTGGCCTTCACGCCGGTCACCCTGCCGTCCTCGACGATCAGCTCTTCCGCGGTGGTGCGGAGCATGATCTTGTTGGAGGCGGCGGTCTCGGAGGTCGCCAGCACGGTGTTCATCGGCGCCTTGAAGTAGGTGCCCCAGCGGCCCGGATAATCCACGCCGTCGATGGTCGCGCCGACAAACTCGTTTTCACGATACCAGAGCGCGCCGATCAGCGTCGGCTGGGTATCCTCGACGAAGGTGGAGCCCTGCGCTTCGAGCCACTGCTTGAGCGTCTGGCCGCCCTCGATGAACTGCTTCACGAGGTCGTAATCGCCGTAGATCCAGCTCGTCATGTCCGCGGAGGGACGCAGGCCGCCGTAATAGGTCTGGAAGATGTGCAGGTTGACGGTGGAGAACAGCGTGAGCTGACCCGCGCCCTCGGCAACCTTCGGCTCCGCCCAATCGAGGTACGCCTGAATTTCCGCCTTCAGATCCTTGAGGGTCTGGAGATACTCGGCGTGCACGCCATGCTTGGACAGCTCGGCGATGTCGCCCGCCACAAACTCGTGATCCTTGTAGTAGGCCTCGTCAAACGGCTCTTCGGACCAGCCGAGGATCGTCTTCAATTCGTCCAGAGTCGCGACGCTCTCGACGACCTTGTTGTAGGTGTTGCCGTCATAGCCCACGCCGGTGGTCGCGTCCGGATCGGCCGGATCCCACACGAGGTAAGGCATGACGCTCTGATACTGACCGCCGGAGACCAGCGTGTTGCCGCCGACTTCCGCGTTCTTTTCGATCACCAGAACGGTGTTGCCGTCCTGCGCGGCCTGAGCCGCCGCCGCGATGCCCGCGCCGCCCGCGCCGATGACGACCACATCATAGGTCTCCTCGATCGCGGCCTGCGGCTCGTGCGCCGCGTCCGCCGCCTTAAAGGCGTCCATGTTGGTGCAGCCCGCCTGCTCCGCCGCGTCGTTCACCGCGTTGCGGATCGCGTTGCTGGAGAAGGTCGCGCCGGAAACGCCGTCCACACCCGTGCCGTTCGCCGCGAGGATATCCGCGATGACCGGCTCGAAGGCCACGTTGCCGACATGGTCGGTTTCCTTGTTCGCGCCGACCTCGATGGCGGTCACGGCGCTGTCGGAGAAGGTCACGGCCACTTCGACCGGGCCGTTGTAGCCCTTCGCGGTGCCGGTGTACGTGCCGGCGGTGAAGGCCACGGCCGCGTCGTTTGCAACCGCCTCGCCCTTCGCCTCGGCCAGCGCCTTGGCCAGCGCTTCCTTCACGGCGTTGCTGGTCACGGTCGCGCCCGCGGTCGCGTCAACGGCGTCCGCGTCGGCCACGCCGATCAGAGAGGCGTTATAGCCCTCGATCGCAGCGCCGCCCAGCGCCGGGGTCTCGTTTTCGCCGGTCACGGTCACAGCCGTCACCTTTTCTTCGTCCACGGTCACCTTCACGGTCACCGCACCGGCGAAGCCCTGCGCCGTCGCCTCGTACTCGCCCGGCGTGAACGTCGCGGCCAGACCGGCGGCAAACGGCACGACGGCCATCGCGGACGCGAGAACCAGAGATGCAAGTTTCTTCATCTTGACAAAACCTCCTCTTAAATTGACAATCAAGCCCGAATACGCCGCCCGTTTTTTCGCGCAAAACGAGCTTTTCAGGCATTCCTCACGCTTATTATGTTATCACGCATCGAGAAGTTCGTCAATTTATTTACAAGCAAATCCTCCCATTATTTTCTAAAGTCGCTTTAGATTTTACTCCTTCCGTCACGACTTCGTCGTGCCACCTCCCTCAAGGAGGGAGGTCTTATCCCTTCATCATTCCAACTTAGTCAGCAAAGCTGGCCGAAGGCGTTAAACAGGCATTTGCAAATCTGTCATTAAACGATCATCGAGCAGAAAGCAAATTCTGCACAAAACGCGGGTGCACACCGCGCGACTTATCGCTTAGGCGGGAAATAATCCGATCAAAGAGCTCCCTCTTCGAGAGCGTGGAGCTTGTCGCCCGCGGTGCGGGAGGCAGGCAAGCGGAACGCCGAAGGTCTGGCACGGCGCAGCCGTGACTGAAGGAGTCAGCCGCGCGTTCATTACCGAAATGTATGCAAAATTTCGGATTTGCTCATTTCCTGATTTAAAGCAAAAGCCCCGCCCTCCCCATCGGAGAGCGGAGCTCTGTGTATGCGATTATCCCAGATACGCCTTGCGCACCGCGTCGTCGTGCATGAGCGCGTCGGCGCTGCCTTCCTTGACGACATGGCCGGTTTCCAGCACATAGGCGCGGTTGGCGATGGAAAGCGCCATCTGCGCGTTCTGCTCGACCAGCAGGATCGTCGTGCCCGCCTGATTGAGCTTCAAGACGATCTCGAAAATCTGCTCGACCAGCAGCGGCGCCAGACCCATGGAGGGTTCGTCGAGCATCAGCAGCTTCGGCTTGCTCATCAGCGCGCGCCCCATCGCCAGCATCTGCTGCTCGCCGCCGGAGAGCGTTCCGGCGATCTGCCGCTGGCGCTCCTTCAGGCGCGGAAACTGCTCGAAAACCTGATCCAGCGACGCGGCCAGCTCGCCCGCCGGGCGCGTGTAGCCGCCCATTTCGAGGTTTTCGCGCACGCTCATCTGCTGGAAGACGCGCCGCCCCTCCGGGCAGAGCGCCAGCCCGAGCGACACGACCTTGCTCGCCGGGGTAGACGTGATGTCGTGCCCCTCAAACGTGATGCTGCCGCTCTTGGGCTTGAGCAAGCCCGCGACCGTGTTCATCGTGGTGGATTTGCCCGCGCCGTTCGCGCCGATCATCGTCACGATTTCGCCCTGATTCACCTCGAAGGAGACGCCCTTGATGGCATGAATGCTGCCGTAATAGACGTTAAGCCCCTCAACCTTCAGCATGCTCATGGCTCATTGCTCCTTCCGTTTGCCCAGATAGGCCTCGATGACCACCGGGTTATTCTGAATTTCCTCCGCCGTGCCCTTCGCGATGATCTTGCCGTAGTTGAGCACGCAGATACCCTCGCAGATGCCCATGACCAGGCTCATGTCGTGCTCGATGAGCAGGATGGCGATGTGGAACTGATCGCGGATCTTTGTGATGTTCTCCATCAGCTCTTCCGTCTCGTGCGGGTTCATGCCCGCCGCCGGTTCATCCAGCAGCAGCAGCGACGGATTGGTGGCCAGCGCGCGGACGATTTCAAGGCGGCGCTGCGCGCCGTAGGGCAGGCTGCCCGCCTGATGATTGGCCAGATCCTGCATATCGAAAATGCTCAGCAGGTCGAGCGCGCGCTCGTGCATTTCGCGCTCGCCGCGCCAATACCCCGGCATGCGGAAAATGCCGGAAAGCATGCCGTAGCGCACCTGATTGTGCAGGCCGATGCGCACGTTGTCCTCCACGGACATGTTGTCAAACAGACGGATGTTCTGGAATGTGCGGGCAATGCCCAGCTTGTTGGCCTGCGCCGTGTTCATGCCCGCCGTGTCGCGGCCGTTGAGCATAATTGTGCCCATCGTCGGCTGATACACCTTGGTCAGCAGGTTGAACACGGTGGTCTTGCCCGCGCCGTTCGGGCCGATCAGACCGGCGATTTCCGTCTTGCCGATAATCAGGTTGAAATCCTCGACGGCATGCAGGCCGCCGAAGTCAATCCCCAGATTCCGCGCCTCCAGCACGGGGCGCTCATTGAAATCGCGCTCGGGGATGATGCCGTGGCTCGGCGCCGGAACCATTCGGGTCGCGGCGCGCTTTTTGTTTTCCGTCATGCCTCGTCAGCCTCCTTCTTCCGCCCTTTTCCGCGCGGGATGATCCGCTCCACCATGCCGCGCAGCGTCGGGTTGTTCGTGGCCAGCATGACCAGAATCAGCACGATGGCATAGATGAGCATGCGGTAATTCGCGAACGCGCGCAGCAGCTCGGGCAGGATGGTCAGCAGCGTCGCGGAGATGATCGAGCCGCGGATGTTGCCGATGCCGCCGAGCACGACGAACACCAGCACGAGGATCGACGTATCAAACTTGAACTTCGACGCGGCGACGGTGGAGAAATTCAGGCCGTAGAGCGCGCCCGCCATGCCCGCCAGCACGGCGGAGGTGACAAACGCCATCATCTTGTATTTGGTCACGTTCAGCCCCATCGCCTCCGCCGCAATGCGGTTGTCGCGGATGGCCATGATTGCCCGACCGGATCGGCTGTCGATCAGGTTGAGCACCACGAACAGGGTGAAGAGCGTGAGCGCAAAGCCCATGCCGAACGTCGCCATCTTGTTCACGCCGGTGGCGCCCGCCGGGCCGTTGACCAGCAGCTTGCCCGCCACGTTCGGGTTGTTGAAGGCGATATGCAGGCGCTGGCCGTCCAGCGAAATATACAGGCAGTTGATGACGTTGCGGATGATTTCACCGAACGCCAGCGTGACGATCGCCAGATAGTCGCCGCGCAGGCGCAGCACCGGAATACCGATGACCACGCCCGCGATACCGGCCGCCGCGCCGCCGGTCAGAATCGCCAGCAGCAGGCAGAGCGTTTCGTTCGCCACGCCCATGCCCTTGCTCAGCCACATGGCCATCACAATGCCGGAAAACGCGCCGACGCTCATGAAGCCCGCGTGGCCGAGGCTCAGCTCGCCGGAAATGCCGACCGTCAGGTTGAGGGAGACGGCCATGACGACATACGCGCAGATCGGCACAAGCTGCCCCTTGAGCGAGCGGGTCATCGCGCCGGTGGAGATCATCACCTGACAGGCGATGAACGCCGCGATCACAATGCCGAAGGTTATCAAGGTGCTGCGGAATTTTTTGCTTCTCATGGTTTTCACCTCACACTTTCTCGCGCACGGGCTTGCCCAGCAGGCCGGTCGGCTTGACCAGCAGCACGAGGATCAGCACGGCGAACACCAGCGCGTCGCCCAGCTCGGTGGAGACATATGCCTTGCCGAGAATCTCGATCACGCCCAGCAGCACGCCGCCGATCATCGCGCCCGGAATGGAGCCGATTCCGCCGAAGACGGCGGCGGTGAACGCCTTGATGCCCGGCATGGAGCCGGTGGTCGGCTGGAGCGTGGGGTAGGCGGAGCAGAGCAGCACGCCCGCAATCGCCGCCAGCGCGGAACCGATGGCGAACGTCATGGAGATGGTCATGTTGACGTTGATGCCCATCAGTTCCGCCGCGCCCTTGTCTTCGGACACGGCGCGCATCGCCTTGCCGAACTTGGTGCGCCCGGTGAACGCCGTCAGCGCAACCATGATGACGATATTGGCCAGCACCGTGACGATCGTGCCGCCGGAGATGACGAGCTGGCCGTCCATCAGCGTGAGCGAGCCGAGGGAAATGACGGAGGGATAGCTCTTCGGCGCGGAGCCCCAGATCAGCAGCGCGCTGTTTTGGAGGAAGTAGCTCACGCCGATGGCCGTAATCAGCACGGCGAGCGACGGCGCTTTCCGCAGCGGCTTGTAGGCCAGCCCCTCGATGACAATGCCCAGCGCGGTGCACACCACCATCGCCAGCACAACGGAAACCAGCTTCGGCAGACCGAGGTACTGCATGGCGCAGAAGGAGACATACGCGCCGACCATGATGACGTCGCCGTGGGCGAAGTTCAGCATTTTGGCAATGCCGTAAACCATCGTATAGCCGAGCGCGATGATGGCGTAGACGCTTCCCAGACTGATTCCGTTAATCAGGTAGGAAAGAAACAATGTCATTTCATTCACCTCATTTGCGTAAGTGCGTCAGAAAAGGGGGGATAGACGAACGCGGCAGATACAACAAAAGTACATGGCTCCGGCTGACCGAAGCCATGTACGCTGAGATTGCTGTTTACTCCGCGCTGACGTAAGCGCCATCCTTGATGACAACGGCAGTCGGGGTCTTGGTGACGGTGCCGGCGGCGTCCCACGTCATGGTGCCGGTCAGACCTTCCACCTGAATCTCCTGCATGGCGGCAATAATCATGTCGCAGGCGTCCTCCACGGAGGTATCGGCGGTCACGCCCGCCTTCTCGCAGGCGGCAGCCAGCGCGTAAATGCCGTCATAAGCATCCGCAGCGAACTGGTTCGGCACGCCGCCGAACTTCTCCTGATACTTGGTGACAAAGGAGACCGTCTTCTCGTCCTTCGCGTCCGCGGCGAACGGGGTCAGCATCATCAGACCCTCGGCCAGGCTGGTGTCAAAGCCCTCGATGGCGAGAATGCCATCCATGCCGTCGCAGCCGAAGAAGGTCGGCGCGTAGCCCATGGCGTTGGCCTGCATGAGGATCATGGAAGCCGGGGTGTAATAGATCGGCAGGAACACGAGGTCAGCGCCCGCTTCCTTCGCGGCGGTCACCTGCACGGAGAAATCGGTGGTGTCGTCGGTGAAGGTGGAAACGGCGACAACCTCCAGACCCAGCTTCTTGGCCTCCGCGTCGAAGGTCTGGTAGATGCCGGTGGAATATGCGTCGGCGTTGTTGTAAATCACGGCGACCTTCTCAGCCAGCTTGTGCTCGGCGATGTACTGCGCGGAAGCGGTGCCCTGCGCCGGGTCGGTGAAGCAGACCTGATACACGTTGTCCTTATCGGCGGTAACGTCCGAAGAAGAGGCGGACGGCGTGAGCATGAAGACGCGATCCTCATGCGCCTGCGCGCCGACGGCGATGCAGGGGTTGGTGGTGACGGTCGCGAGCATCATCTGCGCGCCCCAGTCGAGCAGGTTGTTGTAGGCGTTGACGGATTTCTCCGCGTCCGCCTCGTCGTCCTGCGCGTTCAGCTCATACTGCTGGCCGCCCAGCGCGTTCAGCTCGTCGATGGCGATCTGCGCGCCGTTGGCGACAGCCGTGCCATAAATCGCGGCCGCGCCGGTCAGCGGGCCGATTTCGCCAATCTTGATCGCGCCATCCGCCATCGCGAAGGTCGCGGTCATCGTCATCGCGGCGGCAACGGCCGCAGCAAGCAACTTCTTCATGTCAATTCCCCCTATACAGGATTGATGAAATTCGCCGGGGGCTTTTTGTCCCCGCCGTTGATAGGTGGTATTATACCGCAATCATCCCGTCAAAACAAGCGAATTCTTTCAGTTTTCTTCACTTTTACGATGAATGTTTTTCACTTTACGACTTCTATTTTGCAGTCAGTTGCAATTCATTGCCCAATTTCACCAAAAAACCGTTCTTTTTGATGGCGCTTGCAAATTTCGATCTTTCCGTCCTCCTTCGCGCATTTTGAACTATGCAACGCCGCCCGCTTCAATTATAATAGGAAGAAAGACGCGGATTCCGAAAAGGCGCGCGCTCAGCGCCGCGCGGCAGAATTCGCTTATCAAAGTGAGGCTTTCATTATGAACAAGCGCCGCCTGATTCCCCTGTTCACCGCTTTCGTGCTTTGGGGCAGCCAATACGTCGTCTCCAAGGTCGCGCTGCGCACCATCCCCCGGTGACGCTGCTCGCGCTGCGCTATCTGATTTCGATCCCGGCGCTCCTGCTCGTCCTGCGCCTGCGCAGGGCGCTGAAGCCCGTGGACAGGCGCGACTGGCCGATTCTCTTTGCCATCGGCTTCACCGGGTATTTCGCCAGCTTCTGCCTGCAAATGCTGGGGATTGACCGGCTGACCGGCTCGCTCTCCTCGCTGCTGGGTGCGATGAACCCCATCTTCATCCCGATTCTCGCCGCGCTCTTTCTGCACGAGCGCATCACCCTGTCCAAAATCGCCTGCGTCGCGCTCTCCATGCTCGGCGTGGTGGTCATCGTCGGCGTGGGCGGCACGGCGGACGCCGCCGGTGTATTGATGATGCTGGTCAGCGTCTTCCTCTGGTCCACCGCCTCGATCATCATTCGCCGCATCAGCGGCCGCTACGACCCGATGCAGATCGCGCTGATTGCGATTTGCTGCGCCCTGCCCCTGACCGGCGCATGGTCTTTGATCGAGCTGCAAAGCGCCGCCTGCTCCTTTTCGGCGCAAAGCGTCCTCGCCGTGCTGTATATGGGCATTTTCGGCACCGCCGTGACCCATTCGCTCTGGAATTACAGCCTGCGGGTGATGGACGCGAGCTTTTGCTCCATGTTTTACCCGATGCAGCCGCTCGTCTCCGCGATTCTGGGCGTGCTGTTTCTGCATGAAACCGTCACCCCCAGCTTTATTCTCGGCGCGCTGATGATCTGCGGAGGTATTGTCGCGGCGGTAAAGTCCGCCCCAAAATAATACTTTGCAAAAAAACGAAGCTGTCAAGCTAACAACACCGATATTTCAAGAAAAACTAAGTATTTTTGCCCGAAGGTTTCCAA
>OLOS01002921.1_pt1 | contig 10844 bp, 6 predicted proteins | sample 1672631 | NCBI WGS metagenome assembly OLOS01 (sample SAMEA3136707, study PRJEB25190) | human gut metagenome | biome: human gut; feature: human-associated habitat; material: faeces | place: Austria | collected 2013 | reverse complement strand
CGTGGCATTATGGATCTGCTCGAGCGCATTAATCGCACCGGTACCACGGTGCTCGTGGCAACGCACGACCGCGAAATGGTCGACAACATGCGTCGTCGCGTTATTGCTCTCGACAACGGCCAGTTGACCCGCGACCAAGATAGGGGTGTGTACGGTTTCGATGTCTAGTCTTTTCTACTTCTTCAAAGAATCGCTCACGGGCTTTACGCGAAACCTTTCCACGACGCTCGGTTCGATTATCACGATTTTCCTATCCCTGCTCATCATCGGCATTTTCCTTGTTGGCGGCCTTATCGTCGACAACACGGTGAAGTCGGTGGAAGACAAGGTTTCCATCACGGCGTATGTGTCTGACGATGCCGAACAATCCGACATCGATACGGTCATGAAGGCCATCGAGAAGATGGACGGCGTGCAAAGCGTCGGCTTCACCACGAAAGACGAAGCCCTGCAGAACTTCAGCAACTCCATGAGCTCCAGCGAAATCGTTGACCAGCTCGATGGTATGAATCCTCTGCCGGCTTCCATCGACGTCGAGCTCGCCGACCCGCAGATGGTTGAGGGCATCGCCTCTCAAATCGAGGGTAACTCCACGTTCGCGAAAATCGCCGACGAGGAAAACCCCGCCGACAGCATCAAATATGGCCAGAGCAGCGTGAAACGCCTGTTCGAGCTCACGAACTACATTCGCTACATCGGCGTCGCGCTCGTTGCCCTGCTCATCTTCATTGCGCTGGTGTTCATCAACAACACCATTCGCTTGGCCATTTTGGCACGCCGCAAGGAAATTGCCATCATGCGTCTCGTGGGCGCGAGCAACGGCTTCATTCGTGGGCCTTTCCTTATGGAAGGCGCGATGCATGCCGTTATCGGTTCGGCCCTTGCCATTCTGTCCATTGAAATGCTGCGCCGCTTCGCGCTGCCGCAGGTTTCGAACACTTTGGCATGGCTGCCCATCGATTTGTCCACGACGTCGTATCTCATGATCTACGCCGCGCTTATTGTCGCCGGCTTGGTCATTGCTGGTATTGGTTCGCTGTTCGCTATGCGACGCTACTTGAAGGTGTAAATAGCCCCCATGTCTATGTCTGTGCGACACCGCAAAGGCCATATCGACGTAACAACCCGCAACGCGCGCATCATAAAGCAACTCGCTTTATGCATGTGCGCGGTTGCGCTTTTTTGCGCCGGTTTCGTCGTGCGCGGAAACCACGACCTTATGAGTCGTTTGGGAATTGAAGAGCCGGAAACGAAAGCCGCCGTCCAGGCGGCTTCGGCCGATTCTGGCGAGGTTGCCTCGCGTCTGAACGAGGTTGAAGGCATTTTGGCGAAATCGAGTCTCGATTCCTACGATACCGATGCCTGCACGTCTGCGGTTTTGGATTCGTTCCTGCAATCCACGAACGACACCTTCACGCGCTACTATTCCGCTGATCGCTATTCGACCTATGTCGACGTAACGGCGTCGGAGGATTATCCAGGCGTGGGCGTGTTCTTCTCGGAATACAACGGCCAAGCCTATGCGCTCGATGTGTTTGAGGGCTCTTCGGCGAGCGACGCGGGCGTTTTGCCGGGCGATTTCGTGGTGGCCATCGATGGCGATCGTTCGCAAGAATGGACGTCGACTGAAGTTATCAATGCCGTGCAGCGCGAGGCTGGCTCGACCGTCGTCATCACGTGGCGTCGGCCTACGTCCCTCGATGCTTCGGGAGGCGATGAATTCACCACGACGCTCGTGTGCACCGATTACACTGAGCCGAATGTGACTGCCCAGCTGCAGAACAACGTCGGCTATATCAAACTGCGCCAGTTCACGCAGAACGCCGATTCGCTCGTGCGCCAGGCGATAGAAGAGCTCTCTTCGCAAGGGGCTCAGTCGTTTGTGCTCGATTTGCGCGATAATCCCGGTGGCTATTTGAACAAGGCGGTCGACGTGGCTTCGCTGTTCGTGAAGAGCGGCGTCGTGGTCGAAATCGACACGGTCGACGCCCAAACTACCAAGCAAGTTTCGGGCAATGTGGCAACCGATGCGCCGGTCGTCGTTCTTGTGAACGGCAACACCGCAGGTTCCGCCGAGGTTCTCGCGGCTGCGTTGCGCGATTCGAATCGTGCGACGTTGGTGGGCGTCAATACCATGGGCCGCGGTTCTGTGCAGGTTACTAAGCCGCTTTCGTTCGGCGGCGCGTTGCGCTATACCGCCGCGCGTTACAAGAGCCCTTCGGGGTATACGATCGATGGCGTGGGCGTGTCGCCTGACGTGGTGATTTCCTTGCGCGAGGGATCGTCGGTCGACAATCAGAAGGAAATCGCCATCGAGACGGCTGGCTCGCTCGTTGTCGACTAGGACAGGCGCTGTATTTACATATGATTGCCTCCAAGCCGAGGTTGCGACGTTGTTCGTGACCTCGGTTTGTTGTTTCGTTGCGTAGGTTTGCCTTTGGTGGGACTCATGCCTCCTCGGCGCTTCATGGGTTTTTGCGGTTACGGTTCGCTTTCGACTCTTCCTTCTTGCTGAGTTCTATGCGAAAGTAATCTCGTTTTTGCTTATGCCTCGACAAACTGCGAGCTTCGGTGGGCTTCGCAGCCGCTTCTTTTCCTCGTATTCCATTTGACCTATGAAGGGATGCTATGTCTCGTTCACGTACAAGAAAAAGCTCTGCCCGCCGCACCCCGCGCATTTTGCCGCAAGGCGTTCTGAAGATGTCGGGCGCTGGATACGGTTTTGTACAGACTTCCGAAGGGGAGTTTTTTATTCCCGCCTCTAAAACGGCCGACGCTTTCGATGGCGATGTGGTGGAGGTCGCTCGCATTCACGATGGCGAACGCGAGGGCGGCTTTGAAGACAGGCTTCGCGGGCGCGTGGTTCGCGTGGTTGGCCGCGCTCACGAAACGGTTGTCGGGCGATATGAAATCGCCGAACCCTTTGGGGTCGTTGTTCCTGAAGATCCCCGCATCAAGCATGACATCTTCACCTTGCGCAGCGATGCTCCCCATGTGAAAGATGGCGACATCGTGCGCGTGCGCATGACCTCGTTCCCGTCGCGGCGAGAGCCCGCGCAGGGCGTGGTCGAGGAAGTGCTTGGGCATGAAGGCCAGCCTGGGGCCGATGTCGAGCTCATTATTGCTCGCCATAAGCTGGCAACATCGTTTTCGGCAACATCGCTTGCCGAAGTTGAAGGCGCTGACGTCGATGCCGATGCCGCTTTCAACAGCGGACGCTATGTCGATTTGAGAAGCGAGCTCGCGTTCACGGTCGACCCCGATGATGCGAAAGATTTCGACGATGCCGTAAGCGCGGCGTGCGTTTGGATTGATGGCCCCGCAACGCTTCGCAGTGCCCATAGGGCGCTTGCCGCCAAGAAGGAGGGCAGCTCCGAGCCGGGCATTGCCTGCGCGGCAGACGATGCTTCTTCGGCTGCAGGTGCGCGGTTCTTCATTCTGGGCGTCCATATCGCCGATGTGTCGCACTACGTTCCTTGGAATTCTCAGGTCGACTTCGAGGCTCGCGAACGCGCGACGAGCGTGTATTTGGTCGATCGCGTGCTGCCCATGCTTCCCGAGGCGCTTTCGAACGATGTGTGCTCGCTGCGGCCGCATGAAGAACGCCGCGCGATGAGCGTCGAGATGCTCATCGATGAAAAGGGCTTTGTTCGGGACGCGCGCATACCCCCGTCGGTCATCAAGTCGAAAGCGCGGCTTACGTATGGCACCGTGCAAGTTTCCATTGGCGCTTTGCAGGCTGGCGATTTTCGGGCGGCGGTTGCGGCCCTGCGGCCTATGGCCGGCGCGTTTGCCGAAGACATCGCGCAATCGATTGACGTTCTGCATGAAATCGCTCAGGCACTCCATGCCAATCGCGTGCGTCGTGGAGGCATGGATTTCGAGAGTGAAGAGGCCAAGGTCCGCCTGAACGATGAAGGCGTGCCCGTCAGCGTGGCCATTCGTCGCAAAACCGATGCGACGGCGCTTGTCGAAGAGGCCATGATCGCCGCCAATGAGGCGGTTGCTCGATATTTGCGCGATGCGGGAATTCCGTCGATTTTTCGCGTGCATGAGCCGCCTTCGTCGGGCGATTTGGCAGAACTCGTGCCAATTCTTCAGGAATTTGGCTACGACAGGCATGTATCGCTTGCGAATTTCAAGGCAGGCGATCCGTTCGCCATCCAGCAGGTGCTCATCTTCGCGCGCGGGCGCAGCGAGGAATTCCTCGTGTCGTCACTTGTGGTGCGCGCAATGAAGCGCGCGGTGTACGTTGATTCGTGCGAGGGGCACTTCGGGCTCGCGAGCACGGCATACACGCACTTCACGAGCCCCATTCGCCGCTACCCCGACCTTATGGTGCATCGCATGCTGAAAGTGGCGCTTTTCGGCCGTACGGGTGAGACCTCGGGTTTGGAATCGGCCCTGGCGCGCATTGCCGACCATGCATCGACCGCGGAACGCACCGCCGAAGAAGCCGCGCGCGAATCTCAGGAGCTCAAGCTGTTCGAGCTGCTCGAGCAGCGCATTGGCGATGAGGTCGATGGCATGATTTCGGGCGTTATGGCCCAGGGCTTTTTCGTGCGCCTGGCCGATACGTGCGAAGGCTTCGTTTCGCTGCGCGATACGGGGGAATACTTTGTGCTCGATGCGGCGCGACGCGTGCTGTTCGGTTCCGATTCGGGCGTGGTCTATCGCTTGGGCACGAAGGTGCGCGTGCGCATTTCGTCGGTGTACCCCTATGCTCGCCGCGCCGACTTCGACCTTGTGCGCCGCATCGGCCCCAGGCTCGTCGCCCGAAAGTAATGCGCTGTTTCTGGCGCGCCTTTTCTCTTCGCGGCGTCGCGGTATACTCAAGGTTCGCAATACCGTAGGGAAGGGGCCATCGTGCTTTCTGAGGAATCGCTTTCTCATATGTGCGCGCCGCGCGTTTTGCATCGCGGGCGCTCGATTGCTGCAGGCGGGCGCTCGGTATACGATCGCCGCGTGCGCTACGATGGCGAGTCGACCATCATCAACGCGGTCGTGGCTTCCCAAACGAGCTCAACCGAAGGCTACCGCGTTATGGTCGAGCTCAACGAGGGCGCCGATTTCGTCGAAGATTACTCCTGTACGTGTCCGGCGGCGTTTCAGTACGACGGCATGTGCAAGCATGCCGTGGCGCTCGCGCTCGATTACGCAGCTCGTTCCGATAGCTATGCGGGCTTTCGCCGCGATCGTTCTGCAGTATCTTCCGACTGCATCGCCGCGTTCATGGAGCGCGCCGAACGCCTCGAGCGTGACGACACGCCCGATGGAAGCGTCGATGTGCTGTGCGATTTCACCGTGGAATACGGCGAATGGTCCATGGGGTTGCGCGTGGCGACCGACGATGCGACGTACATCGTAAAGAACATCTCCGATTTTTGCCGCCGCCTCGATGAGGGCACGTTTTTCGAGTATGGAAAGAAGCTCGCATTCACCCACGTGCCTTCGCGTTTCACGGAGCGCGGTCGCGCGATAGTCCAGCTTGTCGCGGGCATTGTCGATGCCCAGCGCCGTACGGCGCCGCTTTCCTCGTGGCGATACGCTGCTCCGAGCATTGGCCGCACCATGTCCCTTTCCGAAAGCGATATGGTCGATGTGCTTTCAGCTCTGGCGGGCGAGACGTTTTCCATCAAAGGCGCCGATGGCATTGCGCCGAGCGTGGCGCGCGTGCGTGTGGTCGATGCCGACCCTGAAATCGCGCTTGCGGTTCGGCCCTCGTCGCGGGGCGGCTTTACCGTTGAGCGCGGCAGCCGCATTTGGCTTGTGGGCCGCGGCTCGAAACTTTTCGTGTGGCTTGGCGGCAGTGAATTCTATCGATGCTCGAACGACTTCATGAAGTGCGCCGATTTTCTGCGCGGCGTTTATGGAAGCGAGGAAAACCGCCCCTTTGTAGCCGAGCGCGACATGCCGCTTTTTTGCGCGACGGCGTTGCCTGCGATTGAGAAGCGTTTGCGCGTCGACCTTCCTTCCGATATCGATAAATACCGCCCTGTCACTTGCTCGCTCGAGGTCTTTTTCGACAAAGACAAAACGAGCGTGACCATGCGCGCCCAGGCTGTGTACGGCGCGATTCGTTACGATTTGGTGGGCGAACTCACCGATCGCCCCGAGCCCGTGGACGTACCTCTTCCTGTGCGCGATGTGAAGCGCGAAGCGAAGGCTCGCTCTCTTGCCGCGCGCTATTTTGGCGCAGGCGCATCGCTCGCGCTTTCCGACGGAGACGCGGTGGGTGCGCTGCTTTTCGGCGGCCTTGTGGAATTCCGCGAGGCGGGCACGGTGTTCACCACGCCCGCGTTCGATCGTCTTATTCGCGATGTGAAGCCGCGCGTCACCATGGGCGTATCGCTTTCGGGCAACTTGATCAACCTTGTGGTCGATGCGGGTGATTTGCCGGCGTCGGAGCTTTCGGCGCTGCTTTCGAGCTATCGACGCCGCAAGCGCTACCACCGCTTGCGTTCGGGCGCGTTCATCGATTTGAAGGAAGCCGATCTTTCTCAACTCGATCGCCTTGCGGGCGATTTAGGCCTTACGGCGCGCGAGCTTGCGAGCGGACAGGCGCTTTTGCCGGCATATCGCGCATTCTATTTGAACGAAGAAGCGAACCTTGAGCGTGATCGAAGCTTTCAGGAATATATCGATCACTTCAAGGCCGTGAACGAGGCCGATTATGCTGTGCCGCCAACGCTTGCAGGGGTGCTCAGGCCGTATCAGGAGTCGGGCTTCCGTTGGCTTTCGGCGCGCTGCGATGCCGATTTCGGGGGCGTTTTGGCCGATGAGATGGGCTTAGGCAAGTCGCTGCAGCTCATTTCCCTTCTTTTGGCCCGCCATGCCAAGCGGCGGCTGTATCCGAGCCTTATCGTGTGCCCGGCGTCGCTTGTGTACAACTGGACGGCCGAGTTCGAGCGATTCGCGCCCGAGCTTTCCGTGGTCGCCGTGGCTGGCGGCGCGCAAGAGCGCCGAGCTGCGCGCCTCGAGGCATTCGGCGGCCATCGACGCGTTGACGTGCTGGTCACCTCATATGACCTGCTTCGTATCGATATCGACGATTGGTCGAGCCGCCGCCTGTTCATATGCGCACTCGACGAGGCGCAATATATCAAAAACCCCGCGGCGCTCACGACGCGCGCGGTGAAAAGCCTTGAAGCCGACCACAAGTTCGCGCTCACGGGCACGCCTATGGAAAACCGCCTTTCGGAGCTGTGGAGCATTTTCGACTTCCTTATGCCCGGGTTGCTGGGACCCTATGCGCGCTTTCGCGAGCGCTTCGAGTCTCCTATCGTGGGCGGCGACGACGCGGTGGCTCGCCGGCTGCAGGCCATCGTCGCCCCCTTCATGCTGCGCCGCTTGAAGGCCGACGTGCTCACCGATTTGCCCGATAAGCTCGAATCGGTGGTGTATGCGAACATGGATGTCGAGCAGAGGAAGCTCTACGACGCGCACGAGCAGCGCCTTCGCGAAGAGCTTACCGCGCAGCGCATGTTCCGCAAAGAACGCGAAGCGGCCCGCGCTGCGGGAAAGCCTGTGTCAACCGTCGAGGTGCTCGCCGAAATCACGCGCTTGCGCCAGTTGTGCTGCGACCCGCGTTTGGTGTATGAAGATTACCGCGGGCCTTCCGCCAAGCTCGACGCGATTGTCGATTTGGTTTCGTCCGCCGTGGAGGGCGGGGAAAAGACGCTCGTGTTCTCGCAATTCACGAGTTTCCTTGAGCTGATTGCCGAACGGCTGCGCAAGGCGGGCATCGCACATTATTCCATCACGGGCGCTACGCCGAAGAAAGAACGCGTGCGACTCGTCGATGCGTTCAATGAAGACGACACCCCTGCGTTTCTCGTTTCTCTGAAGGCGGGCGGCACGGGTTTGAACCTTACGGGCGCGTCGGTCGTGATTCATGCCGACCCGTGGTGGAACGCCGCGGCGCAAAGCCAGGCGACCGACCGCGCGCACCGCATTGGGCAAACGCGCGTGGTGAGCGTCGAGAAGGTTGTGGCGAAAAACACGATCGAGGAGCGCATCGTGCGTTTGCAGCAAACGAAAAGCGAACTCGCCGACCAAGTTGTGGGCGCGGGCGGAATTTCGCTCGCATCGCTCGATGCCGACGATTTGTACGAGTTGTTGCAGGGGTAGGGGCGGTTTCCTTAATCTGCATGACACTCCATGAGCGCATCGAACGGTATAATGGCGCAAGCTGCCGCGTTTTCCGGCGGCGTGAAGCACGAATGAGAGGTGGCGCGTGGCGCGCGAAAAGAAGCAAATCGCGAAAAACCGCAAGGCTTTCCACGATTACGAAATAATTGAAACGTTTGAGGCGGGCATCGCGCTCACGGGCACCGAGGTGTGCTCGCTGCGCGAGAACAACTGCCAGCTTACCGACTGCTTCGTGCTCATTCGCAAGGCCGAGGCGTGGCTCAACGGGCTGCATATCTCGCCGTATTCGCATGGCAATTTGAACAATCCCGACCCCGACCGCAAGCGCAAGCTGCTGCTTCATCGCAAGCAGATTCGCTATTTGGAGCAGAAAACGCGCGAGGCGGGACTGGCAATTGTTCCTATTGGAATTTACTTCTCGACAAACGGCTTGGTGAAGCTTGAAATCGCGCTTGCCCGTGGCAAGAAGCTGCACGATAAGCGCCAGGCGATGGCGGAACGCGATTCCAAACGCGAAATCGCTCGCGCGTTGAAGATGCGTTCTCGTTAATTGGCAAGGTGCCCTGCGGGGCTTGAACAGGGGGTTCATACATGGGTATTTTCAGGAAAGCAACTCGCTTGGGCAGTCGCGTGGCGAAAAACGCCGCAAGGCAGATTGTCATGCCCGAAGACGAGAAGTCCAAGAAGAGCAAAGGCGATAAGTCTGCCGAGCCGGCAGCGCCGCAGCATTCTGACGCCGAATACGATGAGCTGCAGGAGAAATACAATGCGCTCATGACCGAAAAGTGGAAGGAATACTACAAAACCAGCTGCGACGGCGAGTGCGAGACATGCGAATACTACGACTGGTGCCCTGACGATTTCGATGGCGTGTTTGAGGACGAGGCACCTGCCGAAGACGCGAAGGCCGAGTCTGCCGCAGCTGAAGGCGAGGCTACTGAGGGCGCAGCCGCCGAGGAGGCCGACGAAGCCGCTGAAGTTGAGGTCGAAGACGAGGATGACGAGGCCGTTGAAGTCGAGGCCGAAGAGGAAAACGACGTCGAACTCACCGACGAGGAACGTGCCGCGAAGGCTGCCGCCGAGGCGTATTACGAAGATGGCTGCGATGGCGACTGCGATAACTGCGAGCACTACGATTGGTGCCCGGCAGAAGAGGAAGACGAAGACGATAAGGTCCTTTTCAAGGGCGTCACGCAGGGCGACGTGAAGAATGCTGCCAAGGGCGGCGTCGAGCTTGCGCGCGAGACCGCGCTCGCGGCGCGCGATTTGAAAGAGGCCCTCGACGACATCACGGGCGGCATGAACCTCAAGGAACTGTTGAAATAAGGTTTCAGGAGCGTGTCGGCATTTGACATTGGCCGCCGCCTCGATACAATAGGTTTTCCGCTGGGGCAACCTGGCATGGTGCTTGACAAAAGCATATCGCATGGTGGACAGCACCCTCGGTGCCCGCGCGGCACGCATTTGGGGGCGACTGGTTTCGACATGGTACGTTTGAACTGAGGAGCAGGTCGTGGTCTCCTCGCCACGTTAAACAGGGGTAAAGTCAAGCTAATTGGCAAAAAATCTTATCAGAGCGCTCCTGCGCTCGCCATGGCTGCTTAATAGCACCTGGCACGTCAAACTCGGGTTGTCCCCGACTCGAGCGCGACGTCATTTTAGGGGACTGCTTCAAAGCACGTAGTCTGTATGGCTTTGGAAAAGAAAGAACGGGCTAGGAAGCTCGACGTTGGTTCGCGAACCGACATCTTCCGAAATTCGATCGCGAAATAAGCTTGTAGAGCCTGAGCAAGAACGTAGTATGGACCGGAGTTCGATTCTCCGCGCCTCCACCAGAATCAATAAACGCCGTTCTTTTGAGCGGCGTTTTTTGTGGATGTCCGTAAGGGTTGGGCATCTTGAGGGCTTGGCAAAAGAGGCTGCTGACGTGCGCTTTCGTGCTTTTAAGGAGGCATGCGCCCGCTTAATCGCCGTTTTGCCGCGCATTTTGGATTTCGCTATTCGCGTGCGTGCCAATGCGCGTTTTGCGGTTTGTGCGATAGGCTTTATTATGAAAATGGCAATTGCTTGGTAACGAGCGACATTATTCAGCCCAGGGGAAATAAACCGGGCATTGATTAAAAAGAGGATGCATGATCGTTTCTTCTGACAGGGTACTATCAAACAGGCCGTTTAATGACGCCCCTATCGGTATCTTCGATTCCGGTTTTGGCGGCCTTACGGTGGCGCGCGAAATCGCCAAGGAGCTGCCCGAGGAATCCATCGTATATTTCGGCGATACGGCGCGATGCCCCTATGGCCCCCGCAGCCAAGACGAGGTCGACGGTTTCGTGCAGCAAATTTGCACATGGCTCGTTGGCCGCGACGTGAAGCTGCTCGTTATCGCGTGCAACACCGCGACCGCCGCTGGCCTTGAACACGCGCAACAACGTTTCAGCATTCCCGTGATCGGCGCCGTTATTCCTGGCGCTCGCGCCGCCGCGCGTGCGACGAAAAACCGCCGCGTGGGCGTCATCGCCACGAAGGGCACGGTTGAATCGGGCTGCTATCCTCAGGCTATTCGCAATATCGACGCGGGCATCACGGTGTTTTCCACGGCTACGCCGAAGTTCGTCGACATCGTCGAGCAGGGAATTCGCATGTCGAGAGGCCCCATCGAAGACCTCACGAGCCTTGCGAGCAAGGTTTACATT
>OLOS01002917.1_pt1 | contig 10850 bp, 6 predicted proteins | sample 1672631 | NCBI WGS metagenome assembly OLOS01 (sample SAMEA3136707, study PRJEB25190) | human gut metagenome | biome: human gut; feature: human-associated habitat; material: faeces | place: Austria | collected 2013 | reverse complement strand
ATACGGTATATACAGAAGCTAAAATAGCTCAGGCTGTCGGTTATCCGGATTTAAGACTGATATCCGCAATTGCGATCGGCAAACCAGCAGAAACACCGGCACCAAGACCACGCAAGACAACAGCGCAGATTCTTCTTAAAGAAAAAACTACATTCTTAACCACTCAGCGATGTCAGCTCGCTCATGCCATGCCTGCTGATTTTGAAAATTTGATGCCGTTTTACACGGATTCACTGCTTAGAACTTTTTTGGGCGGCAGTCTCAGTGATAATCAGGCGCAGCAAAACATACGAGCTATAATTGCTGACACTCAAGGAATTCACCTCACGGTAAAACTAAATGACGGCACTTTAATAGGTTTAATTGAAATTACACCTCACCATAATATGATAGATAAAGAGATTTCTTATATTATTATTAAAGAATATTGGAGTCAGGGCTATGCTTTTGAATGTCTGCAGGCTGTACTCGAATATTGCCGTACTCAATTAAAACTGACACATATTCTTATTGAAACACAAAGCAAAAACATCGCTTCACGCAAATTGGCAGAAAAGCTAAATGGTGAATTAAAGCAGAAATTAATAAGATTTAACGAAGAACAATGTATTTATGTCATTAACCTGTAAGCTACAGCTTTCCATTCATTGCGATTTTCACTAGCAAATTTTCGAAGTTTATTGACAAAAATCAAAAATCAGATAAAATAGAGAGCGGAGAGTTGGCCGAGCGGTTTAAGGCACCATCTTGGAAAGGTGGCGTAGTGCAAGCTACCGCGAGTTCGAATCTCGTGCTCTCCGCCAGATAAAAGATAAGCGCCTGATTATGGGCGCTTTTAATATATCATTAAATAATATGGTGTAAATTTGGTGTATGACAAATGTTTAAATGTATATGCTCTGTAACAATATATGAAGTAAGCGCCCGTTGTTCAGGCGCTTTTCTTATCCATATAAAATTACCAATTAAACATTTTCTCCATAATGAACAGCGGCATAGAGTTCCATCATTCTTGCCAATTCAGCAATTACTTGTTTAGAATTTATGATATCTTTAGTAAACACGCCCAATAAAATGGGTTCCTCTGTATACAAGATTCCCATATCATGTTCGACATTACCATACAAACCATATTTATGAGCAATTTCAATATCATCAATCAGCTGTTTAAAATAGGCATCGGGTTCTGCCTCTTTCATATCCCGAATGATTTTTGCATAATCCTCTGCGTTTTGATAAAGCGAACGTATAACATTCAGCATTAATTCTGCAGTAATCAAATTCTCTGAATAAAAAGCAGCAGGATATCGTTTAGGATAAAAAGCGGCATAATCCATGCGGAATAAATCTTTAGTAAACCGATTGTAATTTCTAAGCAGAATATTGGTCGCTGTATTATCTGAATTCATGATACTTTGCTGAAGCAGATAGTCAACGCTGAGTGCTGAATTAACCGCGTTGTCAAGGGCAGTTCGACCGCCGCCGGCTTCTATATCCTCTTCAATAAACTGCAGCACTGTCGTATAGCTGAGCTTGTCCGCATGAATCATATCGGTGTAAAGCATAGCCAGCGGTACTTTTATCGTACTTGCGCCAGTGAACAATTCACTGCCGTTATATAGATAGGCCGCACCGCTTACCGTATTCTGGTAGAAAAAGCCAATACTATCGCTATCCAGATCATGATGATCCAGATATTGCTCCACAAGCTCATCCGGGGTATTATTCTGCAGATCATACATCATAAATTCATCATCCCTTATCAACGCGTAGGTCTTGCACAGCGTACTGCTGTTTTGATATTCATCTTCTGCTTCAACACAAACCTCGATATGATTTTCGTCGGCTGATTCAGCCCTGGTTTCCACCGTAAAGTTACTGATATCAGTCACAATAGCGAGCTTATTCAAGTCATACTGTCCTTCAACCAGATAGGGCTTTTCGACAAAAGTAATCACTGGCGCTGTCTGATCCATCGCAAAGATCTGAATCAGATTATTTTCACTGCTGCAGCCGCTCAGCAAAGCGGCCAGCAGCAGCAGTAAAGCTTTTTTCATTTTATCACCTTCAATTGTTAAGTGTTCAAAGCCTTTAACCAAACCTCAAACAGCTCATGCTCTTTGATTGTGCGGTTCGCATTGCTGGTTGACGGCAGATAGATGATTTCACAGTCAACCTGAGCTTTAAAATGGCGGTCAAAAAGCTCGGCGGCTTTTTTTCCATTACAGATGATTCTGCAAATGGCCGGCGCTTTTTCCAAAAGGCCTAAAATATCACTGCAGATCGGATTTTTAATCTTGCTGTCAAGACTTCCCTCACGTTCACAGCCCTGGATAACATCCCACAAAGCAAAATCATAATCAAGAATCATTTGCTTTTTGGCATCATAATCAGGAAACTGGCGGCCGCTGTATACACTCATTATTTTCCAGAAACGATTCAGATGAAAGCCATAGTATTCCTGCTTCTCTAATGATACCACCGATGGCATAGAACCTAGTATCAATGTTTTAGAATGATCGCTGTAAATCGGTTCAAAGCCTTTAAGCATAGACTTCTTCACCAATTAAATCATGGACGCGGGCTTCTGTGATTTTAACCTGCACAAAGCTGCCAAATTCAATCATGCGATCTGCTTTGAAAATGACCCAGCCGTCGATTTCATCCGGTGCACTGTTTTTTCCTCGGCCGCGGTAATTACCCACTAAGCCATCCTGTGCTTCAACAAGTACCTCCATCACTTCACCGATATGCTGCTGATTATTAGCCAAAGAGATTGCCTCTTGGGTTTCCATCAGTGCTGCAAGGCGGGCTTCTTTGATTTCCTCATCCACTGTTTCATCCATATCATAAGCAACGGTATCCTCTTCCGGTGAATAGGTAAAAGCCCCCATCCGATCCCAGCGTACCGCTTTAGTAAATGCCATTAAATCGTTAAATTCAGCTTCACCTTCATGAGGGAAACCGACAATATTAGTTGTCCTTAATGTTGGGCTTGGGAAAAGCTCACGAATTCGTTCTACCAGTTTTAAAGCATCTTCTACACTGCCCCGGCGATTCATCAGCTTTAGCATTTTATCATTGCCATGCTGCATCGGGATATCAAAATAAGGCAGAACCTTAGGCAGCTTCGTCATGCCAACCAGCAATTCATCGGTAATTTCATCCGGATACATATATAAAATGCGAATCCAATGAAAACCTTCAATTTCATGAAGCTGCTGAAGCAATGTCAAAAGACTTAACTTGCCATAACGATCCAATCCATATTTAGTTGTATCCTGTGCGATCAGCACCAGTTCTTTTACTCCGTTTGCTGCCAGCTGCTTCGCTTCTGCCACGATGTCTTCCATCATAAAGCTGACATTGCCGCCGCGAATCAGCGGAATAGCACAATAGGTACAATTATTGCTGCAGCCTTCAGCAATCTTCAGATAAGCTGTCCAAGGCTTGCTGGATACCAAACGCTCACTTTTCCCATAGGAAACAAGCGGCTCAATTTCCAAGACTTCCGATAAAATCTCATTCAATTTCGGATATTCTGAAATTGATACGACCCGATCAATTTCAGGAATCTCATCAATCAAATCTTGCTTATAGCGCTGAGCCAAACAGCCAAGCACAATCAGTTTCTTACAATGACCATTTTTATACTCTGCCATTTCCAAAATTGTATTAATGCCTTCCTCTTTTGCCGGATTAATAAATCCGCATGTATTAATTAATATGGCTTCTGCTTCCTTAGGATCGGCAACAAATTCGTGACCGCCCTGTCTCAGCATCCCCATGATCCGTTCACTATCGACTAAATTCTTACTGCATCCAAGTGATATAAATCCGATTTTCATGCTTTAACACCTCACACTTTCCTTAACTTCTGTACTAATATATCATGAAACATTTTTAATTGAAAGAGAAAGGATATGTTTTTCCATGAAAGTCAGATATTACCGGTTTATAGCGATTTTTTAAGCATTTTAATCAGCACAAACAAGAACGCGGATAAGCAAAGTACCAAGAGAGGTTCATTGACAGACTTGTCAGATGCCGCGGTGCCAGTTTCCGGATAGGTTTTCATTATTTCCCCGGGCTGATTAATGAATATCATTTTGAGATCATCATAAAGCTCTACTGTTTTTAACACATCATCAATAATGAAGCCAGCCGGTGCTTTCGTTTCTTTAAGATAATAAGTTCCTGCTTTAATTCCTGAAAATTCCGCATAGCCCAAATCATCGGTAACCACCTTTGCATAACTTTCAAACTGCGCATCATATAGGGTAAATTCCGCGCCTTTCAGCGGCATATCGTGATCATCAGTCTTGAATAGCTTTAATGTATGACGCTCTAAGCGGTTGACTACTGCCTCTCCTTCATTGATTACGATGACATTATTTCCTTTTTCACCAACTTGGAAATTAAAACTGCGTGTATCGACCAAATAGCCTTCGGCGGTTTTGATTTCTTTAACGGTATAACTTCCCGGCGCTAAGTTTCCCTGCCAAATACCGGCTCCGCTGGCATCCGTAGTAAAGGTATCTAGCCGTTTTCCGCCAGCCTCTACAATTTCAAATTCGGCGGATAATTCACGCTGTGGATGATTCAAATCAAGCTCAAATGCTTTGTATAAAATCAATTTTACCGCATGCTTCTTAGAGGCTGAGGAAGGTGTATCAGTCAGCGATTCAGCCTTGTTTATCAGCGGCTGCGCAAACAAATTCAGCATTCCCTCATCATCAATTTTAACTTCAAATTCATAAGTGTGATAACCCTTAATATAGCCTGCCGGTGCTGATAATTCTTTCAGATAATATTTGCCCGGCGGCAGCTGCGACTCAATAATTCCCTTACCGTTGCTGATTTTTATCCTTTCAATCAGCGTATGCTCAGGAATCTCTGTCACAAAGTCTTTTCCCAGTATTTCTTCATGCGGCGGTAAGGTGAATTCATCATCAAGTCCACCCTTATTATCATGGCTGTAGATTGTTATTGGCAGCAAACAGAAGCTTGGCAGGCTGCTTTCATCAAATTCATCCATTGTTTTCAATTCGCCATCATCATAAATAAATAATTGATTACGAAGAATTGCCGCGCTTGAAGCTTCGGCTTCAATAACCGCGAGATTAGGACTGTTATCAAAGCTATTCAGATGAATAATCATCGCTTCAGCCGCATTCTCTGAAGCTTTGAATTGAATACCTTTCAGATTCGGCAGATTTGCCAAGGCATTTTCACCAAAATATTGATAGCTGTCAGGGATTGACAGGCTTCCAATGTTGGCATTACCAAGACTTAATATTCCATCAATAGCAACGCCATCCATCATTTCCGGCAATAGGATTGAGGACGCATCGCTGTCCACCCTGCTGATAACATTTAATTCGCTGCCCATCAGCGTCAGACTAGTCAGCTGAATCAAGGCAGGGTCAATGGCTTCATTAAAAAATAAACTTTCAGACGCTGGTTCATAGGCAAAATCATCAAGCACATCATCGCTGGCATCATGCAGGCGTAAAGCAAAGCCTAGACAGCGGCCATCAAGCGGATCGAAAGAAGCCGTTATACCAAAACCAATTTTGACTTGATCATAGGCTGGTAAATCATATACCTCCAATGTTTTCAATGGGTTATCCGCAAATACATCAGCTGCCTCAAAGGTTACGCTCATCGGCTGTAAAATCACCAATTCCAGCTGATTGTCCGCAAAGGCATGACTGTCGATCATTTGCACATTACCGGGAATCAAAACTGACTCTAAATTACAGCCGCGGAATGCATCAGCGGCAATTCGAACGACCGCCTGCGCGTTAATTTCATTTGGGATTTCTATTCGTTTAGCATCACCGATATATGCATCAATTGTAATTCCCTGCTCATTTTCCGTATAGATCAAATCAGCCGCACTGATTGCACTCATCTCGTAAAGCGATGCTCTTTTAACCGGTTTACTTACTGATAATGATTCACCGGCATATAAACCAAATTCAACATCATTGGCAGGTATCCGTCCTGATGATGTCTGGAATAGCTTCTCAAAGCTGTATATTGCCCGCTGACGTTCATTTTCTACCGTAAAAAACTGCGGAAAAACCCGTTTAAGATAATGATCGGCATCAAGGGTTACCTCATAGCATGTCTGATCTGTCAGATAACCTTCTGCACTTGCGGTTTCACAAACCTGATAAGTACCTAAAGGCAGATCATGGGTAGAAGCATTTCCATATATATCACTTACAATGGTTTCAGCCCACTCTCCCTTGGCATAAACCAACTGATTATTTACGATGACATCGTCAGCTGCACTGATTTCAAAGACCGCCCCATAAGGAAGTCTGGCAGTCTCCCATACCGGTTTAAATTGCTGATTTTCATTTTGAAAGCCAATCAGCTGACTGCCGGTTTTTTCAATTACGATTCTGCCTTTTTGAGGCTTATCTGCCATATCGATAAACAGATGAATGTTTTTAGGCACCGCTACCTGCACGATATTACCGATTGAATCCAATACCGGCTGTCCGTTTTCATCAAGCTTAGGTACCATGATGTAGCCTGGATCATCAGCATCAACAGCATGTTTTACCCCCTCAACCACAAAAGATAATGGCTGGTTGTGCAGCTGATAGCCCTGCGGCGATTTGATTTCACACAGCATGTATTTACCAACCGCTAACGGCTGCGGCAGCTGTATAGAGCCATCAGATGTTTTATATTCCGTCAATATCTGCATACCGGTAAGTGTCTGGTAACGCTGATAAATCCAATGTCCGCATGTCTCATCGAGCCATACTTGCTGATTGGAACCAGAAAGCAGCTGATCCTTTCTTTTGATAAGCCCAATATGCCATTCCTGCTCTTCATCATCCCACCAAGAGCGGATCTGATCATCACTGAAAAGCTCATCGTAATTCCACTGCCAAATTTTAAATGCCGTATCATCGCTGACAATCAGACTGCCGGTTTCCGCGTCCCGTTTGCTTAAGGTGATTTTCTGCATCGACGGCTGGTTTTCTAAAAGCTGCCGCTTAGCTACTATGGCATACTTATTAATCGGATCTTCTGCCAATTCGCCGCTGACCTTCGCTACTTCAAACTGAAAGCTAAGCGGTTTATAACCTTCCGGTGTATTCAGTTCAATAACCGTATATTTTCCATATGGCAGCGGCAGCGGCTTGGTAATGGTTTCATCCTTCTGCATCGTACCATGAGTAGCCGCATAGACGATCGATTCCGGACGCTGTGTCGATGCTTCACCATTCACATCACTCTTGATAACCATATAGACATCACATAATGCCAATTCATGATCCTTTGCAATCTGTAAGGCTGTGCCTTTATTATTTTTATATGTGCCATCCAGCTGCTTCGCCATAAAGAAGGCATCATCAAGATCCGCCGTCAAATTATTGACTGCCTTACTGTTCAGATAAATACCAAAATAGATGTCAGCCGCCGGTTTTTTAGCCGCCGGCATACCGGCACTCTCATTCCCCACTTCACCCTCATAAAACTTCGTAATCATTAAATGCCCTTTTTGTACAGAATTCCGATAAATCAGCGACTGCTGCGGATCATCACTGCTGAGTTCATGAATATCGACAGCTTCAAACGGACTCGTATCACCAAGCTCATTTTTATCATAGGTATAAATCTGCAAGGAGTGTTCCTGACCAGTATAACGGATATCCACAGTGACACTCTGAGCTTCATCCGCATATTGATAATACCAATAACCCTCAGGCAGGCTTATTTCCTTCAGCGTGTAGCGCCCCAGTTCAAGCTCAGCGGATTCACCAACCCCAAACGCATCACAGCGGATTGTATCGACAAGATCACCGCGCTCATAAAGAATCGTGCCATCCAGCAAGGTAATATCCATATCTGCTCTTAAATACCGCATTGGCAAAACTCGCGTCTCCCTGCGGCAGCAGCTTATCATTATGATTCAGATACAAATCATCAGCATCCGCTTTATGCAAAATAAGCTTAGCTTTCTGACGGGTATTGACCGCTGTTATTTTGCGTTGATCCGCATTGGCATCAATGGTGAAGCTAATTCTTTTGCCGTCATTGTAATAGCCGACATAACTCCCTGTTTGACCAAATGCCTGCTTTTCGCTTAAATAAAACTTACCGCCGTTAAAGCCCTCATAATCATCAGCAGGCGCGTAAGATTCATAACCGCCATTCGCTAAATCACGATCATAGGATTGATCCATTACGCGTTGTTCAAACAAGCTGCCAATCAGACTTAAATCCAGCTGTCCCTGCTGATCGGTAACCATTTCAAGAAGCATCTCATTAGTTTTAAAAATCGTTTCCTGCTGATGAGTTATTCTTTCATCAGAACAGTTCGTCTCTCCCTCAGCATTTACACTGCAAGTCATTGTCCGCCGTTCAAAAGGCACCTTGATGCTTTGACTGCTGAAAAGCTGATAAAGGCTGCCTGGCAGCGGCATAATTTTATGTTCAGCATCCACCTTGACAAATTCCGGATATGTAATCGGTGACTGCCAATCTGCCGCAGATCCCTCACTGCCAATTAAAAATTCGATTCGTCCGCTGTTTTGCTTGCTGACATAAGGCTGAACCAGCTTTTGGCACGACAGATCATTTTTAGGTTTCAATAAATACGCATGACCGATAACCTGTGGATCTACCTTTGTATAACCTAACGCTGTTGTTTTAAAGCTGCTCAGTGCGGTAAAGCGAATGCCGTTTTTTCCCACTCTTTCAGTCTTAATGCCGGCAGGTATGGTCGGCCAATCGGTATAATACTTTTCAAATACGCCGTTAAGATCATCCAACACGATACTGTCACCGGGTTTCAATGTAAATGAAGGCTTCTCACCAAGCTGCAGATTGATTTTAACTGCATCCTCCCTCTCATCATCCGCATAATTGTCCGGATTCAGCTGAATGCTCTTCACTTCCCACTGCGGTGTTTGTTGATGCGCGTTAAGATTTGCTTCAATTTCATCACGAATGGTTTGATAATTGTCAAAGCCACGGATCAGCTCAGCATGCCAGCCATATAATTCCCAAATCATAAGCTGGGTAACAGCAACATAATCCATGTAATTAGCGTCATGAGCATGCTGCTGATTGCCGTAATACCAGATTAAACCCATCGCATCCGCAAGTTCATTTTCATAAGGCTCTACTGAATAGCTGTCAGCCGGCGCATCACCAACACTGCCGCACGCGCCGGTAGTTGGATCAATGCAGTATACGCTGCCTTGAGCAGTGTTCAGATAAGCTATCCCCCGTAAGTGATTGCCTCCCATATCGACGCGTTGTTCACCATTATCCAAGGTAAACTCATACTGCATCTGCGCCTTTCCATAAATCGGCCCGCTCGGCACATCCTCAACACCAAACAGATTTTGATCAATGACACCGATGATACCGCCCTGCTCCATCGATTGGAGCGGCATCAGCTGCGTCAAGCACATAAACATAACCATTAAAGCTTTAACTACTTTTTTCATGATTCTCCCTCTCATTCCTCCACCGCAAATACCAAGACCCGCTCATTACTGTCTAACGTTAAGCAGGTACTCAGCAATAAAACTTGTTTTCCTTCAGCAGCCGAAAATGACTGACCGCTCAGCGCACCCAGATAACGCAGATAGGCTTTAAAATGATCCGCATTGACAAAATCTATCGTCCATGGATCAAACAAGTCATTAGCGGATGCGATACTGGTCTGCATGACCGCCTTTACCAACCAGCTTTTATCAAGAAAAGTGATTGAAATTTCATCTATCGGCTGATTGATCAAATCAACCAGCGGACTGAAACGCAGATTGGTTCCGATTACATGATGTCCATAAACAATCAGCAGCGGATCATTTAAACGATTATCCGCGTCTAAAAACACACAGCCATATGCGTCAGGCTCACCTTTTGCGTCATGGCTTAAATAAAATTCATTATCCACCCCCCAAACAACCGGTTCATGGATTGCCAAGGCAGGGATCGACAATACCGATAAAATCATTTCATCCCTGACCAGCGGCTCTGCTGCCTCCTTTCCCATTTCTTTTACAGGCGCCTGCTGATGTATTGATGACTGCCAGTAAGCAATATGACGGCTGCCCTTCATTACTGATTGATCTAAACGGTAAACCATTAAACAACCTAAAACAATTAGTATTAACAAGAAGCTGACGCTGCGCATACTGATCCCCCCACTTACTATATAAGCAGCAATAATTAAAAAGCCTAAAAAAAATACTTTATTTTTCAAAAGTATTTTTTCGATAACAGCATCGTCCTTCTTTAATTGTTGCTAAAACTTCAATATCACGGATTTTCATCGGATCAACCTGTCTTGGATCTTGGCTTAAAATTACAAAATCCGCCAATTTGCCCAATTCAATCGAACCGCGTTCATTTTCTTCAAAATACTGATAAGCAGCATTAATTGTTACTGCCTTTAATGCATCTTCGATACTGATTGCTTCATCACTGCCAAGCCGGCGCCCGCTTTTCGTCACTCGATTCACCGCACACCACAATGTTTCCAGCATATCGGGCTGAATCACTGGTGTATCCTGATGGAATGTATAAACAACATTCTCAAGGATTGCTGAATGCACCGGTGAAATCTCAGAAGCTCTCGCAATACCGAAATTCTCACAATGAATATCGCCCCAATGATAAACGTGAGCAACAAAGAAACTCGCGATTATTTGCATCGCACTCATGGCATGCAACTGATCCCGGTTTACCAATTGCGCATGAATCATGACTGGCCGCAGCATACTTTGTTTATCCCCTAAAACACTCTGATATGCATCAATCAGCTGCTGAGCCGCCGCATCGCCATTACAGTGAACTAACAGCTG
>OLOS01002916.1_pt1 | contig 10850 bp, 10 predicted proteins | sample 1672631 | NCBI WGS metagenome assembly OLOS01 (sample SAMEA3136707, study PRJEB25190) | human gut metagenome | biome: human gut; feature: human-associated habitat; material: faeces | place: Austria | collected 2013 | reverse complement strand
TAAATTTATTTTATATCTTCTGAATAAATTGCTAAACTGCCTTTAATATTAACACCTGCAGCTAATTTTTTAATATCTTTTAAGCTATTTCTAAGTCCACCGCCCCCATGAGTACAAATAGCTACTATCTGCTTATCTGTAAAATCATGACTTTTCAAAAAGCCAGCTACAGCTAGCGGAAGTGTTCCAAACCAATTGGGATAACATAAATATATTGTATCAAATTCATCTATATTTATGTCATTTTCCAGTTCTACATCTTCATGATTTTCCCATTGCTTTTTAGCTGCTTCTAAAAGTTTTTTATGGTCATCAGGATATGGAATTTTAGTTTTAATTTCAAAAATTTCACTGCTGATTAATTCATGGAGTTTGAAGGCTGCTTTTTTTGTATGGCCTTCAGCTGAAAAATATATAATCAGATTCATGTAACCACCCTATATTCCGTCCATTTATTGCTGAAGTATCTGTAGATGTATAATCCGCCTCTTACGAACCAGTCAATAAACATAGCTACCCATGTTCCAAATACTCCCATATTAAAGTTTATTGCTAAAATATAAGATAAACCTATTCTGCAGGTAAACATTACTGCTAAGCTTACCGCCATCGCCCATTTTGCATCACCGGCACCTCTAAACAGGTTAGGCAGTGTAAATGCTATTGGCCAAATTAAAATTCCAAGTGTACCATGCCAGATAATCATTTTAGCAGACAGTGCTGCAGTAGCCGGAGATAAATTATAAAGACCTAAAATAACCGGCAACAGGGCAAATATTACTGCATTAACAATAATATGACACACAACAACAATTAAAATAATCTTTTTATTGTAATATCTGGCCTGTTCATAATCATTTGCTCCAACACATCTTGAGATTACTGCAGTCATTCCCAAATTAATTGCAAACCCCGGCAATACTGAAAATACTCCAATTGCATAACCTACAGAATTAGCTGCAATAGCTACTGTTCCAAAAGTTGAAACTAAACTTAAAACCAGCACACGGCCAAACTGGAATAAACCGTTTTCAATACCGTATGGAATACCTACATTCAGCACTTTTTTAAGAACTTTCCAATCAAATTTATGTTTTAAAGTTCTTTTAATATGCAGTTTGAAGTTTTCATCTAATGTGAAATGCATTATAGCTGCTGCTGCAACCAGTCTTGAAATTACAGTGGGAACAGCTACTCCTTCAACACCTAAACCCAAATAATAAATACCGAATGCATTACCTATAACATTTAAAATATCACAGATAACCATTATTTTCATTGGCAGAATTGCATTTCCGCTTGTTCTGTAAATTGCTGCACCTGCATTGTAAATAGCTATAAACAGTATTGAAAAAGCCATAAACAGCAGATATGTATCTGCATAATTCCATACATCTGCTTCAATCTGACCAAATAAAGTGCTTATTAAAAAGGATTTGGCTATTAAAACAAATAGCATTAAAAAAACTGATAAAATTCCGGAAAACCATACAAGCTGATTGCATGCTCCTCTAGCTTTTTTTGGCTTATTGTTTCCTAAATACTGACCGGCTATTACTGCTCCTCCGGTAGCCAGTGCAGAAAATCCGAAAATCAGCAGCTGCATTAGAAAATCAACTAAGGAAACGCCTGAAATTGCTGATTCACCTAAAGATGCAACCATTACAGAATCTGCAAACCCTACAAAAAATTCAAGTCCCTGCTCAATAAGCAACGGTAAAAACAGGGCAAATAATGCTTTATTGGAAAATAAATAATGTTTCGGGGTTTTAATTAAAGATTCCATATTTGGTACACCATAAAAAATAAAATTATTGTTGTAAATTACAACATGAATTATAAATTTCCAGATATATAACTGTTGCGATTAACAACATTAAAAGAAAATGATTAAGGATATGGTTTATCTAAAAATCATCATTAATTAGTCTGGACATTAATTTATATCCTTCTTTTTTATCTAAACTGCCTTTAAGAACACCCTGTTCATCAAATGATTCGCACTCATCACCTGTTTTATCAGAAGCATATATTATTAAAGGCACATCATCTCTTGTGTGAGTTCCAACTGAAACAGGAGTTGGATGATCCGGCAGAATAGCTGCCTTAAAGTCCTGACCTTTTAAGCTGTCTAAAACCGGACCTACAATATATTTATCAATTTGTTCAATAGCTTTAACCTTTTCAGCAGTATCTGATGCATGGCCTGCTTCATCAGGAGCTTCAATGTGTACAAACAATACATCATGATTTTTTAAAGCTTCAACTGCATATTTTCCTTTAGCTTCATAATCAGTATCAAAGTATCCGGTAGCTCCGGGAACATCAATAATGTCAAAGCCTGCAAAAGCACCAATTCCTTTCAACAAATCAACACCAGTGATTACTGCTGCATCCAATCCGTAAACATCTTTAAAATTAGGTAAAGTTGGTGTTACTCCCTGACCCCATAGCCATACCATATTTGCAGGTTTTTTGCCATCAGCTACTCTTTTTTTATTGACTTCATGATTTTCCAGAACTTCTCTGGATTCCCACATGATTTTCTTAATGAATTCAGGTAATTTTTCATCCCATTTGTCGCCTGAAGTATTTTCATTTAAGTCTTCACCTGCAATATCATGAGGAGGCATAGTCTTTAAACTAGCCAATAGCTCAGCATCTTCAGCACTGTCACATGAATACACAAACAGATGTCTGTAACTGACTCCTGAATAGAATCTGCCTTTAAAATCATCATATTTTTCATTGAAGTAATCATTTAAGCTGTCCATAAGTATTTCAGCTTCCCCAGAAGTAATATGACCTGCATTAAAATCATCCATATGGTTGTCCTTCTGGGTAATGGTATTGCATCTGAAAATTACATCCTTATCAGTAGTTTCAATACCCATACTGCCTGCTTCCAGTGGTCCGCGACCGGTATAATAATTTGCAGGGTTAAATCCGAAAATACTCATATTAGCTACATCAGAACCTGGAGTGTATGCATCAGGAACATTATTGGTTAAACCTCCAAAACCCGCTTTTGCCATTTTATCAATGTTTGGAGTATCAGCTGCCATAAGTGGAGTCTTACCGTCTAATTCGTCAATTGGATAGTCACTTGAACCGTCAGGGATAAAAATTACATATTTCATATTATCATCAAAAAAAGTAAAAGTAAATTAGTATTTAACTTTTAAAATACTAATTAAATCAGTCAACATCGCAGAAGCAGTTTCAAGAGATCCTGCTCCAAGTCCAATAACACTAACATCACCGGCAAGGTCAGTACGAACAGTAGCCATGTTTAAAGTTCCGCTTAAGTCAAATGCGCTGCCTTTTTTAATTAAACGTGGTGATACCTGTAATTTATCTTTAGAAACTTCAGCTATTAATTTAATTAAATAACCTTCTTTTCTGGCCAAATCCATAGCCTGTGAAGTAATATTTGAAATACCTTCAACATCAACATCATCATAAGTAGCATCAATTCCTAAAAGTGAATTAGCTAAAATTACAGTTTTACAAGCTGCATCAATACCTTCAACATCTTGAGTTGGGTCTGTTTCAGCTATTCCTAACTCTTGAGATTCTTTTAAGGTTATATCATAGGAGGAACCTTCTGATGCCATTCTTGATAAAATGTAATTGGTGGTACCGTTCAATATTCCTACAATTGATTTGATTCCACAGGATGAAAGTGTTTCTTTTGTGAAATTAATAATAGGCATTGCTCCACCAACACTGGCTTCATATTTAAATTCAACATTGTTTTTCTCAGCTTCAGATACAACTTCTTTGAATTTTAAAGCTAAATGTCCTTTATTGGAGGTTACAACATCTTTTCCAGCTTTAAATGCTTTTAAAGTTAAAGACAGTGCAGGTTCTGCATCAGTTATATTGGTTGGAGTTGCTTCCATCAAACAGTCATATTCCACAGCATCCAACACATTCAAACCTGAAATAGTACTGCCATATTCCGGATAATTGGATAATTTTCCGAATTCATTTTTAGTATTTACAAGCAGTTCTTCATCTAATCCGTCAGCACAAATTGCAGAAGATGAAGAATCTGCAGCAGCTACTATTTTTAATTCTACATCAAATCTTTCTTTAATCATGTCTTTTTTTAATGAGATTGCCCTAGCCACACCTTGACCAACTGCACCAAATCCCATTACTATGACTTTACATTCTTTCATATTATCCCTAAACTTCATTAATCATAAGTAAATCTTTTTCTGCAGCTATTTTACCAATCTTATCAAATACAAATTCTTTCATGCCAAAGTCTGTTTCAATATTAATTAAAGCAGAAGATTTAGATTCTCCATCTAATTTAATATCAAATCCAACTACATAAACACCTTCCAAAGAATTAATTTTATCCATAGTGTCTCTAATGTCATTATCAACAATATGGCCAATTAAAATAGTGCTCACAACTTCCTTTTTAACAACTCCGTCCATTGCAATAATGGAAACTCCCAACTCTTTGAATCTTTCAATAACCCTGTCAAGACTATCACGTTCACCTTCAAGAGTAAGCTGAACCGGAATCATTCCTTTTTCATTTTTAGAATCTCTTTTATGGATTACAGTAACCAGGTTTGCACCAAGGCCACTAATCGGATCCAAAACAGAAACTAGCTGTCCCGGAACATCCATAAGTTCTAAAACCAAATCCATTTTCATAAAAAATTCCCCTAATTAACCCAATCTGCTCTTTTAACAACAAGTTTACCTTCTTTGTCAATATGAGCATTCCTTAATTTTTTCAGGATGTTTCTCATGAGATTTATCTTCACGAGTAAGATTTAAATTATCAGTAATATACCAAGTTTCTTCAAGATCTGGAATATCCTCTAAAGTTTTTGAAAACTTGTTTAAAATATTTTCTGCATCTTTTTCAATTTTCATAAATAAATCTCCTATGATTAATTCAATAATAATAAAAATAATTTTGTTTTTTAATATTAATAAATGTTTATTAAAACTTGGGCTTTTTGCCAACTTAAAATTATATCATCACTTTTCTTAGACAAAACACAATTTTGTGTAAAAAATATTATTTGTATTGGCGACATCATTTAATAATCATAAATTAATATTATATTAATGTTCATAAGAACTAAAAAAAAATTAAAAATGTGGGTAAAATGTTAAATAAAACCAAACTAAGTATTTTAGTTGTATCTTTTGTTTTGCTGTTATCTTTAACTTGTGTTTCGGCTAATGAAAGCAATACATTTACAGATTTGCAAACAGCAATAGATGAATCAGGTAATGAATTAAACATAAATCATAATTATGTTTATAATGACACTGCCGACGGCAAATATTCTGAGGGAATTACAATAAACAACAGAGAACTTGTAATTAACGGGAACGGATATGCTGTTGACGGATCCAATCATGCAAGAATACTTCTTGTAACTCAATGTAATCTAACAATAAACAATCTTATTTTAACTGACGGATTATCATCATACGGTTCAGGAATATATGCCAAAGATTCCAATATTATTTTAAATAATGTAACCTTTAAAAACATGAATTCAACTCAGGCAGGCTCATGTCTGATAAGTGGGGGAAGCTTAACTATTGAAGATTCCTCATTTATAAATACAACTTCCGAAAAAGGAAGTGCTGTTTTTGGAGCTTACGGAGATATTAAAATAAGCAATAGCGAAATCAGAACATCCCATTCAGACTGGGGTGCAGTGTATCTTATAGGTGCAAATGCAAATATTGCCAATACTGATTTTGTTAATCTAAACTCAAATTATGCCAGTGCAGTTTATGCTACAGGTTCCAAAGTTATGATTGACAAATCCAAATTCACCAACTTAAAATCCAACAAAACTGCAGGAGCTATCGGATCTAAAGAATCAAAAGAAGTTATAATTAAAAACTCTGAATTTAAAAATATAAGCTGCGAAAAAAACGGAGGAAGCCTATACTTTGATTTAGTTGAAAATGTGGAAATTTCAAATTCAACTTTTACACACTCATATGCAGAATTTGGAGGAGCTATACTTCAGCTTGAAGGTAAGTTAAGTGTTGAAAACTGTAATTTCACACATAACTCTGCTCTTTATGATGGTGGGGCAATCTACACATCATATGTTAATTTAAAAATAAACAACAGTAATTTTGCAAATAACTATGGATTAAATGACGGCAATAGAGGATCAAATGGAGGAAGCCTATATTTAGATATGACAAACGCTACAATAAACAATTCCAGTTTCACAAATAACTTTGCTGCATTTAATGGAGGAGCTATATACACATATGATACTTCATTATCCATGAAACAAAGCTATTTCACCAATAATTCCCTGCTTAACACTACAGGAATTTTTTCTGCATTTGATAAAAACTACACTGCACTAAACTGCAATTTTACTGAAGACATCATTTCATTAAACAACACTATCTATGCAACAATCGTTGACGGGTCAGGAATTACATTAACTTTAGTAAACAATACATTAACTCTAACCAATCTTCCTTCCAGATTTGATTTACGTGACTTCGGATGGGTAAGTTCAGTTAAAAATCAGGGTGCAATAGGTGCATGCTGGACATTCGGAACCTGCGGATCTTTAGAATCAGCTCTTCTTAAAGCAACAGATACTGAATATGATTTTTCTGAAAACAATGTTCAAAACAGTATGATTAAATACTCCCTTTACGGTCATACCATAGAAAATGAAGGCGGAACCGAATTTATGGGAGCAGGATATTTATTAAGCTGGCTTGGAATGTTTCCAAGCAGATACGACTCCTATGATGAACTTGGAAAAATATCCCCATTAATATCCACTAACGAAGACATTCATGTTCAGGACATGATTTTTGTTCACCCACGTATGAATTCAACTGACAACAATCAGCTGAAAGATGCTTTAATTAAATATGGCGGACTTTGGGTTGCCTACAATGCTCAGCAGCAAGCCCCATACTACAATTCAAAAACCTCAGCACAGTACTATAACGGAACTGAAGACGCAAACCATGCAGTTCTTCTTGTCGGATGGGATGATAACTACAGCAAAGACAACTTCCTGATAACTCCACCTGGCGACGGTGCATTTATCCTTAAAAACAGCTGGGGAAGCAATTTCGGTGACGGAGGATATTTATACATTTCATATTATGATACGCAGTTTGTAACAGGCTATCAGGCAATAGGAGTTATTATAAATAACACTGTTTCATATAATAAAAACTACCAAATTGATATTAGCGGAATGGACAAATATGAAAACTTCAATTTAAGTCATATTTATTATGCCAATGAATTTGAAGCCCTTGAAAATGATTTGATAGCTGCAGTTGGAACCTACTTCAACAACAGTGGTGAAAAATACGAAATCAGCATCTATGTAAATGATATATTAAAACACACACAAAGTGGAATAAGCGCATTTAGCGGTTTTTCAACTATTAAATTAAATAATTACATTCCAGTTAACAAAGGAGACCTTTTTAGAGCTGTAATTAAAGGTGTAAATGTTCCATTATCAATAAATACCAGAGTACACAATGACGGTTATACATCATTTATAAGTGCCGACGGCAAAATATGGAATACATCTGAAAATATAATCTGTTTAAAAATTTACACCACAGCCAATTCAATTAAAAGCAGCAATTTAGTAAAATATTATAAAAATGCATCCGGATTCAGTGCGGATGTTAACGTGGCTAATGCAAATGTAACATTCAGCATCAATGGAATCAATTACACCAAAACAACTGATGAAAAGGGAACTGCATACTTAAATATTAATTTAAGACCCGGAACCTATAATATTACAACATTTTTCAACGGAATAAATAAAACCAACACAGTAACTGTTTTATCTACCATTACGGGAGATAATCTTGTTAAATATTATAAAAACGGAACAGAGTTTTATGCCAAGTTTGTTAAAGGCAATGGAGAAGCACTAGCCAATAGAAATGTTACATTCAATATTAATGGAGTCTTCTACATCCGCGAAACCGACAGCAATGGTATTGCAAAGTTAAATATAAACTTAAGACCCGGAAACTACATTCTGACAGCTACTGATCCTGAAACCGGCCTGGATATAGGATTTGACATTACGGTTTTACCTACAATTATAGCTAAAAACCTGACAAAAACCTACTTAAATGCATCACAATTCAATGCAATGTTTGTTAAAGGAAATGGTGACCGATTATCTAATGTAAATGTAACATTTAATATAAATGGTGTTTTCTATACCCATCAAACCAATAATGACGGTTTAGCTACTTTAAATATAAATCTGATGCCTGGAAAATATATCATAACAGCTATTGAACCAGTAACAGGCTTAGATATGGGGTATGGAATAACTGTTTTAAAAAAAGGATTTTAAATATCCTTTTTTATTTATTTTTTCATGATCAATACATGAACATAATTATGTTTTCAAACCCAATTTTTCCTTAAACAGATCCCTAATTTTTTCTTTTGATTCTTCTGAATAATACTGATTATACTCATCAGCATTAACAGTATACATAGCCAATTCATAAACAACTTTATTTAATGCCCTGCCTTTATCAGTTAAATGATATTCAGTGTTTTTACCGTCAACAGTTTTGGTAATTAACCTATCTTCTTCCATTTGTTTCAAACATCTTGATAAAACTTTATTCGTAATATCTTTATTTTCCTTAAATTCATTAAAATGAGTTTTACCAAACAGCATATCCCTTACAAGTTGAATAACCCATTTTTTGTAATTAAATCCAGAGACATTTCTACAGGACAATATTTCACGGTTTTTTCAATATTTGTCATATCCAATAAATCCCAAATAAGTTTTTTAATTGAAATATATATTATTCATCTTTTAAAAGTTTTAGGTTACTGCCAGGATACTTAAACTAATATAATGTATTTATTTTAACTTAAGTTACTGATTAGTCACTTAACGTTTATATAACACTAAATTAAATAATAGTAACTAACAAGCAGATGTTTAAAGCTTGTTTATTAAAAATAAAGGTGAATAAATATGAAAGTAAAAGCATACTTGCAGATAATAATGAAAATTGATGAAGAAAACCGTTCTGCAGCTGCAAAAGTATATAATGACTACAGACAACCATTTTTAGACAATGTTGAAGGAGCACTTACAAAAGAATTATTAATCCGTGATGAAGACATACAGGTTATCCACGGTTTTGACAGTATGGAACATGCAAAGGCATACCTTGAAACAGATTTATTTAATGATGATGTAGCCAGCGGATTACAGCCAACCTGGGCAGCAGATCCAGACATTAGATTTTATGATGTAGCTTAAAATAGAGTTTTAAACTCTATTTTAAATACTCCTCAATATCAGTATCCCTTAAAACTTTTTTTCTTAAAATTTTGTCAATGCCCGTGCCGTACTGGGCTGCCTTTTTAGGTCTGTAAGCAATCTGCTTATCCAGTCCCAAATTAAAAGCCAGTTTTCTTAAAATATTTTTACGCAGCTTATCATCAGAACCTGAAATCTTATATCTGACCGGAATATTAAGGGCAAATTCAACAAGATTCTTATCTAAAAAAGGAAGACGCAGCTCAACGCCATTTGCCATTGAACATGCATCATCACGTTCCAGATTAACATGATACATATTAGCCATATCATATCTTAATTCATCATCTAAAGTATTTTCCATATAGCTATTCAGATATCTGTTATAGCCACCAAACAGCTCATCAGCACCCTGACCTGAAATAGCTACCTTAATATTATCTTCAGCTATCATTTTAGAAGCAAGATAAACAGTCATTCCCACTCCAATCTTCATCAGATTATTTTCACCAATTGCCTGAACAACATCTTTCAGACTGTCCTTTACAATACTTTCCGTAATGTCATGAACCTTTAGAGGAAGACCCAAATACTCGGCTACACACTTAGCTGCAACCACATCCTTGGAATCCTTTTTACCGACAGCATACAAAGTAACTTTAAGATTTTTATTTAAAGATATTTCCCGAAGCAGCAAAGCTATCAAAGAGCTGTCAACACCTCCTGAAAATATTACTCCAACTTCATTCAAATCCTCAACCCTTTTTAAAACAGCCAGTTTAAGAAGCTTTTCAAGTTTTCTGTTGTCGGTTTCAAACCTCTTCCGGAAAATATCCGTTTTAGGAGCTATTTCTTCCCAGTTGTAAAGGATATGCCCCGGCTTTAATGTTTTGATATCTCCTTTCAAGCACTGCTTTGAAGAAGCAAAAGCATTATGTGTGTAAAATAAAGGTTTGACACCTAATGGATCTCTTGAAACAGCCAGGTTATTGCCGTCTGTAACAGCATAGGCATAATCTCCATCCAAAAGATTATTAACCTGACTTACTGCTCTTAAAAGGTCATCATGATAATAAAAATCAATCAGATTAATTAATAACTCAGAATCAGAATTTATATTGTCATTTTTGGTTAATTTAGCCAGTAAATTCTTTAGGGAAGAATAATTATAAATCTCACCATTGAAAACCAGAGTCAGATTGTTTTTAGCTATCGGCTGAGTATGGGAAGTTCTGTTTTCCAAATTATGGACAGCCAGCAGATTATGGCCTAAACCTAAAGAATAAGCGTTTTCATCATTGAAATCATTTAAATCAATACCTTTTTGTATTTTGCCGTCTAAAAATATTCCAGAAGCATCTTTTCCCCTATTTTTTGATGCTTTTAACATAGCTATTAAATCATCAGCTTTGAAATTACCTTGAAGACCAACTATTGAACACATAATTTAATATTAAATTTTGGAGTTTAAAAAAATAATGTCAAAAAATGAAAAAAATTAATCTAAAATCTGTTAAAAAACAATAACTT
>OLOS01002912.1_pt1 | contig 10856 bp, 9 predicted proteins | sample 1672631 | NCBI WGS metagenome assembly OLOS01 (sample SAMEA3136707, study PRJEB25190) | human gut metagenome | biome: human gut; feature: human-associated habitat; material: faeces | place: Austria | collected 2013 | reverse complement strand
GCTGGTACATGGTGGGCGGTGCGGCGCTGCTGGTGCTGCGGCCCGGCATTTTAAAAGGATACCAGTTCAAGCGCATTCTGGCCGTGCTTACACCCGACGACCCCGCGCTGGCGGACATCACCTACCAGCAGAACAAGGGTGCCATGGCCATCGGAACCGGCGGGCTGACTGGGCAGGGGCTGTTTTCCGGTGAGCACATCTTTGTGCCCAACGCTTGGAACGATTTTATCTTTGCGTACCTCGCCAATGTGCTGGGCTTTATCGGTGCGGCGGTGGTGCTGGTGCTGTTGCTGGCGCTCTGCCTGCGCACGCTGCAAACCGGTCTGCGCTGCCCTGATGCGCTGGGGTGCAATATCTGCGTGGGCATTTTTGCGGCGCTGTTTTTGCAGTGTGTCATCAACCTGGGCATGAATTTGCAGGTGCTGCCGGTCATCGGCGTGACGCTGCCGTTCTTCTCGGCGGGCGGGTCCAGCGTCGTGATGATGTATCTCTGCGTCGGCATTGTGCTGAGCGTCGGCATGAACACCCGCCGCAGCAAGCTGGATATGCAGCGGATCATATAAGTAAAACGGGAGCGGCGGAAAGCTGCTCCCGTTTTTATCATTCTGCGGTTTTGGGGTCGGGCATGAACAGCCCGGGGATCAGGCAGACCGCCGACACACCGACGATGATGAACACGGTGCGGGACAGCCAGCTCATACTGCCGCCCAACAGCCACCCCACGGCGTTGAACCCCCAGATGCCGTAGATGCCCCAGTTGATGCCGCCGATAATGGCCAGCAAAAGTAAAAGTTTTTTGAAACAAGACATGGATGATACCCTCCTTTGTGGGAGAGTATGTGCGGGGATGTGGGAGTTTATGCGCGGCTGAAGCGGGACCCGCGACTTACCGCCGCATCCTTTTTACGGTTCATTCGCAGGGAAAAATCCTGCCCCTTCGCGGGGCGTCGAGGACGCCGCCCTCTACATTCCTTGTCGTAAACCTTCCGCCTATTTGTAGGGGCCGCATACAGGCGGCCCGCCAACCGTAACGCCATATCCGGCTTACGCATCGTCACCCTGTAGGGGCCGGGCATGCCCGGCCCGCAGTTTTGCCATAAGTACCCGCTTATCCTTACAAACTGGAAGTTTCCGTTGCCTATCTTGATTTTTATATAAAGCCTCTTTTTTTTGCTTCTTCAATCAATATAGGTTGAATTAAAGGATATGTCCAATTATCAACTAACTTATCTGAAATCAATATTTTCTCAATCTCACAATGTAATTCCACGAATGAGCTAATGTCTGCAATAAATAACATTCCAAAAGTTTCATCATCAATATTTTCATTTACTCGTGTCTTTCCTTTAACAGAATACACACATATTGGTTCAATTTTAAAATCAATTGCCCCTGTTTCTTCTTGTAATTCTCTTTTGGCTGTTTCAAAAATACTTTCTCCAGGTTCTCTGTGACCGCCTGGCACTTCATAAGTCTCTCTTTCTTTGTGTTTACAGAATACCCACTTGTTGTCTGTTTTTGATATTATTACTGCAAACTTCAAAAGTTCATCTGCGATATTGTCATAAAATTTAACTTCTACCATTCTACCAATACCTCGTCAAATTCCGATTTGTCCTCCTAATCATATCACAAAAAGCGCCCATGCCAAAACCCGGCATGGGCGCTGCCTTTACTGCTTTAGTTTTTCAGTGCCTGCATCGGGGCGGGGATGCGGCCGCCGCGGTGGATCATGACCGCAGGGCTGAACTTGCTGATGGGCATGATGGGCGCGTGGCCCAGCAGGCCGCCAAAGTCCAGCACATCGCCGGCCTTGTGGCCGATGGCGGGGATGACGCGCACCGCCGTCGTCTTGCTGTTCACCATGCCGATGGCGGCTTCATCCGCAATCAGGGCACTGATGACCTCGGCGGTGGTATCGCCCGGGATGACCACCATGTCGATACCGACCGAGCAGACCGCCGTCATGGCCTCGAGCTTTTCCAGCGTCAGGCTGCCGCAGTTGGCGGCGTTGATCATGCCGTCGTCCTCCGACACCGGGATGAACGCGCCGGACAGGCCGCCGACATGGTTGGACGCCATGACGCCGCCCTTCTTGACCGCGTCGTTCAGCAGGGCCAGGCAGGCCGTGGTGCCGCAGCAGCCGCAGCTTTCCAGGCCCATCTCTTCCAGAATGTTCGCAACGCTGTCGCCGATGGCGGGCGTCGGGGCCAGCGACAGGTCGATGATGCCCGCAGGCACGCCGAGACGCTCGCTGGCGAGGTTTGCCACCAGCTGGCCCAAGCGGGTAATTTTGAACGCCGTGCGCTTGACCAGCTCGGCCACCTCATCCATCGGGGCGTCCTTCGGCAGCTTGGCCAGCGCGGCACGCACCGCACCGGGGCCGGAAACGCCGACGTGGATCTCGCAGTCCGGCTCGCCCGCGCCGTGGAACGCGCCCGCCATGAAGGGGTTGTCCTCAGGCGCATTGCAGAACACGACGAGTTTTGCATCGCCCATGCACATATTTTCCTTGGTCAGCTCGGCGGTCTCGCGCACGACCTGGCCCATCAGTTTGACGGCGTCCATATTGATGCCGGACTTGGTGGATCCAATATTGACGCTGGAACATACAATATCGGTCTCGGCCAGCGCACGGGGGATAGCCTCGATCAGGCGCTTGTCGCCCGCCGAAAAGCCCTTGTGTACCAGCGCGCCGAAGCCGCCGATGAAGTTGACCCCCACGGCCTTGGCCGCGCGGTCCAGCGCCTTGGCGTACTGCACCGGGTCGGCATCAGGCGCAGCGCCCAGCAGCATGGCAATCGGCGTGACGCTGATGCGCTTGTTGACGATAGGGATGCCGTACTCGGCGCTGATGCCGTCCACGACCGGGACGAGATTGCCCGCCAGACGGACGATCTTGTTGTAGATTTTTTCGCAGGCTTTGTCGCCGTCCGGGTCGATGCAGTCCAACAGACTGATGCCCATGGTGACGGTGCGCACATCGAGATTTTCTGCGGTGAGCATCTCGATGGTTTCCATAATGTCGCGGCTGTTGATGATTCTCATACTGCCGCCCCCTTAAATGGTGTGCATGGCGTCAAAGACTTCCTGGCGGGTCACAGTGACCTGCATCTTCATCTCTTTGCCCAGCTCGGCGAAGCGGTCGCGCACAGCGGCGGCCTCGGCGGTCGATTTGCTCAGATCCACCAGCATGATCATGCAGAACATCTCCTGCATGATGGACTGGGAGACGTCCTCAATGTTGATATTCAGCTCGGCACACACCGCGCTGACCTTGGCAACGACACCCACGGTGTCCCGCCCAATGACCGTGATAACTGCTTTCATAGTATGACCCCCTCAAAATGTCCGGTGATAAACGGAATACTGCCATTATAACAAAATTCTGCAAAAGAGTAAAGAATTTAACGAAAAGTGATACTTTTTCAAGTGGGCGAACAGCCAACAAGCTGCCGCTTTGCAGGGGCCGCACAGGTGCGGCCCGCAACTGTACGGCGGACATCCGCTTGCCTTTCACGCGCGGGCCGGCCATGCCCGGCGGCCCCCACAGGGCGTCGGAAATGTCAAAACTCCGCCGAATGTTCCGCGCCGCGCACATCATCCCGCTGCAATTCGGCCAGCAGTTCATCCTCGCCGCCGTGGAGCAGCAGCTTCTCGCTGTACTGCTCAAACCGCTCACACTCGTTCTCGGCCAAGAACGGCGCGGAGTCGGGGCCGAGGGCCAACTCGTTGACAAACACGACCATCTCCTGGCCGTCGTCAAACGCCTGCTCCATAAAGTCAAAGGCGCATTCCAGCGCGTCGCCCGCAGTGGAAACCGCTTCCTCCCGGTGGCGCACCTGCGCATTGAACGCCCCGCGCACCGTGTCAAAAGCGTCGTCAGCATCCAGGGCGCTGTCCAGGTGCCTGCTCCACTCTTCCAGCAGAGCCAGCGTGCGGGTGCGGGCGGCGGCTTCATCGGGCAGCAGTGCCCCGGCAGCCTTGTCGGTGTCCAGCCGGGCGCGGTAATTCTCGCACTGGGCGGCAAACAGCGCAGCGGGGTCGGCGTCATCCTGCTGGGTCAGTGTGCGCTTAAAGCTGCGCAGCTGCTGGTAGCAGGCATCCGTCACCGCGCCGGTGGTTGTGGCGGCGGCAAAGCGGGTGTTCAGCCCCGCCAGCAACAGGCTGACAAGGCTGATGCGCTCGTCAAAGCTCGCGTCCATGGCGCGGGCCACCACCGTGTCAAAGGGCTTGCCCTGCAGGATATCCTCGACGCCGTAGTCCTGGTGGTACTTGCGGTAGAGTACCCAGTAGGCCGCAAAATCCCGCGCGACCTCCGGGTGGCGCAGGTATTGCCCGATGACGCCCTCGTCGATGGGCAGATTCAGCTTGTCCGCCGCCTGCAGGAAGGCGGACAGATCCTCCCACCCGCGGGCGGTCACAAACTGTACGCCGTCCACATCGTTCTCGATTTTGTAAAAGTGCTGGGGGCGCAGTTCCAGATAGGCCGTCACGGCGGGGTGCAGCCGGTGGGCGCGGGCGTAGTCCTGCCAGACGCTCAGCTTCGGCTCAACGTCGATGCGCCGCACGCGGTCCAGCGTGACGAGGTCAAATTCCCGCACACTCTTGTTGTACTCCGGCGGGTTGCCCGCCGCCACAATGACCCAGCCTTCCGGCACGGCCTGGTTGCCGAAGGTCTTGCACTGCAAAAATTGCAGCATCGTCGGGGCCAGCGTCTCGCTGACGCAGTTGATCTCGTCGATGAACAGGATACCGTTTTTCTTGCCGGTGCGCTCCATGGCCGCGTAGACGCTGGCGATGATCTCACTCATCGTGTACTCGGTCACGCTGCGGGTCTTGCCGCCAAAATCCCGCTCCCGGATGAAGGGCAGGCCCACGGCACTCTGCCGCGTGTGGTGGGTGATGGTATAGGCCACCAGCGCAATGTCGCACTCCTGCGCAATCTGTTCCATAATTTGGGTTTTGCCTACGCCCGGCGGGCCCATCAGCAAAATGGGGCGCTGGCGGATGGGCGGTATCAGCGGGCGGCCAATATCGTCCGTGGCAAGGTAGGCTTGCACAGAACGCTTGATTTCCTCTTTGGCACGTTGAATATCCATGGCTCATCGTCCTTTCGGGTCAAATTCTTCCGGTTGCAAAACAAGGCGCATGGCCCAGGGCGGCACATCGGGCGGGGCGGTGCCGTCCTCCAGAAACAAAAACGCAACATCGAACGCCGGGCGGCGTGTGGGATAGACACCCTTGCCGTCGGTGAAGTATAAAACGCCCTGCAAGTCTCGCAGTGCGCCGTCCTGGCGCAGTTCTTCAATGCGGGCGAATGCGGGGCGGAAGTCCGTTCCGCCGCCGCCCACCAGCGTAAACTGGGCCGTGTAGCGGTCGAGGGCGTCCAAATCATTCAGCCAGGTTTCGTCCCGCACGGCGTTGTCCGCCTGCATGACCAAAATGCGGCACTGGCGGAAAAAGCTGTCCTGGCTTTTTAACAAGGTGAAGGTCTCTTTCAAAAATGCCTTGACCAGCTCACCCGCGGTGGACTCGCTGGTGTCCACCACAATGACGAAGTCGCGGATCTTTTTCACCTCGCGGCTTTCCAGCGGCTCAATTAAGGGCATATTGCCGTAGGTGCGCAGGCCATAGCTGTAAAAGCCCAGGTCAAATTCCTCGGGGTCAAGGTGCGGCTCCTCATGCCAGACGGCGAAGCGGCGCAGGAAGTCGCGGTAGGTGCGGCGGCTGCGCCCGGCCTGCACCTGGGCCTGCAAAGCCTGGGCGGCGGTGTCCTGCCCGGCGCGCTGGCCGTTTTCCTCCATGCTCAATTCGGTCTGGCGGCCCAGGTTTTCCCACTGCTTGCCGCGCATCTGGGCCTCGGGGCTGGTGGGGTCGGCAGGCCACAGGCGGTGGCTGTCGGTGTAAAACTCCCGCTGCCACTTGTTCAACGTTTCGGCGTCGGTCTTAGTCAGCACACGGTAGATTGGCCCGGCGGCCAGAAATTTGCATGACTGCCGCAGTTGTGTATAACATTGCTGCCGCACCCAGCCCACCGGGCGCTTCGTGGCGGCGGTGTTCAGGGCGTCCAGCGTGCTTTCCACGGCAATGTCACAGGCCAGGCCCCACAGGTCGGGATCGCGCTTGTCCCGCAGCCACAGGTGGCGGAAGATGCAGTGGAACAAACTGTGCAGGTAGGCCCGGGGCAGGTAGCGGCGGTTTTTGCGGTAGGTGTCCAGCACCCAGGGCGCAGGGTAGTAGAGCGCCCCGCCGTCGGTGGCAAAACTGCCGCCGCTCTCCGTCTGTGCGGCGGGCAGTGCCCCCAGCGCCGCCGTCAGGTAGCGCTGGTCCAGATACAACTCCCCGCGCAGCTGTTCCATGACCCGGCGGGCCATCGTCTGTTCCCATTCGGTTTGGGTTTGGATGTGTTTGGGCATTTTTACAAATCCTCAAAATCATAGGTCTTTTTCACCCGCTTGGGGCGGCCCAACAAAATGGCTGCCCCGGCGCTCCAACCGGCGCGGGAACAATAGACGGCGGCGTCGGCGGTGGGCAGGCCTAGGCCCACCAGCAGCCGCAGCGCGGCTTCGTCCCGGGTGTCGATGGCCAACTTGAACGCATCCGCCGGGTGGGCGGTCAGATACAATTCATAGTCTGCGCGGGCGTTGTCGCTAAGGCCGAACGGCTGCACCAGCCGCCCCAGCGCCAGGCGGCAGAGCGTATCCGCGCTCTCGCCGACGCAGGCCTGCGTGAACGAGGCGTCAAACGCCGCGTAATCTACTGCGCCGCCGGGCGTAAAGCACTGCCGCATCCGGTAGCCCTCGCCCTCAATGCTGTGATTGAAAATATGCGCGGGGGTGTTCTCGTCCAAAAACTCCGAATACTCGGGGTAAAACAGCCGCGCACCATCCAATTCTGCCGTGATATCGGCGCTGACGGCCCCCAGCAGCTTTTTCAGCCCGGTGGGGGCGTCCGCTGCGGCCCGCAGCGTAAACACCCGTAACTGGCGGCAGTTCGTGAACAAATCGCTGCCCAAGGATTCCACCCCGGCCCCCAGCGTGACCCGGCGCAGCTTGCGGCAGTTGTAAAATGCCGCGCTGTGCAAGACCCGCACCGTGTCCGGCAGAGTGACTTCCTCCACAAAATTGCCGGTGATCTCGTGGGTGTCGGTGCCGGTGCATTGCGCCCCGGGCCTGACAGGCCTTTCCGCAAAGCAGTAGGGGCCGATCTCCACAACGGGCAGACCGCCAATAACGCCGGGCACGGCGGGGCAGGGGGTATCCCCCAGCAGGCGCAGCACCCGTACGCCGCCCGCGCATGGCTCCCAGAAAACCGTCACAAAAAAGCCCCCTTTACATTACCGCCATTATAGCATAAAATAGGGACGCGAGAAACAGAAAAGTGAGAGAAATCTATGAGAAGTGTCAAGCAAACGGATATTTTGACCGGCAGCATCCCCAAACAGCTGCTGTTGTTCTTTCTGCCCATCTGGTTCGGTACGCTGTTCCAGCAGCTGTACAACACGGCGGATACTCTGATCGTCGGCAACTTTGTGGGCACCAACGCGCTGGCAGCGGTGGGCGCAACCAGCTCTTTTGTCAATCTGTTGGTGGGCCTGTTCGTCGGCCTGTGCAGCGGCGCGGGCGTTGTCATTGCCCAAAGCTGGGGCGCCCACGATACCGACGCCGTTGACCGCCAGGTACACACGGCGCTGGTGCTCAGCGTGGGGCTGGGTGCGCTGCTGACGGTGCTGGGCCTGCTGACCGCTGAGCCGATGATGCACCTGATGGGTACGCCTGTGGAAATACTGGACGATGCAGCGCTGTATCTGCGCGTCTACTTTTTGGGTATGATCCCCCAGATGCTCTACAACATGGGCACAAATATTCTGCGTGCCATCGGCGATTCCAAGCGGCCGCTGTACTTTTTGATGGCGGCGTCGCTCGTCAATATCGTGCTGGACGTTGTGTTTATCGCGGTGTTCGGCTGGGGCGTTGCGGGCGCGGCGCTGGCCACGGTACTCAGCCAGGTAGCCAGCGCGGTGCTGACGCTGCGGTGCATCGTCGGCTCCCAGGGAATGCCCTGGCACGTCCGGCCAGAAAAACTGCGGCTGCACGGCGATGTGTTCGCGGCCATCTGCACCATCGGCGTGCCCGCTGCAGCCCAAAGCGCCATGTACAACATCAGCAACATTTTCATCCAGAGCAGTATGAACAGCTTCGGCACCAGCACGATTGCGGCGTGGGGTGTCTACGGCAAGATCGATTTTGTGTTCTGGATGACGATCAACTCGCTGGGCATCGCCATCACGACCTTTGCGGGGCAGAACTTTGGCGCACGGCAGTACGACCGCGTGCGGCGCGGCGTGCGGGTCTGCCTTGCCATGGCGGCGGGCATCACGCTGTTCATCAGCGTTACGTTCTACAACCTGGCGGAGCCGCTGTTCCGGCTGTTCAGCCAGGATGACGCGGTCGTGGCCGTGGGCGTCGGCATGATGCACGTCCTGACGCCGGTGTACATCACCTATATCTGCATCGAGGTGTTGGCCGGGGCGCTGCGCGGCTGCGGCGATGTACGCATCCCGACGCTGATCACGGTGTTTTTTGTCTGCGGCCTGCGGATGCTGTGGCTGTTTGTGGCCGTGCCGATCCGCCACGAGGTTGCCACGGTGGAGTTGAGTTATCCCATCACCTGGACGCTGGCATCCGCGCTGTTTATTGTGTACTACCTCAAGGGCGGCTGGATGCAGCGCTGCGCGGAGAAGTGGGAGAAAAAACAGAAAGCGTAACAACAAAACCCCCATCGGGAAAATTTCCGATGGGGGTCATTTTTACAAATTACAGCTTAAAGCTATCCTTCAGCGTGACAATGCGGTTGTACACGCCCTCGTGCTTGCTGTCCGGCGTAAAGTAGCCGTTGCGCACGAACTGGAAGCGGTCGCCGGGCTTGGCGTCCTTCAGGCTCTCCTCGAGCTTCGCACCCTGCAGCACCTTGACGCTGTCCGGGTTCAGGTAATCCTTGAAGTCGGCATCGTCGGGAATGCTGTTCATGTTGGACTCGGTGAACAGTTTGTCGTACAGCTCAACCTCGGCGTCCAGGCAGTGGGCGCAGCTGACCCAGTGGATGGTGCCGCGCACCTTACGGCCGTCGGCGGGGTTGCCGTTGCGGGTCTCCAGGTCAGCCTCGGCGTGGATCGCTACGACCTTGCCGTTCTCGTCCTTGTCCACGCCGGTGCAGCGGACCAGGTACGCACCCATCAGGCGGACTTCGCTGCCCAAAGTCAGGCGCTTGAACTTCGGCGGCGGCACCTCAAAGAAGTCGCTGTTCTCAATCCACAGCTCCTTGGTGAAGGCGACCTTGCGGGTCGTTGAGTCGTTGGCGTCGCGGTTCGGGTTGTTGGGCAGGTCAAAATACTCGCACTGGTCGGCGGGGTAGTTGTCGATGATGAGCTTGACGGGGTCCAGCACGGCCACGCGGCGCTGGGCGTTCAGCTCCAGCTCGGCACGCAGCACGGCCTCCAGCTGGCGCATATCGACGAGGTTATCCGCCTTGGAGATGCCGGCGTCCTTAACGAACTTGAAGATGCTCGTCGGCGTGTAGCCGCGGCGGCGCAGGCCGGACAGGGTGGGCATACGGGGGTCGTCCCAGCCGTCCACGATGTTTTTCTCCACCAACTCACGCAGGTAGCGTTTGCTCATGACGGTGTTCGTCACGTTCAGGCGGGCGAATTCGCGCTGCTTCGGGAACTCTTTGCCGAACAGGTTGGTGATGACCCACTCGTACAGGGGACGGTGGTTCTCAAATTCCAGGCTGCACAGGCTGAAGGTGATACCCTCGATAGCGTCCTGGATCGGGTGTGCGAAGTCGTACATCGGATAGATGCACCACTTGTCGCCCTGGCGGTGATGCTCGACGTGCTTGATGCGGTAGATGGTCGGGTCGCGCATATTCATGTTCGGGCTTGCCAGGTCGATCTTGGCGCGCAGCGTCTTTTCGCCGTCGGCAAACTCGCCCGCGCGCATACGGCGGAAGAGGTCAAGGTTTTCCTCCGGTGTGCGGTCGCGGTAGGGGCTGGGGCGGCTGGGCTTGCCGGCGTCGTTGCCGCGGTACTCCTGCATCTGCTCGCGGGTCAGGTCGTCCACATAGGCCTTGCCCTCCTTGATGAGCTGCTCGGCGTACTCGTAGCAGCGCTCAAAATAATCACTGCCGTAGAAAATGCCGCCGTTCGGCTCAGCACCCAGCCATTTCAGGTCCTGCAGGATACTCTGCACGTACTCGTCACCCTCGCGGGCGGGGTTCGTGTCGTCAAAGCGCAGGTTGAACAGGCCGCCGTAGTGCTTGGCGATGGTATAGTTGATGAAGATCGCCTTGGCGGAACCGATGTGCAGGTAGCCGTTCGGCTCCGGCGGGAAGCGGGTATGCACAACATCGACCTTGCCCTCAGCGAGGTCGGCGTCGATGATATCCGTCAAAAAGTTGGAAAATTTTTCGTCTGCCATGATTACACCCCAAATTATATGCCGCAGCGCCACACCGCAGGGGCGGATGCTCGCATCGACCCCCACAAGCGCCTGGCAATGCTATTTTTAACTATTTTACTATTATACCGTGTACAACTGCATTTAGCAAGGGGCAAAAACTTCTGCGCGCCTACTGTTATTTGTAAAAGGTTTGTGCTATAATCAATACTGATTTACTATGTTGCCATGAAAGGGGGCATCCGCTATGCCGACCCCGCAAAACAGGGAGCCGGGCCGCCGCCCGCGCAACCCCGATACAGAACGCTACACGATGCAGGGCGATTGGGCTGTGCCCAACCAGCACCTCACGGCCCCGCCCCAGCGGCGCGCCCCCACGCAGGAACAGCGCCGGGC
>OLOS01002909.1_pt1 | contig 10864 bp, 13 predicted proteins | sample 1672631 | NCBI WGS metagenome assembly OLOS01 (sample SAMEA3136707, study PRJEB25190) | human gut metagenome | biome: human gut; feature: human-associated habitat; material: faeces | place: Austria | collected 2013 | reverse complement strand
TACCTCTGGTGGATTCCTTAGGGCAGATGGCGGGAATGAATTTTCAAACACGCTCCAGAAAAGGCTGCTTTCGGTTTTCGGGATAGAAGTTTCTATTTAGATGCTTCCTTTATTCAGCCAGATGGTTCCTGCCGCCAGCCACATGCTTCCTACGCCAGCCCATACCTCCTGCTTCCAGCCACACAATTCCTGCTTCCTGCCACACAACACCCATTTCCAGCCACATGCACCTCCGGGGGGACGCCATGAAATTTGACATCTACAAATTAGCCGATAAATACAAACTGACAGAAACCGAGGTGCAGGTACTGCGCTACATCCTGGACAACCATGAGCAGTCCATGAACATGGCTGTCCGGGACGTGGCCAACTTAAACTATACCTCTGCCGCCACGGTCATCAAGCTGTCCAAGAAAATGGGATATACCGGCTATATCGACATGGTATACCGGCTGAATTTCATGATTAAGAACCGGCAGATGGACCAGAACCACACCTCGGACCTGACCAGTTTCATGAACAATATCCCAAGCAGTTGTCTGGAACATTTTATTGAACAGATCCTGATTCACAGAAAGGATCTGATTCTTGTCTCCGCCACCGGCTTCTCCACTCCGCTGGCCGAATATATCGAACGTAAGCTGCTGGTGACCGGATTCCGGTGCATTAAGACCAATGCCTATGAAGTCTACGACAGCAATAAGCTGGGGGCTTCCCTTATGATTGCCGTGTCCAGAAGCGGCGAGACCGATACCATTGTACGGGTGGCTGATTCTGCCCATGAAAACCAGATGGACATCATCTCCTTCACAGGGGAACAGATGAACCACATTGCCGGCATTTCCACGGTCAACATCCCAATCCTGGACGATAAGGCATTGGATGACCGGAACCTCCAGGCCAACTACTTTTACGCACGTGTCATCATCGTATTCGAGTATCTGATGGACCGGGCACTGGAACAGCTGGAGAAGCTGGAAAACGGATAACATCCATATGATATAAATTCCATCACATGAACTGCCTGCAGGAGAATCCAGCCCATCCTTGCAGGCAGTTTCTTTCGCGGTTAATCTGTGTTCACTTATCACTTATTCTGCATTCCCCTATCCCATATCCCGCGTTCTCTTACACCATATTCCGCGTTCTCTTACACCATATCCCGCGTTCCCCTATCACTTATTCTGTATTCCCTTACCCCCAAACCGTTCACCCCCTATCACTTATTTTCACTTCAACCTCAATTAGATGTGTTTCAGAAATCCACCCCGGTAAACCTGTTTACATCTTGGTCAACCTGTTGACAAGTACCTGAAATCTATTTCCTTTTCTGTACAATTATGATAAATTATGTCCACAAGGTAATTACCAGGAAAACACACAATGTTTTGAGGAGGATAAATCAATGAAAGACAAAGTAGTGGGCGGGATGCAGAACTTCTCCAAAGCAATGATCGGACCAGTCCTGTTTCTCCCTGTAGTGGGAATGCTGATTGCATTAACCGCAATCGCCACCAACACGGCAATCGTCACGGACGGCGGTTTCATATGGACGGCCGGCAAATTCTTCAATGGAATGTTAAATCCCATCATGGGAAACTTAAGCATCCTGTTCTGCGTAGGCATTGCAATGGGCATGTCCAAGAAAAAGAAAGCGGATGCTGCCTTCGTTGCCCTGATGTGTTACATCCTGTTCTTAGGCGCCAACAGCAGATGGCTGGAACTCTCCGGCAAACTTATTGAAGGCGCAACAGCAGGCGACCTTTACGGAACAGGCCAGACCATACAGTTGGGCTTCCATGTGACGGACATGGGCGTGTTCCTGGGCATGATCATCGGCGTACTCACTGCCTGGGTACATAACAGACACTGCGACACAGAATTCAAAGGCGGCTTTGCCCCTTACGGCAACAGCAAGCTGGTCTTCATCCTGATGATTCCGGTAACCGCTGTCTTAAGCATCGGCGTGACCTATGTATGGCCAACGGTTGCAAATGGGATTTCCGCCCTTACCGGCTTCATGAGCACCGCTGGCGCGCTGGGAGTCTTTGTATACGGTTTCCTCAACCGTTTCCTGATTCCTACCGGCCTCCATCATTTAATCTGGTCCCCGTTCCTGTATTCAGCGGTGGGCGGCCAGTCTATCATCAACAATGAAAATGTCATCGGCGCAAAACCCATTTTCCTGGCGCTTTTAAGCGACCAGTCCGGCGCCATGATGCCTGACACCTGCCGTTTCCTGACCTATGGCCTGGTCAAGACCTTTGGTGTAATCGGTGTTGCCCTGGCATTCTATGTGACTGCCAAAAAGGTGAAAAAAGCCAACTTAAAGGCACAGCTTATCCCGTCTACCCTGACCGCTGTCATTGCAGGTATCACGGAACCGCTGGAATTCACCTTCATTTTCGCCGCTCCCGTGCTGTGGCTTGTGTATTCCATCCTGGACGGATTCTTCCAGATGGTCACCTACATAGTGGGCGTCCGTGTCTGCGCCACCAACGGCATCCTGGATTTCCTGGTGCTGAACCTTCCGGCAGGCGCGGGCCGGACCATGTGGCCCATGTATATTGTCATCGGCCTTGTGGAAATCGTGGTCATGTTCGTGGTATTTAAGTTCATGATTGAAAAGCTGAACCTGAAAACGCCGGGACGTGAGGATGATGACTCTGAACAGGCCATTGACCTGAAAGCCAACGCTTCTGTCGTCAAGAAGGAATTGAAGGCAAAGCAGTCGGGAAATGCCTCAGGCCCAGCATCCCAGGCAGACCCCCTTGCAACAGGCCGCATCATCGTCAATGCACTGGGCGGCAAAGACAATATCCTGTCCCTGGAAAACTGCTTCTCCAGGCTCCGGGTGGAGGTAAAGGATATCCAGCTGATAGATGAACCCACCCTGAAAACCACAGGCGCTGCCGGAATCATGAAAAAGGGCAATGCGGTCCAGGTCGTATATGGACTCAGTGTAAGCAAGATGCGCACCATGGTGGATGACGCGCTGGAACAGATGTAGCGATACAAAATGGAAAAAATGATTTAGCGGCATAAAAACATATCTCAAAATTCAGGAGGAAACACCATGAACAAAACATTTAAACTAGTCATTGTAGGCGGCGGCAGCACCTATACCCCGGGAATTGTCAAAAGCCTGTTGGATAAAAAGGATTCTTTTAAGCTCTCTGAGCTGAGGCTGTATGATAACCTGAAGGAACGCCAGGACAAGGTGGGCGTCCTGGTACAGAAGGTAATCGAAATGTTTGACCCGGACCTTAAGCTGGTCCTGACCACTGACCCAAAGGAAGCATTTGAGGACGCGGACTTCATCTTTGCCCAGATGCGCGTGGGACTGTACCACATGAGGGAACTGGATGAGAAGATTCCGTTAAAATATGATGTTGTTGGACAGGAAACATGCGGCCCAGGCGGACTTGCCTATGGACTGCGCACCATTTACCCCATGGTGGATATCATTGATTACTGCGAACAGTATGCCAGCAAGGATTACTGGATCGTCAACTACTCCAACCCGGCCGCCATTGTGGCAAAGGCCATGCACAGGCTGCGCCCCCATGCCCGTATCCTGAATATCTGCGATATGCCGGTTGCCATCATGAGGAACATGGCCAACATCCTTGACTGCGACCGCCATGATATCGTGCCTGATTACTTTGGCCTTAACCATTTTGGCTGGTTTACTAAAATCCGTGTGGGGGATACGGACCGCACTGAGGAATTAAAGGCATACGTAAAGGAACACGGCTACATGCCGCCGGATGAACGAAGCGAGGTCCGCCACAACGACGCATCCTGGAAGCACACCTTCGACAATGCCAAGAACCTGCTGCGCATGTTCCCGGATTATCTGCCCAATACCTATATGCAGTATTATCTGCTGGGTGACCAGATTGTAAAGGACTCCGACAAGAACCACACCAGGGCCAACGAGGTCATGGAGGGCAGGGAAAAACGCATCTTCCAGGCAGTGGACGCATACATGGAAACCGGAGAGATTGACATGACCCCCTTCTTCACCGGCGTACACGGCGAATTCATTGTGGAGGTTGCCATGAGCCTTGCATTTAACCTGAGGAAACGCCACCTTGTCATGGTCATGAACAACGGAGCCATCAAGAACCTTCCGGATGACGCCATGGTGGAAATCCCCTGCTACATCACCAGCGAAGGCCCGGAACCCACCCGCGTCGGCGAAATCCCCACCTTTTTCAAGGGCATGATAGAACAGCAGGAAGCCTGCGAAAAGCTGATTGTGGAAGCCGCCGTGGAAGGCTCCTATGAAAAGGCGCTGATGGCATTTACCCTGAACAAGACCATCCCTTCTGCTGCGGTTGCAAAACAGATACTGGATGAGATGATTGAGGCGAATAAGGAGTATTGGCCGGAGTTGAAATAAGCGCGGGACAGACAATCAACCTTTCTAAAATCAATATATTCCGCCGGATGCAGGGGGATGACAAAGCCGAGGCCAATGTGTTCCTGACAGGGATTTACATCCAGCTTACTGTTTTAAAATGACGAATCCTGATCCTATCAGGATTCGCTTTTTTTGTGCCTTTCTGCTATACTTACTATTATCAATAATACTGGCAGAAGGATTTCCTGTGGATGGCAACCACAATCCAAGGGCAGACTCCTCTGCCCTTTGTCATAATTGACACACAATGTTTACAAGAACAGAGAAAAGGAAATGACCCCGATGCTGATTAGAAATGAGGTGTTAGATGATGAAAGTAACCGATTTTATTGGCGAAGCTACCGAATATGACAAGAAGGAAATGTTGGAAGAACGCAAGCCCCGAAGCTGGCTGAAAAGCGTAAGCGCCTTTGCAAATGGCATTGGTGGAACATTGATTTTCGGTGTGTCCGATGATGGAATGCTCGTTGGTCTTGCAGATTCACAGACAGTATCCGAGAAAATCAGCGAAATCATCAAGACTAAAATGGATCCGGTTCCGCAAGTAATTATGGAAAATCACACTGAGGACGGAAAAGACTTTATCACCTTAAAATCCTGCCCGGTCAGGAAACGCCGTATTACTATGCTGCAGATGGAAACCGTGTTGCCTATGTCCGTGTTGGTAATGAGAGCATACCCGCAGATACAGCAGCTTTGAAGCGTCTTGTCCTCCGTGGTACGAATATGACATACGACAGTGTTGTTTCCTCTTATATGCTCCAAGACCTTTCTTTTACAAAGCTACGTTCCGTCTATCGCATGAGAACAGGGGCAGAGCTGACAGATTCAGACTTTATTTCTTTTGAAATTGCAGACGAAAGCGGGAAATTAACAAATGCAGGAGTTTTGTTAGCTGATGAATCCCCAATGCGGCATTCTCGTCTATTCTGCACACGCTGGTATGGATTGGATAAGGCATCCGGAATAATGGAAGCGTTAGACGATAAGGAATACAGCGGGTCACTTGTGTCCCTTTTGCAGAATGGAACAGAGTTTATAAAGAACAATACGAAAAAGCGATGGAAAAAGACAGGTACAGGCAGAGTGGAAATGCCGGAATATCCCGAACAGGCCGTACATGAGGTTCTTGTTAATGCGTTGATTCACCGTGATTATATGGAAATTGGCAGCGAGGTTCACATTGATATTTTTGATATAACTTAAATTACAATGTTCCGGTTGAAAAGGTGTTAATTGACCCCAAAAAGGTTGCAGTTGACAGAGAAAAGGTGTTAATTACGCCCGATTACCTTTCAGTTCAAAATGCTATTGATGGGTTAAATGCCACAAAAGGCACAAAAGAAAAAGCTAGAATCCTATTTGGCCAGATGGAGTTTGACGGTATATTTGGCCGTAATGATATCATGGGGATTATGAACATTTCCATAACGGCTGCCGGCAATCTCTTAAACCACCTAAAAAATGCAGGACTGATTAAAACTGTCCGCGGATATGGGAAAGGCAAATATAAATTTATAAAGCCAGAAGCGTAACATTAATGCCCGTTATCAGCCATCAAGCTAATAACGGGCATTTTGTTATAATACCACCCCTCATCATCTATACAACAATAATCTTCTTTCCCAGTCCTTCATACCGTTCAATCACATCCTGGTCCAGCCCGCTATCAGTAACAAAGGTATCCACATCATCCAGCTGCGCCACCTTGGTAAAGGCCGTCCTTTCAAATTTAGAGGAATCTGCCAGGCATATGACTTGGTCAGCCGCATCAATGAACGCCCTCTTGGTAAAATTATCGCCGTAGTTAAAAATCATCAGGCCTTCCTTTGTATCAACGGTGCTGGTCCCCAAAAACAGCTTACTTACCCTATACTTTTTCAGGAACTGGATTGCATCCTCGCCTGTGACAATATAGGAATCGCTGTCACGGCGCACCAGCCCTCCTATGATGTAGAGCGTGACATTGGGCTTATACATAAGTTCATTTACAATAAGCAGGTCATTGGTCAGGACCGTAACCCTGAAATCCCCCAGAAGATTTGCCAGTTCCTGGGTGGTGCTGCCATCATCCAAAAGAATCACATCATCTTCCCTGATAAGCGTCAGCGCCCTTCTGGCAATTCTCTGCTTCTGCTCCAGATGGGATAACCTTCGGGAGGATTTCCTGCTGTTCAGTGACATTGTCTGGATTTTAAGAACAGCTCCCCCATGAACACGTTCCACAAGATTCTGGTTTTCCAGTTCTTTAAGATCCAGCCTGACTGTCTTTTCCGTGACCTCAAGCCTCTGGCTCAATGTCTTTACATCCACCATGCCTTCATCTTTTAATATGCCCATAATCGTATCCAGGCGTCTCTTCTGTATCATCCAGAATCCTCCCCTCTGCCATTCAATATACCATATGCCAAAGTCCTAATCAACCGCTTTCTTTATGAAACCCTGGTGTGCACATACTGTGTATAATCGTCATTTGCCTCACGGTTAGGATCATATCCTCCGGCTTCAGGAATAAAAACCGACAGGACCTGTATGGCCATGGTCAGCACCAGGACCGACTGGGTGAGAGGATAGTAAGCCAGTTTCAGGACCTTATCTCCACAGACGCTGCCATTTCCCGCATAAAGCATCAAAACCCTGTCCGTTATATTCATAAGATAGGAAAATGTAGCCGATATAAGTTCTGTATACAGGTTGTCCGTGTTAAGCAGGATCACGCTGGAGGTTTCATTAATGGAGCGGTGCATCCCATGGGAAAATTCCTCAATATCATTAAACATGGTGGGAATGCACATGGTCTCCATCAATTTCAGCTGTCCTTCCATAGCAGTACCATAATTCATCCCTGCCCCCAGTACGTACAGGTTTTCCATCCGGCATCCAAAGCCGCTCTTTTTACACCAGTCCGCCACCTGGTCCATGGCGGTATCCAGCCGGCTGACACATTGTTTCAGTTCCTGCAGCACAGCCTGATACATTTCCTGTTCCAGCTTTCCATGAGAAAGGCCGTATTGTAACCCAAATATCATCAGGGCCAGAAGGGTACTGCTGTAGCCTTTTGTTTTTGCATTACTTTCTTCATCCCCACATCCCAGGTAAAGGCATCGGTCTGCCAGATGGGTCAACGGGGAATCCTTTACCTGTGTGACGCCCATCACTGCAAATCCCATATCCTTTGCCAGCCCTGCCGCCTCCAGAAGTCCCCTGCTGGTCCCCGTCTGGCTGATTGCCACGACCATACAATGTTTCCGGTCCTCGCATTTTATGGAGCTGCAGTTATGCATGAAATTTGCAGGCGTATACCCATATACCCGAACACGCATATATCGTGACAGGAAATCCGACATTACGACCGATGCATTGTAGGAACTGCCATGGGCTACAATATAGACAGCTTCCAATTCCGGGACAGATCCGGCAGTCTCAAACAGCGCTTCATCGTCAAGCATCCGCCCCAGCGCTTCCTGTTCCTCCCTGATATAGTCCCACATGACGCTTGTTCCCTTCATATGCCACCTCGCCCTATTTATCATCCATATTCATGATCCTGGCTGAATTTTTCCCCAGCATCAGTTCCAGATGTTCCTCATTCCTTGTTACATAGCGGATTTTGTCCATTTCCTGTATCTGGTCACAGAATGGGGCGTCTGATGAAAAGAGTATCTTCTCCGGACCAACCTTCTCATACGCCATCTGTATGACAGGAACATATGCGCCTGCTGTGCTCAGATAGAAGTTAGGTATTTCTTTTGCCAGCTCCATGGCCCTTTCATACATCAGCGGAACCCCCATATGGTATAATACCACCGGTACATCCGGAAAGCTTCTGGCCATCTGCGCCCACTTATCCGGAATGGAAAACATATCCGACTGTCCGTGGACCACAACACATTTTCCATATGCCCTGCATAATTCGAAATAAGGGGCCAGAAGGCTGTAACGGTCCGCAGAATACCCGAAGCGGATTGCGTTCATTTTAAGTCCATAAAAATGATAATCCCGGAAACATTTCTCCAGCTGCTCCTCACCGTTGATGTCCCATGGATTTACCACTGCAAACCCAAATGTCCTATCCGGGAATTTCTGCACGGACTCATATATGTATTCGTTGTTGACGGTTTCCAGTTGGGAGCATATCATACATTTATCCACGCCGGACTGATCCATGATCTCAATCAGGGATTCCACATGGTAATCCTCTCCCTTTTTCACACCAATGTGCGCAAGCATATCAATAATCATTTAACATCCCTCCTCAAGACGGAATATCCTGGCCGCGTTTTTCCAGAGCACCTTTTCCTCGCCTCCGGGGAAACCCGCCGCAGCCTTCCTCACCTTAACCAGTTCCAGTTCATAGTAACCGGCGTCCGGCGTCCCGGTCCCCAGCAACACCTGATCTATACCCGCCGTCTTCATGGCCCGCAATGTATTAAAGTCCATACTGGAGGATGTTTCAAGATAAACATTCTTATGCCGCTTTCCCACTGCCACCGCGCTGGCATTATCATACTGCAGCCCCATGCGTCCCATGATAATATTGACATCCGGATAGTCCCCGGCTATCTTTTCAAAAAACACAGGGTTGGAAAATACCTCAGCAGCTCCATAACACCATACCGGGACCTGATATTTCCTGCACAGATCCAGCAGAGGATAAAATACCTCCCTTTCGCAAAGCATGTATCCATGGCGGACAGGATCCATGTAAAGCCCTTTAAACCCATCTTCTGTCAATGCCTTCTCGAATTGAGCCGGACTGTCCTCATACCACGGATTTACTGTATAAAGTCCGATAAAGCGTTTGGGATGATCTTTCATAGCCTGGTATACAGATCTGTTATCCATGCTTTCTGCATAGCTGTGGATGACCGCCATATCAATATGGTTCCTGTCCATCTCCTTCAACAGATCCCCTGCCTTGATTTCCGGCTTAAACCGGTGGCGCCCTAATGTATTGGAAACATCAATAATCATACAATCCTCCTTCCTGTCAATGGTCCTTTATCCAGTCAGGACCGTACAGCATTCCAAGAAACGTTTCTGCTGCAATGCTTTCAACCAGCGGCATCAGGGATGGGCGTACCTGCGGCAGCCGTACCACCAGCAGGTTTTCCTGGGGCCTGATATCAGAACAGGTATAAAGGATCACCCTGCCCCCATGTTCCAGTATATAGTCCTTCATCTTCATTTCCTTGGTCCCATCCTCAAATACAGGAAAAAACATCTGCGCCAGATATTGCCTGCCCAGCTTGGAACTGTGATACTGTCCATGGGCATAGTCCGCGCACTCCCATACAGCCGTGCAGTTATGAAGCCCTTCCCTGTAGGCCAGCGACAATTGTTGTGCCGTTGCCAGCGAGGCGTCATTCGCCAATAAATCATACAGCAGCGCATCCTTTGCAAATTCAAACATCGGTCTGCTGTTTTCCTCCCAATCTTCCAGCCATGAGCACGCCCAATCCGCAGCACGCCGGCACTCTTGCATAAAGCCTTCATCCAGGCCGCCTGTAAGGCGGTGGGCAATCAGGTTAAGAATCAGCATGGTCAGCTCATATGTCTTATTCGTCACCGAGTATTCCTTATCACCGTGAATCTGAAGCATGAAATCACACACGGCCCCCAACGGGCTTTCCTCATAATTATGGATGCCAACCACAACCGTAACCTTCCTGGCCTTGTCCGCCAGTTCAACTACCTCCGGGCTTTTGCCGGACTGTGAGATGGCAATGACAAGGCAGCGGCTGTCAATCTGATTGAACTGGAACCGCGAAAGTTCAAATGAACTGAATGCCAGGGCCGGAATGCCGTGTCCTGTCAGATAACTCTGCACACAACGGGCCGCATAAAGCGAGCTTCCCATACCGGTAAGGATTACGCGGTTCATGGCTTTCTCCTTAAAACATACGGCTATCCGCTCCACAATCTCCCGGTCCACGGGCCAGTATTCCTTTAAATACCGTTTTAATAAGATCCCCTGGGTACGGACTTCTTCCACAAATCCATTCATGTCCTGACTCCTCCTGCCTTTTTTATTTTTGCTTTGACGATTGCCTTAACCATATCCTTTTCCGCGGTACTGGTCATGAGTATATCCATGGCGTGAAGCAGCAGCATGCTGCAGGGTATCTCGTCGCCCCTGGCCTGCATGCTCATCAGCTTCAGGAACTGGATTTCATGCGCCTTTGCCAGGTTATCCTCCGCCTCTTCTATCTTCTTCATCGCCGCCTGGTAGTCATCCTCCACCATCAGACCTACCGCTTCATACACCAGGGATCTGCCCTCCCCTGTATAACCAATCATTTCCATGCAATTGGCTGCCACTTCATCCATTGTAAGCGCCATCTGAATCAACCTCCCCTGTTACTTTTTATTCTGTTCCGGGTCGTGTTTGAAAATTGCTTTCCGTCAGCTGTGCGTTCCACTTTGTGGGAGATT
>OLOS01002904.1_pt1 | contig 10890 bp, 9 predicted proteins | sample 1672631 | NCBI WGS metagenome assembly OLOS01 (sample SAMEA3136707, study PRJEB25190) | human gut metagenome | biome: human gut; feature: human-associated habitat; material: faeces | place: Austria | collected 2013 | reverse complement strand
AACCCACGTAACCAGCTTGGAAGGCTGGAATTCTACCATTGAACTACACCCGCAGGTCCAAAGGCGGTCTTTGGCGACATCAGTTATCATACCAAAAGAGGGGGGCTTTGTCAACCGTTTTTCAGAATTTAGCGGGAGAATTTTGCAAAAAAGGTTGTCAGCGTCCGCGGGATGTGCTAAAATTCTTATGTAGTATGCACTATCACACGAAAGGACGATTTTTCCTATGTCTGGACATTCCAAATGGAATAATATCAAACGCAAAAAGGGTGCTTCCGATGCGGCCAAGGCCAAGGTATTCACCAAGGTGGCCCGTGAGATGTCGGTAGCGGTAAAAGAGGGCGGCGCCGATCCCGATACCAACGGTAAGCTGCGCGACTGCATCGCCAAGGCCAAGGCTGCCAATATGCCCAACGAGAATATCGAGCGCTGCATTAAGAAGGCTGCGGGCAGCGAGGATAAGAACAGCTACGAAGAGATGGTATATGAGGGCTACGGCCCCAACGGCGTTGCCGTTATCATTGAATCGCTGACCGATAACCGCAACCGTACCGCCGGTGACCTGCGCCATTACTTTGATAAGTGCGGCGGCAACCTGGGCCAGAACGGCTGCGTTTCCTACCTGTTTACCAAGAAGGGCCAGATCGTCATTGATAACAGCGAGGGCGAGCTGGACGAGGAGAAGGTGATGGAGGACTGCTTTGATGCCGGGGCCGAGGATGTGGATTTCGATGAGGATACCATTGAGGTGTATACCGGGGTGAATGAGCTGCGCGAGGTGCGCGAGGCGCTGGAGAAGAAGGGCTATACCTTCCTTTCCGCCGAGCCGGCCTATATCCCCAGCACCTACACCGCCCTGCCGGAGGACGCCGCCGATAAGATGACCCGTCTGATGGACCTGCTGGATGACTGCGATGATGTGCAGGGCTTTTGGCACAACTGGGAAATGTAATATCCCCGCAAATATTCCAAGAGCGGCGCCCCCAAAGCGCCGCTTTTTTGGCAAAAGGGAGGACAGACTATGAAGGGACTCCGTATCATCGCGGCACTGCTGTGCGCCGTAATGCTCGCGGTGCCGGCGATGGCAGATGACTGGGATTTTGGCATAACAGAACCCGATGACCACCCCACTGTGGAGACGCCCGCCGCCCCCGAGCCGCCGGCCCAGGAAACCGTCAGTGATCCTGCCGCGAGCGATCCGGAGCCGCCGGCAGGACCGGAACGGGATGATAACCTGTGGGGCGATTGGAAAGACCCGGGCAACAGTGGTGTCCGTACCGAGCTGCCCTCCGAGGAGCAGCAGGAGCTGGAGCAGGCCCGCCGGGAGCTGGAGGAAAAACAGCAGCAGCGCGATGAGGCGTTCCGGGAGGCGGAGCGGGAAAATGCCGCCCTGCCGGAGGAAGAAGAGAAGCAGAAGAAGCCCGCCGGCAGCAAGGCGGCCGATGCCGCCCCCACCGAGCTGGTGCTGCCCCAGCGGGAAGCGAGAACCGGCAGCCCGGTGCGGTACATCCTCATCGGGGCGCTGCTGGCCGGGGCCCTTTGCATTGCCATTTACCTGTTTACCCACCCGGCGCGGGAGGACGACCCCGCCGATGAAACCAAACCATGAGAAGCCACGATCCGAAAGGAGGAGCGCCCATGCCGGAGCCGAACCTGTGCCGCCACTGTTTTTCCGTACTGGAGGAGGGGGAGACGGTCTGTTCCGCCTGCGGGCAGAAGCCGGAGGCCCCCAACCCCGATGCCGCCCTGCCGCTGGGAACGGTGCTCTCCGGGCAGTACCGCGTGGGGATGGTGCTGCACCACAATGACCTGCTGACCACCTATCTGGCCTGGGATACCGAAAAAGACCGCAAGGTGCAGGTGGAGGAATTCTTCCCCGGCATATTGAAGCGTGCCGAGGACGGCCGGGGCATTATGCTCATCTCCGCCGAAAGCAAAACGCTGTTCCGCACCATGGCCAGCGACCTGCACGACCGCTGGAAGCGCCTGATGGAAGTGAACCACAAGGCGATGCTGAAAACACTGGTGCTTTTTTCCGAAAATGACACCCTGTACCGGGTGACCGAATATCTGCGCATGGAGCCGCTGGAGGAGCATCTTTCCCGCCAAAAGGGAGAGATGAGCCTGACCGATGCCCGGCAGCTCATCAGCCCGCTTATCTCGCTGCTTAGCCAGCTGCACAATATGGGCCTGACTCACTGCGGCATCTCCCCGCAGAACATCTATGTGGACAGCCGCAAGCGGGTCATCCTGGATGGCTTTGCCCTGCCGGAGCTGCGCACCGTGGGCAACGGCCTGCACGCCGAGCTTTACGCCGGGTACAGCGCCCCGGAGCAGTATTCCAAGGCACTGTGGCAGGGAGAATGGACCGATATCTACTCGCTGGGAGCGGTGCTGTACCGCATGCTGGCGGGACAGGCCCCGGTAAGCGCCGAGCTGCGCGGGGAAAGGGATGATTACCTGGCGCCGCTGGGTAAGCTGCGCCCCGACCTGCCGGAGCATGTCTGCGAGGGTATCATGAAGGCACTTTCGGTGGATCACAAGCAGCGCTACCGCTCCATGGAGGCGTTTTCCGCCGCCCTGCTGGAGGAAGCCGGCGCCAATACCGCCGTGTTCCGGCCGGAGGCCCCGCCCCGCCCGGCGGAAAAACCGGCGGCCGCGGGCCCAAAGCAGTTTTCTCCGCCCATGGTGCTGCTGGCGGTGCTGCTGGCGGTCAGCGTCATCGGGAATGTCCTTTTGGCGCTGTGGAACAGCGGCGCCTTTGACGGCAAGGAGCAGCCCGCCACCCCGGTGATGGAGCGCAGCCTGGAGGGGTACTATCTGCCGGCGATAGAGGACGAGCTGGAGCAGATGAGTGGGTATAATTTCATCTACCGCTATGAGTACAGCGATACCTACCCCAGCGGGGTGATCTATAAGCAATCGCTGGCGGTGGGGCAGGTGCTGCCGGAGGATGGCAGCGTGACGCTTTATATCAGCAAGGGACCGCAGTATACCGTCATGCCGGACCTGTACGGCGCCAATGAAGCCTATGCCATCCGCATCCTTACCGATTGCCAGATCAGCTATACCATCGTCTACGATACCAACCCGGAAACGGGTGGGGAGCCGGGCACGGTGGTGGGCACCAGCATCGCGCCGGGCAGTCCCGTCGGGCCCAGGACCGCCGCCGAGGTGGATACCGTCACGGTGACCATCAAGGGCGCTTCGGAGGAGCCATTCTACGGCTGAACAGAAGAATAAACCAAAGCCCGCGGGAGAGGCGCTCTCCTGCGGGCTGATTTTTATTTTGCGGCGGCGAATGGAAAAAAGGGTGGGAGGACAGGAGGACGAGCCGCAGATAGGCTGATGCCTGACAAGGTCCGGCCGCGCAGTCATCGCCGCCTTTTGCCGGTGCCGCCGGTCACAGCGCCCGGGGAAAGCTACAACAGCGTGCGGCAGCTGGGGGTGATGGATTCCTTGAGATGCTCCATCATGCGCAGGGCGGCATCCAGGGTGCTCAGCAGCTCGGCCCGGTCGTCCTCCAGGCAGTAGGCCGGCAGCTCCGAAAGGTGCTCCATGATATTATCCAGATGGTCGTGCCGCACATACAGCAAAAACCGGGGCTCCATGCCGTTCCATTCCGCCATCAGCTCCTCGCATTGGCGCTGGGCGGTGGCGGCGCCTTCTTTTTCCACCTGCTGCCGTACCGCCGCCGTGTGCTCCGTAAGCCGATCGATGCTTTGCTGCATATCCACCAGCGTGTAAATGCTGATGCCGATGATAATAAGCAAAATGCCCACCGCCGCCAAAAATCGTTTCATCGGCCACGCTCCTTCGCCACAATATCACAGCTGCCATCGGGGCAGGCGACCATCAGGTACACCTCATCAATTTTGAGCTTTTGGGCGGCGGCTTTCTTTTCCACCCAGCGCAGGTCCTTGCCGCTGCGGCGCAGGGCCTCGTGCATCACGGTGCCCTCGCACACCACGGCCAGCGGCGGGGCGTTATCCTCCGGCTGATCCGGCATGGCCAGCACCTGCGGCGTTATCGGGCGGTTCTGGTACTTCTGGTAGATGGAGAGCTTGCCGTTGGTCTCCACCACCGCAAACTCCACCTCCTCTGCCCGAAAGATGCCGTTCTGCCGCAGCTGGATCATCAGGTCATCGGCGGAAAAGCGCAGCTCCCGCATTTCCCGCTGGTCTATTTTCCCATCGTGGATGATGATAATGGGCCGCCCGGAGACAATGCGCCGCAGCCGGGCGCTTTTCAAGCAGAGGAAGGAGGTCAGCACCTCGAAGCACATGAGCGCCAAAATGGGCAGAAGCCCCGCGAACATGGGGCTGTCCGTTTCCTCAATGGTGAGGGTGGCGATATTGGAAATGAGGATGGTGATGACCAGCTCCGAGGGCTGAAGCTCCCCGATCTGGCGTTTGCCCATCAGCCGGATGCCGAACACCACCACAAGATACAGGATCATCGTCCGCAAAAATGTGACCAGCACAAAAAATCACCTCGCATGGAGGGTATTATTTACGGATTTGGGCGGCATATTCCCGCACATATTCCGGCGGCAGCGGCGAATAATGAAAAGGAATTTCCCCGGCAGGGAAAATGATATTTTCGGCGAAGAAAACCGCATCGCGCGTCAGCCTGCCCACGGCGCTTCCTGGCCCGCCAGCGGCTTTCTCCTGCCGGGAAAGACCCGATATCTGCCGGGGAGCGGCGCCGAGTGGAGGGAGAAATGATGCCGGAAAAACTGGACAGCAGCATTGTGCTGCTGCGGGAGCGCATTGAGCAGGGGATGCGCGGCTCCGCCGATCTCATTTTGGATGAATTTGAGCTGGCCGGGGTAAAGGGCCTGGCTTTTATGTTCGATGGCCTGGTGAGCAATACCCAGGTCAGCGATTTTTTGCTGCGCCCCATAAACCGCATGGCCCCGCCGGAGGCCGACCCGGAAAAGCTGTGGGAGTACCTGCGCTCACAGTTTTTGTTCAGCAGCGAGCAGGGCATCGTGGAGACCTACGAGGATCTCTTTACCAAGGCGATGAGCGGCTTTGCCATGGTGATGCTGGATGGCGTGCCCCGGGCGCTCTCGCTGGGCTATCAGGGCTTTGAGACACGGGGCGTGGGGGAGCCCGCCATGGAGAAGAACCTCCGCGGCTCCCGGGAGGGCTTTACCGAAAGCAACAATACCAATACCGCCATGGTGCGCCGCCGGCTCAAATCCCCCAATCTTACGGTGGAAACGCTGTACCTGGGCCGGCAGAGCCGCACCAATGTGCGCCTTTGCTACCTCAGCGATGTGGCGGCGCCCGAAACGGTGGAGACCGTGCGGCAAAAATTGCGGGAGGCTTCTCTGCCGCTGGTGCTGGACAGCGGCTTTTTGCAGGCGTTCATCGGCAAGGGGGCGGCGTCGCTTTTCAGCGGGACGGGCACCACCCAGCGCCCCGATACCCTGTGCGCCAAGCTGGCGGAGGGCAGAGTGGGCGTTATGGTGGATGGCAGCCCCAATGTGATGATCGCGCCCTACCTCTTCACCGAGCATTTCCATACGCTGGATGACTACACCCAGCGACCCTATTTTACGGCGTTTGTGCGGCTTTTGCGGCTGGCAGCGTTCTTCCTTACGGTGCTGCTGCCGGGCTATTATGTGGCGGTGGTCACCTTCCACCCGGAGCGTATTCCCCGGATGCTGCTGCCCGCCTTCCTCGGCTCTGTTTCGGCCACGCCGCTTTCCGCTATGGGGGAAGCCTTGGCCCTTTTTTTGCTGTATGAGCTGCTGCGGGAGGCAGGGCTGCGCCTGCCGGATGCCATTGGGCATACCCTCAGTGTGGTGGGCGGCATCGTCATCGGGGATGCCATTGTGACCGCCGGACTGGTGGGCCTGCCCATGATCATCATTATCGCGCTGACCGCCGTAAGCGCCTTCGCGGTGCCCAGCCTGTACGAGCCGGTGACGATCCTGCGGTTTTTATTCATCTTCATCGGCGGGATATTGGGGCTTTACGGCATGGTGCTGGGCTTTTTGGTGCTGGTGGTCAACCTGTGCAGCCTGCATACTTTGGGCACACCGCTCACGGCGCCCATCGCGCCGTGGCAGCCCCGCACCCTGCGGGATCTATTCTGGCGCAGCGGCTGGCAGCGGCTGGGGCAGGAGGACTACAATGTGTCCTCCGCCCGCCAGCGGGAAAGGGGGCAGACCGATGACCAGGACGCGTGAGATCAGCGGCAGCGGGCAAATATTCGCTTTGTTGGTATTATCCCAGTGCTTTTGGCTGCTGTGCTGCCGCCCGTCCCTTGTCAACGGCCTGTTGAGCATGGCGGCTTCGGCGGTGGCCTATGGGGTGGTGTTCCTGCTGGCGGTATTCTGCCGCCGCTGCGCCGCCCGGGGGGAGACCCCTCTGTCGCCGGTATTTGCCGCATGGGGTGCGCTCCTTGCGGTGGGATATTTCGCGGTCACGGCCGAACAGCTGCTTTCCGCCGCCCGTGTTCTGTTCGAGGGTGTGTTTTCCCCGTTTCTCCTGCTGCTGGTGCTGCTGGGCGCGGTGTGGGCGGCCGCTGCCGCCGGGCAGGAGGCCCTGGGCCGGGCCGCCTTTGTCAGTCTGTTTTTATTTTTGATCGCGGTGCTGCTGCTTACCCTTGGGGTGCTGCCGCAGGCTACGGCGCTCAATCTCCGCCTGCCCGAAGAGGATCTTTCCCGCCTGGGGGAGGAGATATTATTCATCCTGCCTCGCCAGATAGAACCTCTGCTGCTGTTGCTGTTTGCCCAACGGTGCAGCCGGCCGCGGTCTGCCGCCCTGCTGCTGTGGGTGCCCGCTGGCTGGCTGCTGGGCGGCCTTTTGCTGCTGCTGGCGGCGCTGGTGCTGGGGCACTACGGCAGCCTGCAGCCCTACCCCATGATGCAGCTGGCCCGGTCGGCCGGGCTTTCCGGCATGGTGCCGGTGTACTGTTTTTTGCTTATCACGGCGGCGTTTTTCCGGCTTACCGGACTGGCGGTTGCCGCCGCGCGGTTGGGCGGTATGGCTGGCTGCCGCCCAAAATGCTCCCTTTGGGCAGGCGTGGCGCTTTCCCTTGGCGGGGTAGCGCTGCTGCACTATACCGGCTGGCCGGATGCTGCCGTTTATCCCATCTTGGCTGTGACGGGCCTGCTTTGGCTGATTTTTGCCCTGCTGCCGCCGCGGGGCACCGGGAATAAGCGGGACTGGCGGCGTTAGCGGCTCAACAGGCGCCAGCCCGATTTCATCGGGCGCCAGCCTGCCCTCGCCGCTGCCTGGCCGCTCGCCGCTTCTGCCCGCCGCCCCGCCCTTTGCTTATCTTCTCATTTAGGAGGTCCCCCATGCCGCTTCGCCGCTTTTTTGTCCTGCTTTTGCCCCTTGCGCTCTGCCTGCTGCCCGGCTGCAGAGAGCGCCCCATCTCCTCCCGTCTGGTCCTTTCCTCCATGGGGGTGGAGTGCTCCGCCCGCCCGCTTACCGCCGTGCTGGAGGTGATCCGCGAGGAGAAAAATGAGACCATCACCGTGCAGGGGGAAAGCTTCACCGCCCTCTTTTCCGCCGCCGAGCGCCAAACCGGGGAGCAGGTCTACCTTGGCGCGCTGCAAAGCATCGTCTTTTCCGGCGTGCCCGATGGCAGCACGCTGCGGGAGTATCTCCGTGCGCTGCTGGCCGATGGAAGGCTTTCCCCCAATACCCAGATCGCCCTGTGCGGGGACGCCCTTTCACTGTATGATGGAGAAGCGCTCACTGGGGATAGCATCACCGCCCTGCTGACCCGCCAATATACCGATAGCCGCCGCAATGGACTCAAGGAGCTGCTGAACCTACTGGAGGGGACCGGCCGGGATGGTCTGATCCCCTGGCTGACGACGGCGGAGGGCGAGCTGCGGGAAACGGGTGCCATCGCCACCGGGCAAAGCGACTACACCGCCCCCGAGGAGCCGGAGGAGATCTGCCTTATGCTGCTGGGCGAGCGCCCGGAAATGCGCTATGCGCTTTCGGCTGGAGCGGGGGAGGCGAGCATCCTGCTGCGGCGGCTGACCCTTTCTGGGGTCAAATGGGAGGACGAAGCACCCACCGTCACCCTGACGGCGGAAGCCTCTGTGCAGTCCGCCGATGGAAACATGACCCGGGAAACGCTGGAAGCGGCCCTGCTGGATGAACTGCAGCGGCGCCTGGCTGCGCTGAATACCCAAATGTCCCGCACCCGCAGCGATCTGCTGGGGCTTTCGGCCCGGGCGGCGCTTTACGGTCACGATTTACAAAATATCACCTTGGGGGAGCTCCGCTACACCGTTCACCTGGTCCTGCGGGATCCCCGCGGACTTTTGTCATAGGACGCATATTTTGGCATCCCTGTCCTTTTGCTGCATCCGCCGCAAGTATTTACATCGCATCATCCGCCGCTTCCGGCGCACAGTAGATTATGGGGCGGCGCATCAGTGCGGGCGCGGCCCCGCTTTTGGGGAAAGGGGGTGAAATCCTTTGAGAAAAGCAATACGCACAGGCTTTTGGATCTTTGGCGCCGCGGTGCTGCTGGTGCTGGCCGCGGCGGTGTACTGGCAGGCCCGCCTGCCGGATGAATACGCCCTGACCCGCGGCGGCAGCCTTCGCCTGCCCGGCAATATTACTGCAGTCTATGGCGAGGAGACCGCCGTGGCCCGCAGCGGGGAAGCAACGGCCGAAGCCCAGCTGCGCCTGCCGCTGGGCGTTTCGGTCAAGACTGTTTCGGTGCGCTATGTGCAGCGGGATACCGTGCTGGTCTCCGGCCGTCCCTTCGGCATCAAGATGTTTACCGAGGGATTGATGGTGGTGGGCTTCACCGATTTTTCCGCCGATGGCAGGCGCATCAATCCGGCCCGCAGCGCGGGCCTTGCCACCGGGGATATCCTGCTGAGCCTGGACGGCATCACATTGACCTCCAATGAGCAGATGGGCGCTCTGGTGCAGGGCAGCGGCGGCCGCCCGGTGCAGCTTGTATATCAGCGGCAGGGGCGGCAGTACACCGCCCGCCTCACCCCGCAAAAAAGCCTTTCCGACAGCCGCTGGCACCTGGGACTTTGGGTGCGGGATAGCTCCGCCGGCATCGGCACCGTCACCTACTTTGATGAAAACGCGCGTACCTTCTCCGGCCTGGGGCATCCCATCTGCGATGTGGATACCGGCGAGATCATGACCCTTTCCACCGGGGAGGGAGTGGAAGCGGTCATTACCGGCTATACCACCGGCAAAAGCGGCTCCCCCGGCGAATTGAAGGGCCAGTTTGTGGCGGGGCGCACCTTTGCGGGCCTCACCGCCAATAGCGAATGCGGGGTCTGCGGGGCTCTCCGCCCGGATTATATCCCGCAGGGGGAGCGGCTGCCAGTGGCTTTTTCGCACGAAGTGCAGCCCGGCCCCGCTAAAATGCTGACAACTATTGCAGGCGGCGCTCCGCGGGAGTATGATGTAGTTATCGAGAAGGTGCTGCGGGGCAGCGGCCACGCGGGGCAGAATATGGTCATCCGGGTGACCGATGAGGCGCTGCTGCAAAAAACCGGCGGTATCCTACAGGGCATGAGCGGCTCGCCGCTCGTCCAGAATGGGATGCTGGTGGGCGCCGTGACCCATGTCTTTGTGGATGAACCGGACCGCGGCTACGCGATTTTTGCCGAAACAGTGCGAAACGCCGAGAAAAACCTCGACCAAACCACCCGCAATGCGGCATAGCATCTAATATTGGAAAATATTGGCGAAAACTTTATCAAAAAATATTGAAATATATGTTGAAATCTTTTACAATTTATGGTAACATCAACTCAACGGCCGGATTTCATAACATTTTAGGAGGAGTATTCACATGGAGAACCACAACTATATGCTGATCGCCGATGATGCGGGCGAATTCCGCGATACCTGCAAAGCTGCTTTGGAGGCAAAGGGCTTTGAAGTAGAGGTTTGCCGCAAGGATGGACGCGCTCTTTTGGATATGATCCGGGAGAAGAAGCCCACCGCTGTGCTGATGGAGGCCCTAATGAGCGGCCTGGATGGCCTGGGTGTGCTCATGGCCGTTTCCCGCGGGGAGTGCGGTGTCCAGCCCACCATCTTTACCATGACCGGTATGGATGCGCCCGGCATCACCAATCAGCTGATCCGGGCAGGCTCCGCCTATCACTTTGTCAAGCCGTTCGATCCCGATATCATTGCCGAGCGGGTAGAAATGATGTGCGCCCCGGCCGCCGGGGAAGAAGCGGTTGCCGCGGCCCGTCCCGCCGTGGAAGTGGTGGACCTGGAAACCATCGTCACCGAGATCATCATGGAGATCGGCATCCCGGCGCATATCAAGGGCTACCAGTATATCCGGGATGGCATCATTATGACTGTCCGGGAACCGGAGATCATCAACGGCGTTACCAAGGTGCTTTATCCGGCCATCGCCAAAAAGAACGGTACCACCGCCTCCCGTGTGGAGCGTGCCATCCGCCATGCCATCGAGGTGGCCTGGGACCGTGGGGATGTGGATATTCTCAATTCCTATTTCGGCTATACCATCCACAATCTGCGCGGCAAGCCCACCAACAGTGAGTTCATTGCCATGATCGCGGATAAGATCCGCCTGCGTTATAAAGGCTCCAATTTTACCCTTGCCTGATCCACAAAGGCCAATGCCGGCCGCCCGTCCCCTGTTTACTGGGGAGCGGGCGGTTTTCCCATATATGCCCAGATTTATTACAAATACGAAAATTTGTTCGTTTTTTCATCCCAAAGTCTTGCCCATCCCGCCAAACCTGTGCTACAATTAACTTGGAATGTTGTATCTATCCGCTACCTCGCGGCTGCCGCGGGCTGCCTTAGCTTTCTCACTTACCCCTTGCCCGATCTATCCCCACCACCCTGTGCAGCCCGCCCATTGCGGCGGAGCGCCCCCTGCGGGGGCTGC
>OLOS01002901.1_pt1 | contig 10916 bp, 8 predicted proteins | sample 1672631 | NCBI WGS metagenome assembly OLOS01 (sample SAMEA3136707, study PRJEB25190) | human gut metagenome | biome: human gut; feature: human-associated habitat; material: faeces | place: Austria | collected 2013 | reverse complement strand
CCCATACTACGTGATAATTAAAATTTAGGAAACCCCTAGTTATTTTAAATTACCCAAATGAGATTCCTACAAGCTTTGCGCTTTGTACGATTTCTCCTTCAGTATCTACATATTTTAATTTTCCTGCAGTAGCTTCTAATGGAATATGTGTAACATGATTTCCTTGTAATACAACATATTCACCATAATGTTTCTTAATGATGAGTCTTGCACCTTCTACACCAAAACGTGTAGAGATTTCACGATCATAACTATTAGGATTACCACCACGCTGTGCATGACCAATACATGATACACGAATCTCAGCATCAATTTCCTGACTTAATTCATCAGCTACTTCATAAGCTACAGAACGACCATTTCTTGCAAGTACTTTTGCTTTATAGTCTTTTCGCTTCATTAAGGCATCGGCTTCAGAAATAGCCCCTTCTGCACAGGCAATAATCGCATAATTCTTTTCATTCTTTAATGTTTCTTTAACCTTTTTCGCAACAACTTTAATATCATATGGAATCTCAGGTAAGAGGATGACATCAGCGCCTGCTGCAATACCGGCAGATAAACAGATATGTCCTACCTTATGACCCATAACTTCAATCACAAAGACACGGCTATGACTTGCGGCTGTTGTCTTGATTTCATCTAAGTAACGTGTCGCAATGGCTGTGGCAGAAGAATAACCAAATGTATAATCTGTACCCCAGGCATCGTTATCAATAGTCTTAGGTAATGCAATTACATTTAGTCCTTCCTGTGATAACATATTAGCACTTTTAATAGAACCATTACCACCTAGTACAACTAAGCAGTCCAATTCAAGTTTCTTATAAGTATTTTTCATTGCTTTGACTTTATCAAAACCATTTTCAATAATACGCATACGTTTGAAAGGACATCTTGAATTTCCAAGAATTGAACCACCTACGTTTAGAATATCATAAAAATCTTTAGGCTTCATTTTTTTGTATTTTTCATACATTAATCCTTTATAACCATCGATGAAGCCAATGATTTCAACATCTTTCACATTTCTATAAAGAGCTAAAGCCAACCCACGCATAGTTGCATTAAGGGCTTGACAGTCTCCTCCGCTTGTTAAAATACCAACGCGCATATTATACCTCCCTTATACTTTTTTCTTAAAGAAGTTCTTAAAGAAGTATTCCTGACTATTGATTTTCTCTTGTTTATTCTTTACACGTTTATATGTACCATCATTTAATAAACGTGATGCTTTCACATTATCATGAAGCATAATATCAAACATATTAAGAATAGTCTTCTTAATACGAGGATCATGAATTGGTGCACCCACTTCTACACGTCTTTCTAAGTTACGTGTCATTAAGTCTGCAGAAGAAATATATACATCTGGATCCTTATCACCAAAGATATAAATACGAGAATGTTCCAAATAACGTCCGACAATAGATATAACTTGAATATTTTCTGTATAACCCTTTATACCAGGAATAATACAACAGATACCTCTAACGATTAATTGAATCTTAACACCAGCCTGACTTGCTTCTACAAGCTTTTCAATCATTTTCTTACTTGTCACTGCATTACATTTAAATCCTACATAAGCAGGTTTACCAGCCTTTGCAAGTTTAATTTGTTCATCAATCTTTTCAAAGATTTTTGAAATCATACAATGTGGTGCAACTAATAATATATTCGCATTATGATCTGTTTCACCTAAACATAAATGAGTAAAGAGTTCATTGGCTTCTTCACCAAAAGCATGTTCTGAAGTCATTAAACAGAAATCTGTATAAAGTTTAGAAGTCTTTTCATTATAGTTGCCAGTACCAATCTGAGTCAAATACTTGATACCTTCATCAGTACGATAAGTGACAAGACATAATTTAGAGTGTACCTTTAACTCACTTAAACCATAAATAACATGACATCCAGCACTCTCTAACTGTTTAGACCAGGCAATATTGTTTTCTTCATCAAAACGTGCACGAAGTTCTACTAGAACTGTCACATCCTTACCATTTTCTGCAGCACGAATCAAACTCTTAACAACCTTAGAATTCTTAGCCACACGATAAAGAGTCATCTTAATACTGATTACTTGTGGATCACGACTTGTTTCATCTAAGAATCTTAAGAATGGTGCCATAGATTCAAATGGATAAGAAAGTAATATATCATGCTTTAATACCTGTTTAATCATTGGTACAGTATTTTCTACAAGAGGTGAATTACGTGCTTCAAGTCTCTTATAGAATAATTCTGGATGTCTTGACTTCAAATAATCCTGTAAAGTGAATACAAATGAGAACTCTAATGGACTCTCAACTTCAAAGACCTGACCACTAGAAAGATCTAAGAAATGTTTCAACATATCTACTTCAATCTCTTCTAGACCTGGAGACATCTCCATTCTTAAAGGTGCAAGCTTTCTTCTTTGTTTAATAAGAGTTTCCATCATTTCACGATAATCTTCATGTTCCTGTAAAGAATAATCATCCTCTTCAATATCAGCACTTCTTATAATACGAATTATAGAAGCATTCTTTACTGTTTGTCCATGAAAAATCATAGGAAGATTTTTTTTCACAATTTCTTCTGCCAAAATAAATTTACCAGGCTTACTAGGCAAAGCAATTAATCTTTCATCAAAAGCGGCAGAGCATGAAACAATACCCATCTTTCTTTTACCCTTTTTACTTTCTAATTGTGTCACAATGTAGAGTTCACCATTATTAAGGAAAGGAAATGGCTGTCTTTTAGAAACAACTTGTGGTGATACAAGTGGAAGCATTTCCTGGGTGAAATAATGTTCGAGAAATTTTTTATCTTCTTTATCTTTAATATCATCATAACCTACAATCTCTACACCATATTCTTTCATCTTTTCAAGATTTGATGCATAGATCTTATCTCTCTTCTTATATAAATATTTCACCTTTCTTTCACATGCTTTAATCTGTTCAGATGATGTCATATTTGTCTTATTTTCTTTTAAAGCAGGATAAAACAAAGCCTGATCAAATAAGAATCCCATACGTACTCTAAAGAATTCATCTAGGTTCGTCTGGAAAATTGAAATAAAAGTCAGACGCTCACCTAACGGCACATTTTCATCTTTGGCCTGCATAAGAACACGGTCATTAAACTTTAACCAAGATAATTCTCGGTTATCTTTATATATATTCATAATTAATCCTCCCGTCTATATACTCATTATAGCGTTAATTCTAGCATTATACTAATAATAGTGGGATTTAGTTTAAATAAAATTTCTGTAAAGATAGTGTAAAATTTGTTCATTTCATATATTTTGTAAGAATATAAAGCTATTTTTGGACATTTTCCTAAAAATGCCTAAATGAACATTGGTCAGTTTTATTGACTTTTATCAGTAACATTCTAAAATGAGGATTAGTGAAAGAGAGAGGATGTTGATTATGAATACATTAGATAAAGTATCACATGCAGCTGAAAGAAAAGCAATGGAGGTTGCAATTGACCATATTGTGAAGGGGTTGGATAAAGACCGTACAGGAGAATATTTGAAGCTCATTGACTTGGCTGAAAAGTTCTATGGTAAAGGGCTTAGTAAAGAAAGCTATGATGCTGCGAGAAAGGCTGTACAGGATCCAAACAACAAATGGGTGAATTATATCAATAGTGTGATTGATGATGCCAATCCAGAATTTATCAAGAAGACAGCTTTAAATCTTGGCTATGAAGCATTCTTTAGAGGTACAAAAATAATTCGTGAAAACAGAAAGAAATACAACTGTAATATCCCTTGGTTGATTCTTTTTGACCCAACAAGTGCTTGCAATATGCATTGTAAAGGATGCTGGAGCGGTACTTATGGACATAAGAGTAACTTATCTTTTGAAGATATGGATAAGATTGTCACACAGGGTAAGGAATTAGGTGTCTATCTTTACTTATTAACTGGTGGTGAACCACTTGTAAAGAAGAAAGAAATCATTAAATTAGCTGAAAAGCATAATGATGTAGAATTCGCAATCTTCTCAAATTCTACTCTTATTGATGATGCGTTCTGTAAAGAACTTGTTAGACTTGGTAATATTACATTCTTATTATCAATTGAAGGTACTCCAGAAACAAATGATGCAAGACGTGGTGCAGGTCATTTTGAAGCCGTTATGAAGGCTATGGATCTCTTAAAGAAATATGGTATTGTCTTTGGTACATCTATCTGCTATACAAAATATAATGTAGAAGCAGTCACAAGTGATGAATTCTTTAAGATGATTACTGATAAAGGGGCTCGTTTTGGTTTCTACTTCCACTATATGCCAGTAGGAAACAACGCAGTTACTGACTTACTTCCTACAATGGAACAAAGAAAATATATGATTGATCGTATTAGATATATCCGTTCAGATAAATGTGATATTAACTTCTATCCAATGGATTTCCAAAATGATGGTGAATATGTTGGTGGATGTATTGCCGGTGGTAGAAACTACTTCCATATCAACTCTAATGGTGATGCTGAACCATGTGTATTTATTCATTATTCAAATACAAATATTCATGATAATTCAATTCTTGAAATGTTGCAGTCACCTTTATTCATGGCTTATCATGAAGGACAGCCATTTAATGAAAACCATTTAAGACCTTGTCCAATGTTGGAAAACCCATCATTATTAAGAGAAATGGTAAAACGTACAGGTGCACATGATACAAATATGGAATCTCCTGAAACAGCAGACCACTTATGTGATAAATGTGAAGATTATGCAAAAGAATGGGCGCCTATTGCAGAAAAATATTGGATGGATCATAAGCATCCACATCCTAAGTATGAAAACTATGCACCTAAGAGAATGGAAGAATTAGGCTTACATAACGAAGAATAACTATGGGGCAGTAGAAATACTGCCTTTTAGTATGCAATAAAGTTATAATGCCCTCCAATATTGGTATTTTACTTTTATTTCTTTGTTATTTAGAATGATGTCATGGAGGTAAATTATGACATTCACAAACAAGGATTTAAAAAACATGATCATCCCATTGTTCTTTGAACAATTATTAGTTATGTTAGTAGGTATTGTTGATACTTTTATTGTAAGCTTTGTGGGAGAAAGTGCGGTATCAGGGGTTTCACTTGTAAACTCATTTAATACAATCTTTATCTATTTGTTTACAGCTCTTGCATCGGGTGGGGCAGTTGTGATCAGCCAATATATTGGACGTAAAGAACAAGAAGCCACTAACCGTGCTTCAGGACAGTTATTGATGTTTTCTATTGTCTTCTCATTTATATTGATGATACTTGTCTTGATTTTCAATGAATCACTTTTAAGACTCTTATTTGGTCGTGTAGAGAATTCTGTCATGCAGGCTTGTATCACTTATTTAAGGATATCAGCTTATTCTTATCCAGCCCTCGCTATTTATAATGCAGGTGCTGCATTATATCGCTCTATGGCTAAAACATCTACAACTATGTATATTTCTATTGCATCTAATATTATTAACTGTATTGGAAACTGCATCGGTGTCTTTGTTTTACATGCTGGTGTCGCAGGTGTTGCTTATCCTTCACTGATTGCTAGAGTTTTTTCTGCAGTAGTGATCACATTCTTATGCTTCAATAAGACACTGACTACTTATTATGAAAAGAAGCATATACTTGTATTTGATGCTAAGATGTTGAAAAGAGTATTGAATATTGCGGTTCCTAATGGAATTGAACAAGGAATCTTTCAGTTAGTTAAAGTAGCCTTGAGTTCAGTTGTTGCTTTATTTGGAACTTATCAGATTGCAGCCAATGGTGTGGCCCAAAGTATCTGGTCACTTGCAGCCCTAGTGGGTGTTGCAATGGGACCCGTCTTTATTACAGTCATAGGACAGTGCATGGGAGCAAAGGATATAGATAATGCACATTATTACTTTAAGAAGCTGATGAAGATCACAGTTATCTTCTCTATTATATGGAATGTATTCATTCTTCTCATTACTCCACTATTCCTACAATATTATCAATTATCATCAGAAACTAAGCATCTAGTCTTTGTTTTGGTTATTATTCATAATATTTTTAATACGATTGCGTTCCCATTCTCTGGACCACTTTCTAATGGATTACGTGCTGCTGGGGATGTTAAATATACAATGATTGTATCAATCTTAAGTACAGTAGTTATAAGAGGAATACTTTCTATTATATTTGGTATTACATTCAATCTAGGTGTGATTGGTATTGCCTTAGCAATGTGTGCTGACTGGTCAATGCGTGCTATTATATTCCATTTACGTTATCAATCAGATAAGTGGACACAATTTAGTGTAATTGAATAAAGAGACATTTTCGTCTCTTTTTTGTGTATAATAAACTAGAGGTGGTTATACATGCAGAAAATAATGATTGTAGAAGATGATGAAATTATTGCTTCTTCTATAAAAAAACATCTAGAAAAGTGGAACTATGATGTGTTTGTAGTGAATGATTTTGAAAATGTTTTAGAAGACTTTAGAAACTATGAACCATTACTTATATTATTAGATATCTCTCTGCCTTACTACAATGGTTATTATTGGTGTCAGGAAATAAGAAAAGAATCAGAAGTGCCTATTATCTTTATTTCTTCTACAAGTGAGAATATGAATATCGTTATGGCAATGAATATGGGGGCAGATGATTTTATTAATAAACCTTTTGACTTAACAGTACTCACGGCTAAGTTACAGGCAATACTTAGACGTACCTATTCATTTAATAAAACACAAAATGTCTTGAACTATCACTCACTGACTCTTGATTTATTAAAAGGTGTCATTAGCTATCATGAAGACTCTATAGAACTCACTAAAACAGAACTTAAGATCATGCAGATTTTATTTGAACATGCCGGACAGATTGTCTCTAGAGATACAATCATGGAAGCTCTCTGGCAAAGTGAAGCTTTTGTAGATGATAATACATTAAGTGTAAATATTAATCGCTTAAGAAAGAAATTAGATGCTTTTTCTTTACCACAGCTTATTCATACAAAGAAAGGGATAGGGTATCAGTTATATTATGAAGACATACATTAAAGACCATTATCGTTATTATCTTGTTTATCTGGTGATGATTTTCTTGTTTGATCTGATCCTCTTATTATGTGATGTTTCTATTTCATTGCTTTATTATCCTACCTGTTTATGTTTCTTTTTTGTGATTGTTTATTTTAGTTATGACTATTATAAATATAATAAGAAGCTAAAAGCACTTCATTATGCTTTACATCTTGATCATATTTACTTAGAAAATATTCCTGTACCAGAGAATGCTTTAGAAGATTCTTATTATTCTCTTATAGAAAAGATTATCCAGGCTAATATTGTCCTTAATAATCAGAAGGATACAAGCTATCATGAATTATCTGATTATATGACACTCTGGGTTCATCAAATTAAAACACCTATCGCAGGACTTCGACTACTCATACAATCAGGTGAGTTATCTCCGAGACTACTTTCCATGCAGATATTACGTATTGAACAGTATGTGGATATGATGATGTACTATGTCAAGATGGGACATATGAATCAGGATTTAAAAATTGGTCATTATAAAATAGGGGATATCGTAAATGGAGTTGTCAAGAAACAATCCTTATTCTTTATTCATAAGAAAATATCTTTGAATCTAGAAGAACTAGATGAAGAAATAGTTACGGATGAGAAGTGGACTTCTTTTATTATTGAACAGATTTTATCCAATGCCTTGAAGTATACTAAAGAAGGTTCTATTCGCATTTATATGAAGGGATATACATTATATATAGAAGATACAGGAATTGGTATCAAGAAAGAGGACTTGCCTCGTGTCTTTGAAAAAGGCTTTACCGGTACAAATGGACGTATTGATAAGAAGGCGAGTGGATTAGGCTTATATCTTGTTAAAAATATATGTGATACTTTGGGGTATCCTATTCATATAGAGTCTGAAGTAAATAAAGGCACAACTGTTTCCGTTTGTTTTGAGAAAAAACCTCTAAACGTAGAGTAACTTACAAAATTGTAAGATTAGAGACTTATTCTGTAAGGTGAATCAATGGCAGATATGTTTCAAAATAATTAAACTATAGTTGTAACGAAGGAGGAAAACATATATGTCATTATTAGAAGTTAAAAACTTAAAAAAAGTTTATACAACACGTTTTTCATCTCAGCAGGTCACTGCTCTGTCTAATGTCTCTTTTTCAGTAGAAGAAGGCGAATATGTAGCGATTATGGGTGAATCAGGAAGTGGTAAGACAACACTTTTAAATATCCTAGCATCTCTGGATACACCAACAAGTGGAGAAGTATTACTTAATGGAGAAGATATTACTAAAATCAGTGAAAAGCATATTTCACAGTTTAGAAGAAAGAATCTTGGATTTGTATTTCAGGATTTCAACTTATTAGATACATTCTCTTTACGCGATAATATCTTTTTACCTTTAGTTTTATCTAAAGAAAACTATGATGTAATGGAAACTAAATTGAATCACTTAGCACCACAGCTAGGTATTGAATCACTGCTGGATAAATACCCTTATGAAGTATCAGGAGGACAGAAACAAAGAGCTGCTGTTGCAAGAGCTTTAATTACTCATCCTCAGATTATCTTAGCTGATGAACCAACAGGTGCCTTAGATTCTAAATCTACAGATGATTTATTGAATATCTTTGATCATGTCAATGAAGAAGGACAGACCATTGTGATGGTTACTCATAGTACCAAAGCAGCCAGTTTTGCGAAACGTGTCTTATTTATACGTGATGGACAGGTCTATCATCAGATCTATAAAGGAGATAAGACAAACGAAGAAATGTATCAGGCAATCAGTGATACACTTACACTACTCCAGACAGGAGGTAAGTAATTATGTTTTATTTAAAACTTGCCCTGACAAATATTAAAAAGAATGGAAAAATCTATTTCCCATATCTTATTACAAGTATCTTTACTGTCATGATGTTTTATTGTGTAAAGTTCTTAGGTGGAGATAATGGCCTAAGAAAAGACAGTGAATCAGCAGCCATGATGATGAGTCTTGGCGTGTATGTTGTGATTATATTCTCAGTCATATTCCTATTATATATAAATAGCTTCCTCATGAAGAATCGTAAGAAGGAACTTGGACTCTATAATATATTAGGAATGGAAAAGCGTCATGTGATGTTGATCATCTTTTTTGAAACATTGATTGTTTATTTGATTTCTTTAGGATTTGGTGTATTAACAGGTGTTCTATTTAGTAAGCTTATGATGCTTATTTTAGTGAAGATACTGGCTATTCATACATCGATTGTATTTAGTATTGATATCAATGCGATTTTGATCACAACTCTTCTCTTTAGTGTTATTTTCTTTGTCTCATTTATGATCAATGCAGCTTCTATTCGTTTCTCTAATCCAATCCAGTTATTAAAGGGTGGAATGGTTGGAGAAAAGGAACCAAAGACAAAGTGGTTGATGACTTTAATAGGTGTCATCACACTAGGAGCTGGTTATACAATTGCCTTGTCGATTGAAGATCCAATCACTGCCCTTGTCTTATTCTTTGTGGCAGTTGTACTTGTTATTATTGGTACATATGCACTTTTTACTGCTGGTTCTATTGTGATTTTAAAACTATTAAAGAAGAATAAGAAGTATTACTATCAGACAAATCATTTCATCAGTGTGTCTCAGATGATGTATCGTATGAAGCAGAATGCAGTGGGACTTGCAAGTATCTGTATTTTATGTACATGTATTCTTGTCATGATTTCTTCTACATATACTCTTTATAGTGGCGTTTTTGATACTGTGAAAAAAAGTGTTCGTGCTGACTATAGTTATAAAGTAGGGAATATGGAAAAGGTGAACATGGATGAAGAAATCATCAACCTTGAAAAGGATATTAAAACATCTCTTGCTTCTAAAAAAATCGGTATTTCTCAAATGGCTTCTTTAAAGTATTGTCAAGTATGGGCTTCTCAAAATGGAACAGTCTTTACTGCGCCAGGAGAAGGTGGTAATAATAAATTACTCACTATCCTAGGTATGACATTAGCTGATTACAATCGTATTTATAATCATCATGTCTCTTTAAATGATCATGAAGTACTTTATAATTCTAATTATCATTTTAATCATGATTCAATGATGTTGAATAATCAATTGTATTCATTAAAGATGGTTAAGAATGATCCTTGGTTTGTGAAGGATGATATTGCGAATATAGATTCTGATAGTATCACATTTGTATTCAAGGATGATGCAGCTTTAAAACAGGCACTTACATTTGAACATCATTCTTCCCCTTCTTATTCTTATGAAATATTAGTGGATTATAAAGGTGGTTATTTCAATTCAAAGGCTGAAGAAGTCATGCGTAAAACAACAAAGAATTTCACTTTGAAAGTCAGTGAAAAGAATGATGGTGAAATCAGTTATTCTAATATGACTCGCTATGACAACTACCAGCTATTCAGTCAGATGTATGGTTCGTTATTATTCTTAGGAATCTTTCTAGGTGTACTCTTTATGATGGCAGCCGTATTGATTATGTATTATAAGCAGTTATCTGAAGGCTATGAAGATCAGAAAAGATATGAAATACTACAGAACGTAGGATTGAGTAAAAAAGAAGTTAGACAGGCTATATCTTCACAGGTATTGATTTTCTTCTTCCTTCCTCTTGTAGTGGCAGTTATTCATATGTCCGTGGCTTATAAGATGCTCTTAAAGATGTTTAAGGTAATGATTCTTAATGCTCCTCAGACATTTATTGCATGTACTGTTGTCTCAGTGATAGTACTTGCTATTCTTTATACTATTGTTTATTTCTGTACAAGTCGTACATATTATAAAATTGTAAGAAAATAAAGGTAATTTAAAATAACTAGGGGTTTCCTAAATTTTAATTATCACGTAGTATGGG
>OLOS01002900.1_pt1 | contig 10916 bp, 8 predicted proteins | sample 1672631 | NCBI WGS metagenome assembly OLOS01 (sample SAMEA3136707, study PRJEB25190) | human gut metagenome | biome: human gut; feature: human-associated habitat; material: faeces | place: Austria | collected 2013 | reverse complement strand
TGGAGAACATACCCTTCTTCATCTCGCCGCCGTACCAGGTGTTGATGATGACCTGCTCTTTGCTGGTGATGTTGAAGGCAACGCAGGTCTCGCTGTTCAGGCCCAGCTCCTTGTAGTTCTCGACCTTAGCCTTGGAGGCGTTGTAAACAACGAAGTCAGGCTCGAAGTTGGCCAGCTCCTCGGCGGTGGGCTTGATGAACATATTGGTGACAAAGTGTGCCTGCCAGGCCACTTCCACGATGAAGCGGATCGCCATGCGGGTATCCTTGTTTGCGCCGCAGAAAGCATCCACGACGAACAGGCGCTTGTTGCACAGCTCCTTCTTGGCAATGTCCTTAACGGCAGACCAAGTGGCCTCGGTCATGGGGTGGTTGTCGTTCTTGTACTCGTCGCTGGTCCACCAGACGGTGTTCTTGGAGTTCTCGTCAACAACGATGTACTTGTCCTTGGGGGAACGGCCGGTGTAAACGCCGGTCATAACGTTGACAGCGCCCAGCTCGGTGACCTGGCCCTTCTCATAGCCGGTCAGCTCGGGTTTGGTCTCTTCCTCGAACAGCATCTCGTAAGAGGGGTTATGCACGATCTCGGTCGTGCCGGTAATGCCATACTTAGTCAAATCCAGATTTGCCATGTTTACATATACCTCTTTCTCTATACTTTTGGCTGAATGGGGCAACAGGGGTCTAAGTCAGCCTCCTAGTGCCCCATCCTGTTATTTATTATACAAAGATTTTGCCGCAAAAGCAAGGCCAAATTCTTTCAAAGATTGTGACATTATTGTAAAATAGTTTAAATTTTAAAAAATACACGTTGCAGGGCGGCGTCCCCGATGCCCCGCGGACTGTGCCGGGCGAGCGGAGCGAAGGGGAAGGGGCTTTTGCATCCCCTTTCCCCCAAAAATCCCCTTTTTTGTAAAAAATCCACAAGAATAATTATGTATATTCTGTGAAATTGCGAATAGCCTTACCCCCCCCCGGGTGATGAAATATGGGTATTCGTTGAAACTGTATTTGACAGTTTTGAAAAAATTAGGAGGAATTTAAATGAAAGACAACCGAACATCGGTAAAGCGCAACCTGTTTGTCAGCGCCATTGCCCTCACGACTGCCAAGCCTGTGATGGTCAAGAAGTCCGCCGATGCCCCGGCTAGCACCGAGTCCAGCACAATCAACGTTGCCGCAGTTACCTTTTAACGTCTATCATAAACAGCCGAACTCCCTTGTGTAGGGGCGAGCATTGCTCGCCCGGGCCGTTTGCCTAGTGAGAAACTTTCCCGTGAACGCGCAGTTGCGCCAGGTTGGCGGGCGAACAATGTTTGCCCCTACATTCTCTGCAAGGCACGGGCGTGTCATTTCGGCACACTAAATCCGCTTTTCTCATCTTATCCTTTCTAAATTGCCGTCCCCTCCCCGGAGGGGCGGCAATCAAAGGGCACAAACTGTATCGTTTACGCTCTTTGCTTGCTGTAAATTACAACATTAAAAGGATGCTTTTTATGTCAAATCCCAATCGCAAGACCCTGTTGCGGGCGCTCTGCCTGACGGCGGCGGGGTCGGCGCTGTTTGCATCGCTGTATGTGGGCAGTACGTCGGCCTATTTCACCAGCACCGCCACCGTGCAGGTCGCCGATATCCGGGCCACCGACACTTGGCCCAATAACGCCGGGCAATCTGACGACCCCGAGGCGGACGCCCCCGTCGTCCTCGACGAGGAAACCATAGCCCCCGACACCGTGCTGGCTGCCGCGCCGGCCCCCGCCACACTGACCGCAGAGGAACCTGCGGCCACGCCGTTCCCCACGGCAGAACCGACTGCCACGCCGGAACCTACCGCCGAGCCGACACCCACCCCGGCGGCCACCGCCTGAAAGGCACGATACAGCTGGCCGACGGTGCGGCCCTGACAGTACATGGCAAAGGCATGATACAGGCTACCGCCCGCAGCCACAGCCGCGCAGGCTGCCCCATTTACGCCCGCGGGCAGGGCTGCCGCGTGGACCTGTACGGCGGCCGCTATCTGGGCGGTGCCGGATCCTGTGCCGTCTGTGCGGCGGCGGGGCAGGTAGTTTTGCACGGCGGCCTGTACGCCGTAAAGGGTGACAGCGCCGACCACCTGCTGTACAGCGTAGGGGATGGGGCCATCACCGTAGAGGGCGGGCGGTTTGTCGGGTTTGACCCTGTGGCCTGCCTTGCGCCCGGCAGAACCACGGCGGCGCAGGAAACGGACAAGGGCATTTTGTACGTAGTGAAAGAACTATAAAAAGCGAGGGACGCACCGCAATAGGTGCGTCCCTCGCTTTCGTATGGATCATGTAGGAATTATTTACGCATCCGAACGCGAATAGGCGTTCTTCATGCCGCTGCTCAGCTCAAACAGCACCTTGTTCAGCGTGTCGGTCGTCTCGGCCTTGGCCATGGCGGCAATCTCCTCGTTGGCCTTTTCGCGCAGGGCGGCGCGGACGGTGGGGTCAACCTCGGCGCGCTGGGCGTCGTCGTACCGGTTGATGAAGCCGTTGGACTTTGCGCCGACGCTCAGGGTGTAGCGCTCGATGTGGAACACCGACTTTGCGTAGGACGCATCGGCCATGGCGGCCAGCAGGCGGCTGGCCCAGTAGAAGTTGTCTGTGGAGACATCGCCGGTCGTGTTGGATAGGTACTCCGGTGTCGTGTCCACGTTGGCGTAGAAGGGCAGCATCGTGTTGAAGGCGTTGGACGCAAAGGCCAGCCACTCCACGGCGCGGAAATCCTCCGGCACGTCGGGGCGCATCTGCAAAAGCGCCATAAAGTCGTTGCGGTTCACGCCGATGGGGCGGTAGATGCCCTTCTCGGCGGCTGCGGCGGCGTAGGGATCGTAGGGCGTGCCCTGATAATGGGACGACAACACGTACTTTACGTCCTCGGGCGTGACCTTCTTCTCGGGCACCATGCACCAGGGCAGATCGTCGGAGCGCGGCGTAAAGTCGGCGTCGGGGCCATCCCATACGAAGGTGTTGGGATTGAAATACCGCAGCATATACCACGCGCGGGGCGTGTTATAGACGTGGTCGGCGTCGTCGTGGCTGCCGAAGGTATCCCGCGGGTTCAGCGTACCGTCCTGGGACAGGTCGAGGTGATACTTTTTGATAAAGTCACGCAGATCAGCCGAGCACATGAAGTCCTTCTGCTCGCCCAAAGCGTCGTCCAGGTCCAGCGTGTCCAGGCCCAGCTGGTTCGGCATGACGACATAGACATCGTCGGGTACGCGGCGGGCCATCCAATGGTGGCCGCCGATGGTCTCCAGCCACCAAATCTCGTCCACATCCTGGAAGGCAATGCCGTTCATCTCATAGGTGCCGTACTGTTCCAGCAGGCTGCCCAGGCGGCGGGCACCCTCGCGGGCGGTGCGCACGTAGGGCAGCACAAGGTAGACGATATCTTCCTCGCCGATGCCGCCCTTGACCAGCGGGTCGGCGCCCAGCACGCGCGGGTTGGAGGTGATGGTCTCGGTCGCGGTCATGCCGACGTTGGCAGCGTTCACACCGCTGGCCGCCCACAGGCCCTTGCCCTCCACGGCGTTGGGCACGGCGGTCATCCGCAGGCCGTCGCCGGGCAGGGGGATCTCGACGCCCGAAATCACGGATTTGTAGACAGCCGGGTAGTCCTGCGGCTGGAACACGGTAAATTTTTTCGCGGTAAAATGGCCGGAGCCGGAATCGTCGTTGCGGGCAATCATCGTGGAGCCGTCATACGACGCATTTTTGCCGACCAGAATGGTAGTGCAAGCCATGTTTGAACATCTCCTTATGTATTATATAACCCTATTATAAACCTGTTTTCCCAAATTTCAATCATAATTCCTGTGCCACGCCCTGGGGGATAACGCCGGTCTGGTAGGCCTCCACCAAGGCAGTCAAATCGCGGATGAGCGCCTGCTTGCGGCCGCCCTCGTCAGTATCGCGCACCAGGATACGCTGCGGTGCGGTGTAGATGTACTCGCTCTTGGACGTGATATCCTCGTCCTCGTGGATGGCCTTGTCAGTGTTTTCAAACGGCTGGTGGGTGCGAAGAATCAACCCGCGGGAATTGTAGACCAGTGTGTAGCCCGCAATGCCGGTGCGCTGGTGGTAGGCGCGGCAGAAGCCGCCGTCGATGATGATGAGCCGCCCGCCGCCCTTGATGGGGCTTTCGCCTTCAATAGCGCGGACCGGCACATGGCCGTTGACGATATGGCTGCCCTCGCCTTCCAGGCCAAATTCGCGCAACATATGTTCGGCGGTGCGCGGGTCGGCAATGTGCTTGTAGTAGGGGTCCTTTACCTCAACGTGGGCGGCGGGGTCGGCAATGTACAGCCGTTCAAACGTCGTCATGGCGCTGCGGCCAAACAACGGCGATTTTGCCCCGCACCACAGATACCACAAAAAGTCCTGCCCAGCCAGCCGCGCAGGGCTGCCCTGCGGCGCACTGTAACCCTGGCGGGCGCGGCGGTCGCAGTAGTCGAACAGGGCCTTGCCGCTGCGGGCAACGCCCTCAAAGGTGATGGCCGCAAACGCGCCGTTTTCGGTCATGGGCACAGCGCCGTGGTAGAGCAGATTGCCGTTGCACATTTTATAAAATGCGCCGTGAGCGTACAAAAATTGCACATGGCGCTGCAGCCGCTCGCTCTCGGCAAAGCTGCGCACCAGCCCGGCAATGACCTTGCCCTCGTCGGCGGTCAGCACGGTGGGGTGCGCCGGATCTACGGTGGGAAAGTCGCAGTCCAGCAGGGGATAGGTCGTGCCAAAATAATCCACTGTGCCTGCGTCAAAGTCGATGTGATTTAAGAAGTCGCGGCCCTGCAAATCAAAATCCGGGTTGCGGGCAATGACCTGGGCTTCGAGCTTGAGCATCATGACGGTCACGGCTTTGTGCATCCGCGCGGCGGCGGTCAAATCGCCCGCAGCGGTGCGCGGGTCTGCGTGGGGCAGCCAGCGCGACACATCGGAATCGGCGTAGGTATGCAGGGCAAAACGCTCGAGCTGCCGCAGGCTGATACCGTAGCCGCCCTCAAGGGTGTCGAGATTGTTGTAAGCCAGTGTCGTTTTCAGCACCGTCATGATGCAGAGCGGACTGCCCGCCGCCGCGCCCATCCAGACGACATCGTGGTTGCCCCACTGGATATCCACCTGGTGGTGGGCCATCAGGCTGTCCAGAATGCGGTCAGGGCGCGGGCCGCGGTCGAACAGGTCGCCCACGATGTGCAGGCGGTCAACGGCCAGCCGCTTGATGACCTCGCAGAAACGAACAATATAGGCGTCTGCGCGGTCGTAGCGGATGATGCTCTCGATGATTTCGCCGTAATACTGGTCCTTGTCGTGGTCCTCAAAGTGGGCGTGAAGCAGTTCGTCGAGGATGTAGCCGCAATTCTGGGGCAGGCAGCGGCGCACATGGTCGCGGGTGTGCTTGCTGGACACGAACCGGCACAGATCGATGAGCCGTAGCAGTGTCAGCCGATACCAGGCGTGCAGGTCTTTTTGGCGGGCTTTCAGCTCGGGCAATTTTTGATTGGGATAATAGACCAATGTTGCCAAATCGGCGCGTTCGTCGGCGGGGACGCCGGGGCCTAACACCGTGTCGATCTTTTCCCGGATGACGCCCGACGCGCTGTTTAAAATATGTACAAACGCTTCATGCTCGCCGTGCAGGTCGCTCATAAAATGCTCGGTGCCCTTGGGCAGGCGCAGCAGTGCCTCAATGCGGATGATCTCGCTGGCCGCGGCGGCCACGGTCTGGTACTTCTGGGAAAGCAGGCGCAGATAGCGCAGATGCTCGTCGGAATATGGCACGGGCAGGACCTCCCTGTACTTTTATTTCATCTATATGGAATTATAACACACTTTTAGGCAAAACAAAAGGGCCGCAGCCCTAAGAATTTAGGGTTGCGGCCCGGAAGAGTATGCCTTGCAGGGGGCGATGCTCACATCCGCCGCTACGGCGTCCCGGAAGATGAGCGATTACTCGATCTCAATCAACGTCTGCTTTGGCTCCAATTTCTTGGCGTCGGCCTTGGGCAGGTGCAGGCTCAGGATGCCGTTCTCAAATTTGGCACTGATATCCTTGGGTTCCAGCTCCTTGCCAACGTAGAAGCTGCGGGCACAGCTGCCGGTGGCACGCTCCTGGCGAATGTAGCGGCCCTCGTTGTCCTTCTCGTCCAGTTCCTCATTGCGCTGGGCGCTGATGGTCAGGTAGCCGTTGTCAAGGTCGAGCTTGACATCCTCCTTCTTGAAGCCGGGCAGGTCGACAAACACATCGTAACTGTCCTTGTTCTCGCGGACGTCGGTCTTCATCACATTGGCGGAACGTTTGCCAAACATACTGCGGGGTTCGGCAGCGCGCATTGCACGGTCAAAGTCATGCGCCCAGGCGTCGCTGAACAAATCATCCATCAAACCATCATTGAACATATACGGAACCATCATCATAAGTCATTCCTCCAATTTTCATCGGCTGAACGTAGACTGTGCGTGCAGTTGACTTTTGAATTAAGCTTTGTTGTTCCTTTGGGGTTCTGGTTCTTTCGTCCCTGTTCCCCTTGGAACGCCTCTATAATAGCACGGTGAATTAGCACTGTCAATAGTAGAGTGCTAATGTTTACAAGTTGTGCAATGATTGTTCATAAAATATGTAATAAGTTTTGAAATGCAGCGATAATACGTGATTTTGCGTAGTGATCAATATGCGCAGCCCCTGCACAAGTATGTACATACCATATAAACCAAGAACATGCCCGCCACCCTTGCCAAATTTTCGTCTGTTTTTTTGTGCGGTTTGCGGATTGACATTTTTTGAATGCAACGGTATCCTTGAACTGCGCGCAACTATCATGCGCAACATTTTCAGCAAGGGAGGAAACGTGCGCACCATGGCGAATAACACTACACCCATGAAAATTGCAGAGATCGCAGACGCGCTCGGAATCTCGAAAACCACGGTATCACGTGCGCTTTCCGGAAAAGGACGCGTGGGGGAGGAGACCCGCGCCCGGGTGCTTGCCTACGCCGGGCTGACCGGGCGCGAGGTCGCGCCGCCCCATCCGGTGACACAGGGCGCAACACATAATCTGTCACTCATCATCCCGAAACACTTCATCCGCCTGGATTTGCCCTTCCTGCGCAAATGTATGGGCGGCATCTGCGCCATGGCTGCGCAGCGCGGGTATGACCTGCTGCTCTGCTATGTCAGTGAGACCGACACCGACCAACTGGAACGCCAGCTGGCAAGCCATAAAGTTGATGGTGTCATCCTTTCCCGCACCATGTCGGATGACCCCTGCATCGACTTGTTGAATCAGTACGGTGTGCCTTTTGTGGCCATCGGCCGCATCGACGACCCGGAGATTCCCCAGGCCGACAACGACCAGCTGGGTGCAGCGTGTGAAATGACCCGCTTGCTGCTGCAACTGGGTACCCGGCGCATCGCCTACCTGGGCGGCAGCGGCACTTATACCGTCAACGCCGACCGGCTGCGTGGCTATCTGCGAGGTCTGGCCGAGTTCGGTGTGCAGGCCGACCAAACGCTGATCCACACAGGATTGGAGAGCGACGAACAGCGCACCGACGCACTGGAAGCTACACTGGAGCACCGCCCCGACTGCCTGCTCTGCTGTGACGACCGGCTGGCCTTTGACGTTGTGCGGGAGCTGCGGGCACGGCATATCCATGTACCCCAGGACATCCGCGTGGCAAGCCTGTATGACAGCGAATTGCTCGTAGACATAACACCTTCTATCTCGGCAGTGCAGTTTGACGCCGAGCGCATCGGCTCCACTGCCTGCCGGATGCTGCTGGACATTCTGGCCGGGAAGGACGTGCCGAAGCGCCAGCTGCAAGGGTATCAGGTCATTTTACGGGATTCGACAAAGTAAATAGCGTTTATCATGCCGCCCCGGAGGAATGCCTTCCGGGGCGGTTTTGCCATTCTGGCGGTGTCATGGTTTCCGGCTCTGCGCAACTTCCTATTTTATGACATCATCGAATCAAATTACAAAATAGTTACAGCAACGTCAGATTGCTGTACAAAACAAGGAAGATGTGTCTAAAAACAACCCTGTGCAACCCAGAAGTTGCGCAAGTTGCGCGTATTTTTCGTCGAATAAGCCGTTTCCGGCGGCAAAACAGCCAAAAACGCACTACGAAACACGTATAATCTGTACATTGACACCAAGCGAAAAATCCTGTATTCTAAAAAACGTAAGGTGGATGCGCAAGTTAGTTGCGCAGCACCGCTCAAGGTGTTCACAAGAGAACATTTTTAAAAGAAGGAGAGTACATTATGAAAAAGCAAATCAGCCTGGCTCTGGCCGGTGTAATGGCTTTGTCCCTCGCCGCTTGCGGCGGCTCTGCCAGCACCGCCACCTCCACTTCCGAAGCAGCTTCCACTGCTGAGTCCACCGAGGCTTCCAGCGCAGCTTCCACCGAGGCCGCTGCTGCCGGCGATGTCCTTGATCAGGCTGCTGCCGCTGCCTTCGCTCAGGACGTTACCCTGACCATGTGGGGCGCTGAAGAGGATCAGGATCTGCTGCGTGAAATCAGCGACAAGTTCATCGAGAAGTACGGCAACTACGGCGGCAAGATCACCATCAACCTGGGCGCTCAGTCCGAAAAGGAGGCTAAGGATACCGTCCTGACCGACCCCACCGCCGCTGCTGATGTTTTTGCTTTTGCCGATGACCAGCTGAACGAGTTGGTTCAGGCTGGCGCTCTGCAGGAAGTGCAGCTGAATGCGGACGATGTCAAGAGCCGCAACACTCCCGCGTCTGTCGATGCTGCCACGGTCGATGGCAAGCTCTATGCTTACCCCTTGACCGCTGACAACGGCTACTTCATGTTCTACGACAAGAGCTTCTTCACCGAGGACGATGTCAAGAGCCTTGACACGATGATGGACAAGGCAGCCGCCGCAGGCAAGAAGGTCTCTATGGACGTTGCGAACGGCTGGTACCTGTACAGCTTCTATGCTGGTGCCGGCTTGAATCTGGCTCTGGCTGATGACGGCGTGAACACCGTCTGCAACTGGAATGAGGCCCCGGGCGCTGACGTTACCCAGGCTGTCATCGATATCTGCAAAAACCCCGGTTTCATCGCCCTGAAGGACGAGGAGTTCACCGGTAAGCTGAAGGACGGCACTTTGGTTGCTGGCGTCAACGGCACCTGGCGTGCAAACGACGCTGCTGAAGCTTGGGGCGACAACTACGCCGCCTGCAAGCTGCCTACCTACACCCTGAACGGTGAGCAGGTCCAGATGGCCTCCTTCTCCGGCTACAAACTGATCGGTGTCAACCCCCACAGCGCTAACGTCGGTGCTGCTATGCTGCTGGCCGACTTCGTTACCAACGAAGAGAACGAGGAACTGCGCTTCAAGGAGCGCGCACAGGGCCCCTCCAACACCAACGCTCTGGCAGCCGCTTCTTCTCCGGCTCTGACCGCTGTTGTTGACCAGTCCGAGTACGCTAACCTGCAGCGCGTTGGCGGCAACTTCTGGGCTTCCGCTGAGACCCTCGGCTCCATCTGCGTCAACGGCAACCCCGATGGCAAGGACACCCAGACTTTGGTCGATGACGCTGTCGCCGGTATCACCGCTCCTGTTACCCAGTAATCTCTGTTCCTATCTATAATAATTAATAAAGAAATGATCTGATAAGACAGCCCGCTTGTGGTAGAAAACGACCGATGCAAGCGGGCTGTTTTATCCATATGATTTATGAAGATCGTGTGAACGAAAGGGGACTTCGCTGTGGCGAAAACTGCAACGCGAGCCATGCCGGGCGAGAAGAACTTCTTCCAGACTTTTGGGGAAGCCTTTGTAAAAGGCGATATCTTTACCAAAGTTTCGCTCCTGGTATGGGGCCTTGGCTATATCGGTCACGGCCAGCTGATGAAAGCGCTCCTTGTCACCCTCGTGGAGGGTCTGGGACTTTACTTCCTGGCATTTTATGGCGCGCCGAACCTTGCTAAATTCGGCACGCTGGGCACTGTCAAAATGGAGATGGTGTTCGACGTTACGACGATGAAAAACGTCGTGAACAATTACGATAACTCCTTCGAGATCCTGCTGATGAGCATGATTTCCTTCGTGGTCATTGCCGCGCTGATCGCGGCCGCCATGATGGTGGTCACCTCCAACTACCAGCTGCAAAAAATCCGCGCAGCGGGCAAAAAGACGAACAACTTCTTACAGGACATCAACGTCTACCTGAATGAAAAGTTCTATGTCACGCTGCTGACCCTGCCTGTGCTGGGCGTTGTGGTATTTACCATCGTGCCGCTGTTCATCCTGATTGCGGTCGCGTTCACGAACTATGACCAGCAGCATATGCCCCCGAACGCCCTGTTCACCTGGGTGGGCCTGACCAACTTCTTCACGCTGTTTGGCGGCGGCGGTATGACCTCGACCTTCGGCTACTCCTTTGCCAAGGTGTTGACCTGGACGCTGGTCTGGGCGTTCTTTGCCACCTTTACCACCTTCTTCGGCGGTATCCTGCTGGCCATGTTCATCAATGACAACAAGACCAAATGCCCGAAGTTCTGGCGTACCCTGTTCATGGTGACCATCGCCGTGCCTCAGTTCGTTACGCTGCTTCTGGTACGCAACTTCTTCTCCAACAACGGCATCTTCAACACAATGATGGCCAACGCCGGAGTTACGGATTTCCTGCATAACATCGGCCTGTTGGACAAGGGCCTTAGTTACATTCCGTTCCTGACCCAGCCGGGCTGGGCCATGTTCACCATCATCATGATCAACATTTGGATTGGCGTACCGTACCAGATGCTGATTTCTACGGGTGTGTTAATGAACATTCCCGCCGACATGATCGAGGCCGCCCGCATCGACGGTGCGAACCCGGTTCAGATGTTCTTCCGCATCAAGCTGCCCTACCTGCTCAGCGTGCAGGGACCGTCG
>OLOS01002898.1_pt1 | contig 10917 bp, 7 predicted proteins | sample 1672631 | NCBI WGS metagenome assembly OLOS01 (sample SAMEA3136707, study PRJEB25190) | human gut metagenome | biome: human gut; feature: human-associated habitat; material: faeces | place: Austria | collected 2013 | reverse complement strand
TTGACAACGGCCAGGGCGACGGCCAAAACGCTGCCGGCATTTTTGACGGTGAAATTACCTTTACCTACTGCACCGAATTTATTGTAAACCGTAAAGAGGATAAAACCGAAAATGACCCGACCGAGCTGCGCGCATTTTTAGAATCTATTGGCGACTGCGTTGTGGTAGTAGACGATGACGAAATTATTAAGGTTCATGTACACACCGACCACCCCGGCAACGCCATTGAAAAGGCCTTGACCTTTGGCCAGCTGGTTCACCTTAAAATAGAAAATATGCGCGACCAGCACGAGCGCGCCAAGCATGACGCTGAGCAGGCCAAGAGCCGGCCCATTAACAACAGCACCAACACCGAAACCATTGTTCCGGCCGAAATTACGCAGGATTACGGCTTTGTTTCGGTTTGCGTTGGCGAGGGCATTGAAAACCTGTTTCGCGAGTTAGGGGTAACTACCTTAGTAAGCGGCGGCCAAACCATGAACCCCAGCACCGACGACATTTTAAAAGCCATTGAGCAAACGCCGGCTAAGGTGGTTTATGTGCTGCCAAACAACAAAAACATTATTATGGCGGCCGAGCAAACCGTACCGCTCAGCTCCCGCCCGGTGGTGGTTCTGCCTACCCGCACCATTCCAATGGGCATTTCGGCCATGATTAATTTTGATCCCGACCTTTCGGTGGAGGAAAACACCATTCAAATGCAAAACGCCTTTGAAAAGGTTACCACCGGCCAGCTTACCTTTGCCGCGCGCGATTCTGATTTTGACGGTTTTAAAATTAAAAAGAACGACATTATGGCAATGGAAAATGGCAAAATTGTGTTTACCGACAACGACTTAGAGCGTTCGGCCGTTCGGCTTTGCAAGCAGCTTTGCAAAAAAAATGTGCAATTTTTAACCGTGCTGTACGGTGCCGATGTTGAAAGCACCGTTGCCGAGCGGGTGGTAAACACCTTAACCGAGCAGCTGGGCGACCGGGTAGAAATTAACCTGATTGAAGGCGGCCAGCCGGTATATTACTTTATTATTTCTGCCGAATAATTAGGGCGTGATCTCTTGCTGCAACAAAAGCCTTTAAAATTTGTTAAAGGAATAGGCGAAAAAAAGGCTCAGCTTTTTCAAAAAAAGCTGGGCCTTTTCTCCCTGTCTGACCTGTTGCAGTTTTACCCGCGCGATTACCAGGATTGGTCGGCCCCTTTAAAAATTTGTAACGCCCCAACCGGGCAGCCGGTTTGCCTGCGCGCTAAAATTGAAAGCGCTATTGAAAAAAGCCGCACCTTTAAGCGCGGCATTGAAACCTACAGCTTTACTATTTACGACCGCACCGGCACCGTAAAGGTTGTTTTGTTTAATAACAAATACTTGGCCGAGCAGCTAACAGTTGGCGGCACCTACCTGTTTTACGGCAAATTAAAGTGGAACGGGGTTATTCGCGAGCTGGACTCCCCCGAAATTCGGCCGGAGGATTACTGCAAAATTCGCCCCATTTACCACGCTACCAAAGGCCTTACCAGCCGCATGATAGAAAATATTATGCAAAACGCCGTTGCATTGTTAGAGCCGGAAAACGACCCATTGCCGGAGCAGGTGCGGCAACAGTACCACCTGCTGCCGCAGTGGCAGGCGCTGCGGGCTATTCATTTTCCTAAAGATTTTAACGAGCTGGAGCAGGCCCGCACCCGCCTTTGTTTTGAGGAGATTTTTTTGCTGCACGCCGGTATGTGCCTGTTAAAAAACCGAAACCGGGCTGCCACCGCAACCCCCATTCAACCCCTGCCAAAGGCCGCGTGGCAAAGCCTGCTGCCCTTTGCCCTAACGCCGGGGCAACAAGCCGCGGTAAACGATTGTTTAAAAGATATGCAGCAAACAACGCCAATGAACCGTTTAATTCAAGGGGATGTTGGCTGCGGCAAAACGGCCGTTGCCGCTGTGCTTTGCTACCACACCGTGCAAAGCGGCTGCGGCTGCGTTTTGTTAGCCCCTACCGAGCTTTTAGCCCGCCAGCACGCCGAAAGCCTAAACGCGCTGTTTGGCAAGGTTGGGGTAACGGTGCAGCTGCTGGTTTCGGCAATGCCTGCGGCCGAAAAACGGGCCGTTTTGGCAAAGCTGGCCAAGGGTACCCCGCAAATTACCGTTGCCACCCACGCCGTGCTAACCGAAAAGGTGCAGCTGCCTAACATTGGGCTAATTATTACCGATGAACAGCACCGCTTTGGGGTAGAACAGCGAACTGCCCTTAGCAAAAAAGCCAACTTTCCCCACACGCTGGTTATGTCGGCAACCCCTATTCCCCGCACGCTGGGCCTAACCGTTTACGGCGATTTAAGCATTAGCCGCATTACCCAGCTGCCCGGCGGCCGCCAGCCAATTGAAAGCTACTGTGTACCGCCCGAGCTGCGACCCCGCGCGCTGAATTACATTAAAAAGCACCTAAACGCCGGCCTGCAGGGCTACATTGTTTGCCCCGCTATTGAGGAGGACGAGGAAAGCGAGACCCCCGGCCTTATGGCGGCTAAAACCTATTACGAGCAGCTTAGCAGCGGTGCCCTTGCCGGCTACCGCTTAGGGCTGCTGCACGCCCAATTAAAGCCGGCCGAAAAACAGGCCGTTATGGCCGACTTTGCCGCCGGAAAAATACAGCTGCTGGTTGCAACAACAGTAATTGAGGTTGGGGTTAATGTGCCAAACGCCGCAATAATGATAATAGAAAACGCCGAGCGCTTTGGCCTTTCCCAGCTGCACCAGCTGCGGGGTCGGGTTGGCCGCGGCGCCGCAAAATCTACCTGCATTTTTATTTGCGGGGGCGGCGAAAAGGCTCGTACGCGTATGCAAATTCTTTGCAAAAGCAACAACGGCTTTGAAATTGCCGAGGAGGATTTAAAACTGCGCGGCCCGGGCAACTTCTTAGGCAAAAATCAACACGGCCTGCCCAATTTAAAATTGGCCGACCTTATAACCGACGCCGAATTGATTCAAAACGCCTGCAACGCGGCAACCAACACACTGCAAAGTGACCCGCTGCTGCAAGCGGAAATGCATAAAAATATGAATATTTGCATAAAGAATTTATTTTTCTCTAATAACAGTGTTGATTTAAACTAATTTAATTGCATATTTTTGCAAATTTAATGTATAATGTGCTGAAAAATTTATTCTTTTGAAAAAACACTTGCATTTTTATGCACAGTATGCTAAAATGTATGCAGTTGATTAAGGGAGCACAAACGAGCCGCTTTAAACAGATGAAACAGATGAAACCAAACGGTTCAGCCCAAGCTGACCGGCCTGTTCAAACCGTTTCGCACGGCCCCATAAATTATTGGAGGAAAACAACATGAAAAAACTATTAGCACTTCTTTTAACAGCCGCTTTGGTTGTTACCGTTTTTGCCGGCTGCGGCAAAAACAGCAGCGCCGAGTCGAACAACAGCTCTGCCGCCAAGAAAAAGATCACCATGGGCACCAACGCAACCTTCCCGCCTTTTGAATCGGTAGACGATTCCGGCAAAATTGTTGGTTTAGACGCCGACATTGCCGCCGCCATTGCCGAAAAGCTGAACATGGAGCTTGTAATTAAAGATATGGACTTTGACTCTCTAATTCCTGCCGTTAAGGGTGGCTCTATTGACTTTGCCATGGCCGGTATGACCGTTACCGACGAGCGGAAAGAATCGGTTAATTTTACCGACACTTACGCCAAAGGTGTTCAGGTTGTTATTGTAAAAGAGGGCTCTGCCATTAAAACGGTAGACGACTTAAAGGGCAAAAAGATTGGCGTTCAAACCGGCACCACCGGCGACAGCTACTGCACCGGGGACTATGGCCAGGAAAATGTTAAGCAGTTTGCAAACGGCCCGCTTGCCGTTGCCGCTTTGCAAAACGGCCAAATTGATTGCGTTGTTATTGACCAACAGCCCGCTAAAGCTTATGTAGCCTCTGCCTCTGGTTTAAAGATTTTAGACACCGCCTATGCCGATGAAAACTACGCCATTGCCGTTTCTAAAGATAACACCGAGCTGTTAAACAACATTAACAAGGCGCTTTCCGAGTTAAAGGCCGCCGGCAAAATTGATGAAATTGTTGGCAAATACATTAAAGAGTAATTTAAGCATTTGCTTTTAATCCATAAGGGGCAGCCTTGCGCCGCCCCTTATCTTGCTATATTATAAAGAAAAGAGGGTGCGTTTTGGACGCCTTACTAACCTTTTCCGGCTGGCTGGAAAGCGCTCCGCAGTGGATCAGCTCCCTGCCCGAGTGGCTGCAAAATGTTTTATTTCAGCTTTACCAAACCTTTATTTACAACAACCGTTGGACCTTTTTTGCAGACGGCCTTAAAATTACCTTTATTGTAACTTTAGGCGCCCTGGCCATTGGCGTTGTAATTGGCTTAATTGTTGGCATTGTGCGTACCGCGCACGACACTATTGAGCCTAACAAGCGCGGCCGGCTGCTGGGCTTTTTTAATGGCCTGTGCAACATCTACCTAACTGTTATTCGCGGCACCCCTATGATGGTTCAGCTGTTAATTATGGGCTTTGTTATTATGGTTCCTAAAACCGATAGCGGCACCATTCTTTGCGGTATTATTACCTTAGGCATTAACTCCGGCGCCTATGTTGCCGAAATTGCCCGCTCCGGCATTATGTCTATCCCCAAAGGCCAAATGGAGGCGGGGCGCTCCTTAGGCTTTAACTATGTGCAAACCATGTGGAAAATTATTATTCCGCAGGCCATTAAAAACATTTTGCCCGCTTTAGGCAACGAGATGATTACCCTGCTGAAGGATACCTCGTTAGTTTCGGTAATAGCGCTTAGAGATGTTACCAAGCAGGCGCAAAACATTGTAAACAAAACCTACCAGGCCTTTGTACCCTACATTAGCTTAGCCGTTATTTACCTGGTAATTGTTATTATTATGACCAAGCTGTTAGGCTTGCTGGAAAGGAGGCTGCGCCGCAGTGACCACTAATGACCAGGTTTTAATTAAAGTAGAAAATTTGCAAAAAGCGTTTGGTGAAAACCGGGTGCTGCAGGGCATTAACACCGAAATTAAAAAGGGTGAAGTAGTGGTTGTTATTGGGCCCTCTGGTTCGGGCAAATCAACCTTTTTGCGCTGCCTTAATTTGTTAGAGCAGCCTACCGGCGGCAGCATTTATTTTGAGGGGGTAGATATTACCAACAAATCGGTAAACATTAACGCCCACCGTATGAAAATGGGTATGGTGTTTCAGCACTTTAACCTCTTCCCCCACATGACAGTGCTGCAAAATATGACCGCCGCCCCCATAAAACTTTTAAAAAAGCCCAAAGAGCAGGCGCGGCAAGCGGCGCTGGAGCTTTTAAAAAAGGTTGGGCTGGAGGACCGCGCCAACGATTACCCCAACCAGCTTTCCGGCGGGCAAAAGCAGCGTATTGCCATTGTGCGGGCGCTGGCTATGAACCCCGATGTTATGCTGTTTGACGAACCCACCTCCGCCTTAGACCCGGAGATGGTTGGCGAGGTGCTGGATGTTATGAAAGAGCTGGCGAAAAGCGGCATGACCATGGTTGTAGTAACCCACGAAATGGGCTTTGCGCGCGAGGTTGCCTCCCGCGTTGTGTTTATTGATGAGGGCGTTATTAAAGAGGAAGGCTCGCCGGAGCAATTTTTCTCCAGCCCTAAAAACGAACGTTTAAAAACCTTTCTTTCAAAGGTGCTGTAATCCGCGCGGCGTTTTAAAAATTTAAGTCTGCAAAGCGCTTTAAAAAATTAAAATATAAACCGTATTTTTAAAAATTTAGGCAATACTATTGGCGAAAGGTGTGTTTTGTATGAAAAACATTCCAATTGCGCAGGCGATTATTTTAAAGGACGAAGTTTTGTACCAACCTGGCCAAATTGTTAGTAAAACGCTGGCCCAAAACCAAAACATTAGCGTTACCCTTTTTGCGTTTGATAAAAACGAGGAAATTAGCACCCACACCGCCGGGGGCGACGCCTTGGTGCTTTGCTTAGAGGGCACCGGAAAATTTATCGTAGACGGCGTAGAGCATTTACTGAACGCCGGCGAGGCTTTGGTTATGCCGGCCGGGCACCCGCACGCCGTATTTGGGCAGGAGCAATTTAAAATGCTGCTTATGGTTGCAAAGTAACGCCCATTTTAAAAAAGCCAATTTTTTACTGTATTAACCAAAAAAGTTGTTGTTTATTTAATTGACAGCGGCCACCTGAATTATTATAATAGTACCGAACAGTACCGTTAGAATAATTGGGGTGGTTTTTTTGTGCAATAAATTTATAAATACCGTGTGCTTTATGCGCAGCTACAATTACGAAGGGCAGTACGCGCCCGAAAATATTGAAACCTTAAAAAAGCAAATGGTGCTTTATAAAAGCTTAAATTTGCCCGTTACCAACCTTTTAGAGTACGACGCGTTAGTTCGGCCGGATTTTTGCAGCGCTGTAAAGCAAAGCCAATTTTCCGGCTGCGAAACCGGCCTTTGGTTTGAAATAACCGGCGAGCTTTGCCGCGACGCCGGTATTCCCTGGCGCAGCGAGCGCAACCGCAATTGGGATTTTTATGTAAACCCCGGGTTTATTATGTCTTATTCCCTAACCCAAAAGCAAAAGCTGATTGACGCCGCCATGCAGCGTTTTTACAGCATTTTTGGGCACTACCCGCGCACGGTTGGCGCCTGGCTGTTAGATACGCAGGCCATGGCCTATTTTGAGCAGCACTACGAAATTGACGCCTTTATTGTTTGCCGCGAGCAGTGGGGCATGGACGGCTACACCCTTTGGGGCGGCCCCTACTATGGCGGCTATTACCCCAGCAAAAATAATATGCAAACACCGGCAACGCTACCGCAAAATCAGCTTACAACGCCGATTTTTAGAATGTATGTAAACGACCCCATTTACTGCTACTACGAATTTGCAAAGGCCCCCTTAAACAAAACCGACCGCCACCTGTTTACCCAAGAGCCGGCCTGGCTTTGCGGGCAAGACCCGGGCTGGGTAGAGTTTTGCTTTAACAGCGTTTTTAACCCCGAAAATCTTGGCTTTTGCTACCTGCAATTAGGGCAGGAAACCGGTTTTGGCTACCCCGAAAAATTAGAGCAAGGACTAACGCAGCAATGCCGCTTTGCCGTAGAAAACCAAGCCCGCTACGGCTATCGGTTTGCAACCGTTAGCGAAATGGGGCGTGCCTTTAAACAGCAATACCAAACCTCCCCCGCCACGCTGCGCTACACTTTAAGCGACTGGGCCGGCAACAACCAGCAATCGGTTTGGTTTAGCAACCAGCGCTACCGCGTTAATTTAGTGGCCGCCGGCGAGCAGCTTTTGGTGCGGGATCTGCACCTTTTTTGCGATGAATATACCGATAAATATTTAAAAAAACCCTGCACCGGAAAGTGGGCGGTTTACGATAATCCCCCAATAATTGACGGCGTGCGTTTTACCCCCGGCTGCGATGAAAGCAATATTCCCTACCCAAACGATTTTAGCGGCCTAAGCTACGGCGAGCAGGCCGGGCTTTATTTTAACGAAAAAGGGCGCATTACCGCCGTTTGCAGCAACCCGCAGCAGCAAACCGCAACGGTTACCTTGGGCGGTCTAAACCTTACGGCCGAATTTTTGCCAACCGGCCTTTGTTTTACAAAGCAAGACGGCAATTTTGCCTTAACCCTTAGCGCCAAAGCGGCCGGCCGCTACCGGCGCAAAGCTTTATTTAGACGACCTTGTTTTATTGTACGACCCGTTGGCCGAACCAGAATTTACGAATTTAGACCTAAAGTTGAATAACGGTTTTCCCTATTTAATGGGGAATATTTCAGCAGAGCTGCAGCAGCAAAACGGTAAAAGACAAACCAAACTAACCTCAACAACAGGTTTTCGGTTTGCCTCCAGTTCCGGTATTACACTAACCAAAGGCCGCAGCTACACCTTTAGCTTTACAGTTGATCTTACCGATTACCCGCTGTACACCGCCGCAACAGCTAAAACCGAAAAACCGGTTGCGGCTTATGTGGATTATGCTATTTTGAGGGACCCTAAAAATTACAGTTCCAAATACATTACTAACCGCGAAACCGCAATTAGCACAACCTACACAGCTGAGGATGGCACGGTACTCCAGCAGCGCGATAACCTAGAATTTTCCAGCCATTGCTACTGCTGGAAGTTGGCAAAAAAAATGGTTGTTATCCTAAGCTTTACCGCCCCGCGCACCGAAACTGTTTATTATTCTATCCGGTTGAATGAAGCCGGAACCATTTATTTAAGCGATTTTTCGGTAACTCAGCAGGATACCGCTACCGCAAGCGAAAAAATTAGCAACTACGGATTTGTAACCCGCGGAGCTGCCGTTCGGGTAGAGGAAAACCAGGGCCTGCGCTACAAAACCGGGCTGGACCGCCGTCTGCTTTGCGCTGAAAAATACTACGGCGTTCGGTTAGAGGAATACGGCGTGGTAACCTTGCGCAATGACTATTTAAACGGCGAGGAGCTAAAATACAACCAAAGCTACACCCAAAACGGCATAACCTACACTGCCCACAGCGGTTTGGCCTACTCTTTGGCCAACCAAACCGACCTGCGTTTTTCGGAGGAGCCGCAATTTATTAACTATACCGGCGTGCTAACGCAAATTACGCCAAGCCATTACATCAGTGATTACGCCATTCGCGCCTTTGGCCGCTACAAAAACAGCAACGGCACCTACGGCGAGGTTTACAACGCGCCCCTTGTAACCTCGGTTTACACGGTTGCAAAGGCCGCCTACGCCGCAAAGGTGCAAAACGGAACCTCGGGCGGCGGCTTTGCCGAACCCGAAAGCACCCGTGCTTACCTTTACAACGAAATTATTCGCCGCTATTTGGACGAAAGCATTACTGTAAAAAACAACTCTGCCCCGCACTCTAAAAGCTTTCAGGGCATTTCGGCAACGGTGTACCACTGCTACACCTTTATGAAGGACAGCTTAGGCCGCAACTACACCGACGAGCAAGCGGCGAAAGAGATGGACCGCTTAAAGGATTCCGGCGTAAAAACCGTGCGCAGTATTTTTAAATCCAGCTTTGCGTGGAGCAGCAACGGTTGGAACTGGGATTCCACCGCTATGCAGGCCGTTTACAAATGGGCAAGCTTTTTACAGCAGCGCGATATTGAAATTGCCATTAACGCCGGCTGGCACCTAAACTATATTGCCGCCGAAACCGCCAGTATTCCAGAGGTAAGCTACCTGTTAGGCCGCGGCAACGACCTTTACGGCGAAAGCCAGGGGGTTGATTTTACCGGCCTGACGGAATACGAAATTCGCATTAGAAAAGCGGGGCTGCGCTACGGCGAATGGGTTCGCCAAGCGTTAGAGGCTTTTGAGGCGCACGGCATTTACAATGTAAAATACATTTTAGCCTTTACCGAGCCCAGTTACCCCACCAAAGAAAAATTAGAGGGCGATTACGCCGACGAGTGGATCAGTATTACCAAAGACCTGCACCAAGCGCTGCAAGCCGGCGGTATTCGCCAAAAGTACAAAATTGTTGGGCCGAACCAAGGCTCTATTGAAACCGGCGACGGCCTGTTAAGGTACTTTTTGGAGTATTTAAAAAACCACCCGGAAGATAAAGGCATGGTAGATGTACTTTCCACCCACATGTATTCCAGAACCTATTCGCTCTCCATTAACGAGAAAAATTACTATTACGATATGGCCGACAACGCGTTTGCCGACTACCGCAGTGTTTTAGACGAATACGATTATGACGGGGAATTTTTAGTAGACGAATACTTTGCCTACTCCTCAATTGACGGGTACTGGACCACCAACAACGGCGTACAGCTGACGCAGGTGGCCGCCGGGGTAGCTGCAGCGGTTAAAAACGGGTTGGATCGCCTGCTTTCCTGGCAGATTTTTGACCAGCTTTGGATAAACCAAACCAATACGAACGGCGAATTTATTGGCGGCGTACACGCGGTTGGCACCGCCCCCTCTTTTGTGTCAAACCCGCACAAAGACTACGCCCCCTACGCCAGCGAGACCCCGCGCGTAACTTACTACGGCTTAAACCTGTTAGGGAAGTATTTAAACAACCAAAAGGCAATAACCTACTACACGCAATCTACCACCGAGGACGGACTGTACACGGCGGCCATTCGGGGTGACGACGGCAAAACGGTTGTGCTGGTTGTAAACACCCAAAGCACCGCGGTAAACGTTGCGCTTAATTTTGAAAAGCAAATGAACATGAACTTTTACCGCTACGCCTACTGCCCTACCGCGGTAACGCCAAGCCCCAACGCTACCTCCATTGCCTACGACGCCGTATTCCAAAACATCAGTCAGCGTTTAACCGACACCCTACCCCCGCAATCCTTTGCCCTATATGTTTCGGAAAAGGGTTATTATGGCGACGATGTTGAATGTGACATGGCCGAAGTAGAATAAATAGCTAAAAGCAGCAGCCCGGCAGCAAAACGCTGCCGGGCTGTTTGCTGCCTTTTTACCGCATTGGTAAGCCAACAAATAGTAAAATTACTAAAGCTTTAAAGCGCTTTTAGCTGCACCAAATGCGCAATGCAGGGCACGCTTTGCTTTTGCGCCACCGTTACGGGGGAAAGCAGCGCCCCGGTTGCACAAAACAAAACATTTTTTAGGTTTCCCTGCTCCAGTTCTTTTAAAATGTGGCCGCACAGCACCGAGGCCGAACAGCCGCAGCCGGAGCCGCCGGCATGAACATCCTGCCGGTTTCGGTCAAACAGCATGAGGCCGCAATCCTTGTGCCGGGCGGTAATATCAATTTTTTGCTCTTGCAACAGCTGGTACAATAAGGTGCTGCCAACGGCACCTAAGTCGCCGGTAAAAATAGCGTCGTAATTTTCGGGGGTAGTTCCGCTAAGCTTAAAATACCGCAGCAGGGTGTTGGCCGCAGCGGGC
>OLOS01002896.1_pt1 | contig 10919 bp, 10 predicted proteins | sample 1672631 | NCBI WGS metagenome assembly OLOS01 (sample SAMEA3136707, study PRJEB25190) | human gut metagenome | biome: human gut; feature: human-associated habitat; material: faeces | place: Austria | collected 2013 | reverse complement strand
TACACACGGGTGTTCAGCTTACGCAGAGAGTCAATGTACTCTTTCGCGGTCATCATAGCGGGATTCCTCCTTTCTCTGTTCACAAGTTTTGAGCGCAGTAATTCTCATCTTCACCGTAGCGTTCCTTGTACGCCGCCCAAAGCTCCGCACGGAAGCTTGGGTGCGCAATATTGATCAACAGCTTTGCGCGCTCCCGCAGATTTTTGCCGCGCAAATTAGCAATGCCATATTCCGTAACAATGTAGTGCACATCCGTGCGGGGCGTTGTGACGGTGGTACCCGCCTCAAATACAGGTACGATGCGGGAGAGTGTCCCCTTCTTTGCTGTGGAAGGCATAGCGAGGATCGCTTTCCCTCCGGGCGAGAGGAACGTGCCGCGGATATAATCCAGCTGTCCGCCCACACCGCTGAACTGCTGCGTTCCCATGGACTCGGAATTCACCTGCCCGTTGAAGTCCACCTGCAGGCAGGAATTGATGGAGACCATTTTGTTGTTCTGCCCGATGACCCAAGGGTCGTTCACATAGTCTACAGGCAGAACCTCCACCGCCGGATTGTTGTTGACAAAGTCGTATAGTCTCTGGCTGCCCATCAGAAAAGCAATAACGATCTTGCCTTTATGAATGGTCTTTTGCGCTCCGTTGATAACGCCTTTCTCGTACAAATCGATAACGCCGTCGGCGATCATTTCAGAGTGGATACCCAGATCTTTCTTATCCCCCAAGCAGCTCAGCACCGCATCGGGGATAGATCCAATACCGAGCTGCAGAGTGGAGCCGTCCTCGATCAGGCTGGCGCAATTTCTGCCGATGGCCGCCTCCACCTCTCCCACCTTTGCCGGGGGTAGGATCGGCATGGGTGTAGAGGCATCCACCAGATAGTCGATCTTGGAAATATGGATGTAGGAATCACCGAAGGTTCGGGGAAGATTCTCATTGACCTGCGCGATGACCAGCTTTGCTGACTCTGTGGCGGGCTTGGTTCCTCCGACAGATACACCCAGAGAACAGAAGCCATGCTCGTCCGGCGGTGTAACGGAGATCAATACAGCGTCCACAGGAAGTGTTCCGTCACGGAAATAGCGCGGGCACTGACCAAAATAGGTAGGTGTAAAATCCGCCAGATTGCTATTGATCTCTTTGCGATTGCTGCCGCTAGCAAACAGGCCGTTGAACCTCAGGTGACCCTTCATCTCCGGAGCGCAGTAAGGAGAATCGTACAGCGTTACCCAGTGGATCAGCTCCACATTTTTGTACTGCTGATAATTGCGGCACAGCGTATCCACCAAGACTGGGGGCTGGTTAGCTGCATGTCCGATAAGAATGCGGCAGTCATTGGGGATGTGCGTTACTGCTTCCTCCGCCGTCACTATTTTGTCTTTGTACTTCTCTTTCCAGTTTTTCATAGGCTCCTCCCATAACGTATCTATTTTCTTTAATCCTTTTCTTATCACGCATTGTTCGTGCCTTCACTTAAATGTGTAGCAAAATGCGTGCCAACTTTCGTTGTCAATATGGTGATTATTCTGTTATTTTTTTGTCAAAAACACAAATGACCCTATTTTCCCGCACCCCTCTGCAAAACGTACGCACTGCTGCTCACCCAGACAAAAAGCACGCTCGTCTCACAAATGAGACGAGCGTGCCGCCCTTTATCCACATTTTCTCTGCGAAACCAACCCCCGGAAGGATCGTTCACCTCACATCTGTCTCACTTTTGGCACAATTGCCGCATTATTGAGACACTAATTGCGGTGGGGTCAACTGTCCGCCGGAGTATTGGCACTCTCTCCATACCTGTTCTCTAATGCTTTCAACCGCCGTGCATAGGTGGATGCGGATACCTGCAGCAGTTCAGCCGCCTTGCGCACGCTCCCGCCCTTGCAATAAGCATCCTGATAGAGATGCAGTTCTATCCTCTCCATATATTCTGTCATGTTAAAGCTCTCCGTCTGCTCCGGCAGCAGTATGCTTTTCCCCTGCTGCGGGACGCTTGCCAGCCTTTCGTAAGACAGGATGTCGCTCGACTCAATGACGGATGAATCACTCATAATCACCGCTTCTTCCAGAACATTCTTCAGCTCCCGGATATTTCCCGGCCAGCCATAGCCTTTAAGCTGTTGGTAGGCATGCGAAGACAAACGCTTGCTGGTGCCGTGTTTTTCGTTGAACACCTGCAGGAAGTGTGTCGCCAGCGGGACAATATCTGCTCGACGTTCCCGCAGCGGCGGTACATGAATAGGCACCGAGCTGAGGCGGTAATACAGATCCTCGCGGAACGTTTTTTCTGCCACCATTTTCTGCAGGTTACCATTTGTGGCGGAGACGAACCGTACATCCATTTTAATGGGCTTGTTGCCGCCCACGCGGTAGAACTCCTGCTCCTGAAGCACACGCAGCAGCTTTACCTGCATGTCCAATGACAGTTCTCCCACCTCATCTAAAAATATGGTTCCGCCGTTGCCCAACTCCAGCAGTCCCTTGTGACCCTCGGCACGCGCACCTGTAAACGCGCCCTTTTCGTAACCAAACAGTTCACTTTCAATCAGGCTCGCTGCGATCGCGCCGCAGTCGATGGTCAGGAAGGGCTTATCCCTGCGGTCACTGTTGCGGTGGATGAATTTGGCAAACTCCGACTTTCCTGTGCCAGTCTCGCCGGTGAGAAGAACGCCGATATTTGCCATAGCCGCTTTCTTTGTGCGGCGCAGCACTGCCAGCGTCGTCTTGTCATTCGCTATGATCTGGTGATCCTCCAACAGCACGCTCCGAATGTTCTGCAGCTCCTGCAGATAACTGCTGGCACGCATTTTTTCCTGCTCCAGCTCCACCTGCAGCTGCGTGATCTCGTTGAAATCACGGTTGCTCGATACGATGAACATGATCTTTCCGTTACGCCACACCGGCTTGCTGGTGGTAAAGCTCTTGCGCCCGGTGCGGTAGTGGATCTGCTCCAGCGTGGCCTCTCGCCCCGTTTTTATCACTAACAGCGTGGACGACCTGGAGATCACATCTCCCTGATAGTCCCGCATATTGCGCCCTATGATCTCTTCGCGTTTCGTCCCGCTGAGCTTTTCATATGCTTTGTTTACCATCAAGATGGTCCCGTCACCATCCGTAACGAAAAATGTATCCGGCAGATCCTCGATCAACACCTGTAACGAGTCGTTCAGCTTATGCAGACATGCAAATCTGCGGAGCAGCTCTTCTCTGTCATACTGCTCATAATTGCTTTGTATATCCTGCATGGACGAACAGACAAAGCAATTACTACACTCCTGACACTTCATGCAAAAGCCTCCCTTCCTTCGGTGAAATCCTCTCTGCCGCCGGACAGAATTTTATTGTTCTCTGTTTGTTAATAAAGTAACAGCCTTCGGCAGAATTGTCAAGGGAAAATATACCGCCACATAGCTTCAGATAATACGCTCCCGAGGTGACGGTTGTCATTCCAGTTGGTCTGGTGTATAATATTGACAGGATCGATCCCGCACAATATTTTTGGGGAAGGGAGGTATGTGCGATGAAGTTGGAACTTCGGCAAGAACAACGGCTGTCCCAGCGGCAGATCCAAAGCCTACACCTGCTGCAGATGGGCTGGATGGAACTGGAAAACACTCTGAGTCAATTGGCGGAAGAAAATCCTCTCATCGACTTGGATGCCTCTCATTTTTGTCATGCCGACGTGTCCCCGTCCGCCGCATACCCCGGCAGCACCTACCGATCGCCCCTTGAGGATGAAGCTCCTTCCCCCATTGATCTCGCCTCCACAGACGGAGGGCTGCATGAGACTCTGCCGCGTCACTTGCAGCGGCAAATCGCGGCACTACCTATCTCCAAGGAAAAAAAGCAAGTTCTGTTCTACCTAAGTGAGTGCCTGGACGATGATGGCTACTTGCGCGCCACCGCTGAGGAGCTTGTGGAAGACACCGGGTTGTCTCCCTTCCTGCTCCGCCGCTGTATGAATGCACTGCAAGCTTTGGAGCCCGCCGGTGTGGGCGCACAGTCTCTGAAGCAATGCCTGTGGCTGCAATTAGAACGCACTGGCAGTGACGAAACTGCTCTTCGCATCGTGCAGGACTTCCTTCCCTCGTTGGCCAAAGGTCACTACCGGCAGATTGCTGAAGCAATCGGTGTCCCTGAAAAGGAAGTCCGCCGCGCATCGGACGCCATCCGCCAATTGGAACCCCGCCCCGGTCTCGCATTCTGCAGGCCGGAACGCAGCCCTACGATACGCCCGGACATCTACATCGTGGATCGCGGCGGTACCTTTGTCTGCGATGAGGATCGCCTTTATCGTCCCACCGTTCACGTCAATGTCTACTACCGCAAGCTGTATCTCACCACCGAAAACGCTGAATTGAAACAATATTTGAAGGAAAAACTTCACCATGCCGAGAGCATATTATACGCGCTGGAGCAGCGGGGCTCTACGCTTCTGCTGTGCGCCCGTTACATTGCCGCTCAGCAGCAGGAATACTTCCGCCGCGGCTCCTCCTTTTTGACCCCTATGACGATGACCAGCGCGGCATCGGCATTGGGTGTATCTCCCTCCACCATCAGCCGGGCAGTGCGGGATAAGTACCTTCAAAGCCCACAGGGTATCTACCCTCTTTCCCACTTCTTCTCCTCTTCCACGGCAGACAAGTGCGCTTACAGCAGCAATGCCGCACGCGCCCTGTTGTGCCGCCTCATCGAACAAGAGGACAAACACCATCCACTCTCCGACCAAAAGCTCTGTCAAATGTTGGCGCAGGAGGGCTTTCCCGTTTCACGCCGCACTGCGGCAAAATATCGTGGAGAACTGCAGATCCCCGGTGCCTCTGGGCGTCGCGCACCTTGACGCATCTTCTGTTCAGCAAAACCAGCCCACGCCTGTCTGCATGGGCTGGTTCTTTCTGCCCATCACAAAGGGTTTAATGCTGCGCTCGGCACGGTTGTTGCCCAGCGTAGACTTCGGCACGGTCTTCGCCTGCATCTCATTTGCCCATGACAACAGCGCGTCTAAAACGGGCTTTTCCTGTTCCAGCCGCTTTTTATACCGCTCCTCCGGCGTCAGCCCTGCAAATGTTTGCTCCCAGCTTGACCATGGCGTTAGTCACACGCTCGCGGTCGAGGCTCTCCAAGTCGTCGGAGATACGCCGCAACGCGATGGAGACTTTCCCAGTGTCCAGTTCTGCGAAGGAGATAATGTACAATAACTTGTGCAAATTGAAAATCGCATAAGAGAAGACATAGCTTGCAGGCTCTGGTAGAATGAAGTTACCACACAAACATTCGAAAGGAGACAGCAAACTATGTCCGAGAAAATTGTACAGCTGAATGAGGAAATTATCAAGGGGCAGCTCAAAGAATTAGTTCGAGGAAGTGTAGAGGAAACCCTGAACGAACTGCTGGAAAAGGAGGCGGAGTCGCTGACGCAGGCCGCCCGCTACGAGCGCAGCGAGGCCCGTCAGGGCTACCGCAGCGGCCACTATGACCGCAACCTCACCACGACCTCCGGCGACGTCACGCTCCATATGCCCCGGCTCAAGGGTGTATCCTTCGAGACTGCTATCATCGAGCGGTATCGCCGCCGGGAGAGCAGCGTGGAGGAAGCCCTCATCGAGATGTACCTGGCAGGCGTTTCCGTGCGCCGTGTGGAGGACATCACGGAGGCACTGTGGGGCAGCAAGGTTTCGCCCGCTACCATCAGTGAGCTGAACAAGAAAGCCTACGTTCACATCGAGGACTGGCGGAACCGCCCCTTGCAGGGCGGGCACTATCCATACGTCTACGTGGACGGCATCTACCTGCGCCGCAACTGGGGCGGAGAGTACGAAAATGTTGCTGTTTTGGTGGCGATCGCCGTGAATGAGGACGGTTTTCGTGAGGTTTTGGGAGCCGCCGAGGGCATGAAGGAGGACAAGGCCAGCTGGGTCAGTTTCTTCCAATGGCTCCGCGGACGCGGCTTGGATGGCGTAAAGCTCATCGTCGGCGACAAGTGCATGGGAATGCTGGAGGCCGTGGTCGAGGTGTTCCCGGACGCTAAATACCAGCGCTGCACGGTGCATTTCTACCGCAACGTTTTCTCCGTTGTGCCTAAATCCAAGGTCAAAATTGTGGCAAAAATGCTCAAGGCGATCCACGCCCAGGAGAGCAAAAAGGCGTCCCGCGAGAAGGCAAAGGCCGTGGTCGCCGAGCTGCGCGCCATGAAGCTGAAGGAGGCCGCCAAGAAGGTCGAGGACGGCATTGAGGAGACGCTGACCTACTGCGATTTTCCAAGCGAGCACTGGACGCGTATTCGCACCAACAACGTGATCGAGCGGCTGAACCGTGAGATCCGTCGCAGGACGAGGGTGGTGCGGACATTCCCCGATGGCAACTCCGCCCTGATGCTGGTCTGCGCAAGGCTTCGCCATGTGGCGGGCACCCAGTGGGGCAACAAGAAGTACATGAACATGAAGCACTTGGAGGCGGCTCTGGACGACGTCTCTATTGCCGGCTGACCTCATTCAGCCAGAGCCTGCAAGCTATGTCTTCTTTTATGCGGTTTTCAATTTGCGCAACTTATTGTACATTATCCATAACTCTTGACGGCACCATATGTCCAGTGATCAGACTCGCAACTCCATCTCTGTACATAGAACGATAATCAACATCCCTCAATTTCACCTTCTTTATATGCCTAAATTTCTTTTAGCAAAAATTAGCGCTGGGCGATTTCCGCCCAGCGCTTACTTTTCCCTTTTTCGTTGCGTTAGAAGCATCTGCCCCGTAATTATAACGGGTCAATTACTTAAGTAAATATTATTCTGCCTTCAATCTCTGCGATTAAGATTTAAAAATTTCATACTCTAAGTCAAACGCATTTGTCGGCGGACACATCCAAAAGTGAGATTCCCATGCATACATTACCGATGTTTTAGATCCATCTATATAATTCATCGTGCTAATAACCATTGCGCAATAGTCATTTTCTTTTATTTTTGAGTACAAATTTTTATCCGAAATCTTTCCAATGACGTTAAAAACTGACATTGCATAACTGAGACTTGACATACCGATGATCTCGCCCAGCATATCATACGCGTTAAATGAGTCACCACTTGCCAATAGGTCAATGACATATTTCCCAGTCTTGTTATCATCAAGACACAACATACCTACGCGTAACGGCTCAACGCCCCATTCTCTCGGGAGTTTATAAGTAACACTGCCCCCGTATGGAGCATATCGATATACCTCGTCCTCATCTCCTAATGTGGAAACAGGCCCTTTTTTCGTTAACGCCAATTGGTTATAATATTGTGCACTAATGATTTCTTCATATACTGGATACATATCCTCCGCGTTCTGGGCCACTAACTGTTCGTAAACAGACTCCATTATCTTTTTGAACTGTATGTCTGTATTATTCCCTTTGTTCTCAAACTCTACGGCAAAGGCCGGAAGCGACATAGTCATAATCGTACAAATGCTACACAGCAATGCTACTACTTTTTTAAAGCACTTCATTTTAAAAATCCTCTCTTTCTTTTTCCTGATGACATTTCCCAAACCATTATGTTCAAAATCTCAGGCAGCAATAAATCCCAGTACAAGTAATAATGCTTAAACAACGCACAGAGCATTATATATGACAAAGCATATATCGATAGGTGAATTGCAGAAAAAGCAAATATCTCTTTTCCTGACATTTCTCCCATTGAATACCTAAAACTGCCGATGATAGCAATTTCTGTCGTTAAGAGAACTGTACTCACAACCTTTATTACTTCGACTAGTTGTATTAAACCCGATTCATTTTGAACTCCTGTGTATTCGTAAAAATACCATTGGATATAATCTGGCGTATACCCTTTTAGGTCAGTGATATTAAGAACAATAACCTGCTTTGACATAAAAGCAATTACTATTATTGCAATTTGAAAAATGGCAGCTACTAATCGGACAATTCTCATTAGATTTTCTAGTTTGATTTTATTTGAAATAATTCTCCCTCCTCGAGAAGCTGTTTCACTTTTCTCCATTGCCTTTTACCTCACACAAACAAAGATATATAATATATCTGGTTTCTCGGAGAAAAATGTTTTTAGTTATTTGTCGCGCTGACCGTAACCGGAGACCGTCTTGTTCCATTCACGGAAAAATTGACAACCATGGTATAGGTTTTTCCTTTTTTGACTGCCGCACTTTTTGTCATCTTCAAAATGCCAGATCCGCTTCCGTTCCAGCTTGCGATCAAATCGCTGCCACACCGGAGTTCCATCGTCGCCGAAATCTCATCTGTCATCTTATCGCCGACAATCTGAATTACACATGAGGCGTTATTCCCATCGAAGCTCAGGTGGGGCACCGAGGTAATGCTGCGGCTTTGGATCGCATGTGCCGAAACAGAAAGAAGCATCACCAGAATAAGAGACATGCAAAAGAAACGCTTTTTCACTAATCTCACCTCCCTTCATTCTCTTAAATACGACAGCGAGGTGTATTTTTGGACAGGATAGCTGATATTTTTTCTTTGCAGTGATAGAATTTTATTGGACAAATATTAAGCCCTCGTAAAACGACTACGTTTTACGAGGGCTTATCTATTAACTTTTTCTGTAACTTGCAAAATTTGTCTATGTTTCTCCGTATTTATTGTGTGAACGGCAAATAGATGTGCCTTGAACCTTGAAAACACCGCATAGAATAGCGCGGTCACATAGAGTCGTCCGGGAGTTATACAGGATCGGCTGACAGTATGCGTTTGCGTACCTGCCGGGGAAGTGCCGCACAGCGGCAGCCTGCAAATACGCGGCCTGAAGCGAGGGCGCAGGAAATGGCCCGGATATGAAATCACAACTCTACAAGAATTTTATGCTTGGCAACCGCTATTATGGAGTGTATAATGTGCCTACCCTGCTAAACAATTAGGAAAGGAGGCACTATTGCATTCTATAACGGTTTCCAAGCTGCAATAGGAGGTATTACCTTGTCTGACCAAATTTGCAGCAACAATGTTCAACGTACCTACACCGTCGAACAGGTCTCTAAAATCCTTGGGATTAGTCTCCGCAAGACCTATTACCTCTGCGAGCACACAACTGATTTTAAGGTCATTCGGCTTGGGAAGCGGTGCCTGCGCATTCATAAAGAGTCTTTTGATTCTTGGTTCAATGCGTTGGATCAGCCATAGAGCATCGAACAAGAAAGGAACCGTTATGGCAACATATACTATTCGTGGAACATCTCACAACATCGTCTACACCTATAAGACGATTGACGGAAAACGTAAACAGCAATGGGAATCCTATTCCTCGGAGTTGGAGGCGATACAGCGCAAAGCATACATCGACTATCTCCAAACTCAAAATAGGGCATCTGATATTACTCATGAGGCTGCTGAGTATCGCCGCAAAAAGGCCATTGAGAAAACAGCTCAAAAAATCGCCGCAGAAAATGTAGCAGTTGTTGTCGAGCCTCCGTCCATCGAAAATGAAGACAATATGAGCAAGACCTACCGAGAATTCATGGAGCGCTTTTTGCCGATCTATGCAAGGAAACGGAACTTCTCGCCCAAGACCTACGACAGCTATCGTCAAAATCTGGAAACACACATCTACCCTTACTTTGGTGATTGGGTCATGAGCTCTATTACGAGCAGCGCTATTGACGGCTTCATTGACTATCTTTTTCAAAAACCATGTCGTGGAAGCAAAAGTTATGGCAAACATGCTTCGGAGATTCCGACTCTGAGCTCTGGAACCGTAAAAAAGTGCTATAACATTCTTACTCTTGGCTTTGAAACAGCAAAACGATGGAACTATATCTCGGAAATTCCCAACACCAAAGGTCCGTCTGAGCACTACAAGAAGCGCAAAGCCTGGTCTTCTGAGCACATCTCAAAAATTCTCGACCAAATTCAGAATGATCCCATTCTCCATCTCTCGGTACATCTCGCTTTTATTTGTTCACTCAGAGCGGGGGAAATTGTTGCTATCGATATCAACTCAATTAACCTTAATGAAGGCAGCATGTGGATCTCCCAGATTCTCGAGCGTGTCTCTGACGAGTCCCTCAAAACTCTTTCCAAAGAAAAAATAGCTAAAGTTTTTCCAAAGCAGTTTTCTAACGCTAAAAGCCGCCTTGTCCTAAAAACGCCGAAGACGGAGGGCAGTTTGAGAAAACAGTACCTAACTCGTCCATTGGTTCAAGAAATCAAAGAGCGCATTGCGGAAATCAACAAAGCGAAAGAACTCCTTGGTCCAGAATATCAGGACAACGGTTTTCTGATTTGTCAACCCGATGGACGCCCTGTTGATCCAAATAATCTCTGCAAATCCTTTAAGGAATGGCAGAGTACAATGAATATCACAGATCAAATTGATCTTCAGGGCCTACGCAAGTCAGGGCAGATGCACAAAATCAGATTGACGAAAAACAATTATCAACTTGTCGCTGCTAACGCTGGGCAATCCCCTGAAGTACTTATGCATCATTACAATGAAGCGCTTGAAGCCGAAAAGCAGCAGCTTGCCTCGATGGTTGAATCAAGTTTTTATCCATCACTTGAAAAAAAGAGTGAGACAGCAGCAACTCTTGACCCAGCCGAAATTTTGAAACTAATTCAGGAGAATCCTGACCTCGCAGCGAAACTTATGCAGCTATTAAAGGTCTCTGCATAAGATGACACTCTATGCAAACACTTTTTCGATTAGCACGATGTTTAGCATGATCTTTAGCAGAACCCGTAAATCAGAGCATTTGAGGTCCTTCGCAGAAAAAGAAAAAACCTCGAAACCATTGCGATTTCAAGGTTTTTTATGGAGCTGCTGGGCAGATTCGAACTGCCGACCTCATCCTTACCAAGGATGCGCTCTACCTACTGAGCTACAGCAGCAAATGGCGACCAGGAAGGGGTTCGAACCCTCGACCTCCGGCGTGACAGGCCGGCGT
>OLOS01002892.1_pt1 | contig 10931 bp, 10 predicted proteins | sample 1672631 | NCBI WGS metagenome assembly OLOS01 (sample SAMEA3136707, study PRJEB25190) | human gut metagenome | biome: human gut; feature: human-associated habitat; material: faeces | place: Austria | collected 2013 | reverse complement strand
GAATCCCTCTTTCACAAAAAACTTTCATTTAATTTTACCACAAACTGCGAAAGTGTGGTATACTATACCTACAAATAACCTAAAATAAAGGAGTGTGCTCTTATGTCTACCCCTCATAACCGCGCCGAAAAGGGCGATTTTGCCAAGACCGTGCTGATGCCCGGCGACCCGCTGCGCGCTAAATTCATTGCCGAGACTTTCCTCGAGAACCCGCGAGTCGTCACCGATGTGCGCGGTATGCTCGGCTATACCGGCACCTACCAGGGCCGCCCCATCAGCGTGATGGGCAGCGGTATGGGTATGCCGTCCATCGGTATTTATTCTTACGAGCTGTTCAGCCAGTACGGCGTTGAGAACATCATCCGCATTGGTTCCGCAGGCTCCTACACCGACAAGGCCAAGCTGTTTGACGTCGTGCTGGCTACCGGTGCTTACTCCGAGAGCAACTACGCCGTGACCCAGAGCGGCGACACCGACGATATCCAGACCCCCAGCGCCGAGCTGAACGACGCCCTGCGTGCCAGCGCCAAGGCTGCGGACATCCCTCTCATCGAGGGCAACATCCATTCTTCCGACGTGTTCTACCGCCAGCCCAGCGACGCCAAGCCCACCTACTGGGAAAAACTGCGCGACGAAAAGGGCTGCCTGGCCGTTGAGATGGAAAGCTTCGCGCTGTTCCACAACGCGAAGGTGCTGGGCAAGCGCGCGGCCTGCCTGCTGACCATCTCCGACAGCTTTGTCTCCCCGGAGATCACCACCGCCGAACAGCGCCAAACCAGCTTTACCGCCATGATGAAGGTCGCGCTGGGCGTGGACGCCTTTTTGGAGAAGTAAGATGGAAAAAGCTGAGATCCAGGCCCTGATCCGCGAAGCCTTTGAGGGCCAGAAGTTTGCCTATGTGCCGTACTCCCGCTTCCATGTGGGCGCGGCGCTGCGGGCCAGGGATGGCCGCGTGTTCAAGGGCTGCAACATCGAGAACGCAGGTTACACCCCCACGAACTGCGCCGAGCGCACGGCCCTGTTCAAGGCAGTCAGCGAGGGGGTGCGCGAGTTTGACGCTATCGCCATTGTGGGCAGCAAAGTAGGGGAGAAGAACACCCTCGTCACTGGCCCCTGCGGTGTCTGCCGCCAGGCGCTCTATGAGTTCGGCGGGCCGAAACTGACCGTCATTATGGCGAAAGACGAGAACGATTACATCGTGACCACCCTCGGCGACCTGCTGCCCTACGGCTTCGGCCCGGCGAATCTGGAGTGAAAATTCTTTGGCTCCCCTTTGAGGGGCGGCTTTTTAGAAAACCAAAGGAGTTCCCTTAACCCATGAAGAAATTCTTAGCACTGTTCCTGACGCTGGTACTGCTGGCGGGGCTGACCGCCTGCAAGGCGGCTGACGCCGCCGACCCGGCGCAGGAACAGAATACCGTGACCGCCCCCACCAACGACGCAACGTTCGTCTACCAGCCCGATGACCCGACGCTGATCCCGGCAGGCGGACAGACCATTGCACTGGTGACAGGCCCCTCCGGCACAGAGAACGGGGCAGACGCCATGCTGTGGCAGGGTGTGCAGACCTTCGCCAACACGTACGGCTACACCGCCGATACCTATGCCGCCGCGGGGAATACGGCCGATGATGCCGAGACTGCCCTGCGTGCCGCCGCCGAGAGCGGCGCAAGGCTTGTCGTCTGCCAGGGCGAGGCTGCGGGCGAAGCACTCTACCGCATACAGGACAACTACCCCGATGTACACTACCTGCTGTTCGACGATGAACCCCACAACGCCGATTACAGCGCCTACAAGACTGCCGAACTCGTCCACTGCGTCCTCTTCCAGGAAGAACAGGCCGGGTATCTGGCGGGCTACGCCGTCGTGACCGAAGGGTACACCGCCCTCGGCTTCATTGGCACGCGGGAGGTGCCCGGCATTGTGCGGTACGCCACCGGCTTTTTGCAGGGGGCAGAGGCCGCCGCAGAATTACAGGGCGAGGACGTGACCTTACAGACCTGGTTCACTGACACCGACGAGAACAGCGATGCCATCACCCAGCGTATGGTGGACTGGTACAATAACGGTACAGCGCTCATTGTGGTCAGCGGCGGCAACCTGTACGAGGGTGCGGCCTCCGCAGTCAACCAGACCGGCGGTAAGGCTGTCACCACCGATGTGGACAACACCGCCCTGAGCGACCGCGTGCTGGCAAGCGCGGTCAAGTGCTATAACGCCGCCGTCCAGCGGGAGCTGTACAGCTTCTTCACGAATGGCAGCTGGGACACCCAGAGCGCGGGCCAGACCGAGAAGGTCGGCTACACCACCGGTGCGGTCGCGCTGGAAGCGGGTGCGCCTTGGCGGTTTGACACCTTCACCCAGGACGATTACCGAAAACTGTACGAGGATCTGCGTACCAGCGTGCGCAAAGTGGATGCCTACGCCGACCTGGACACCCTGCCCGACACCCCCAATGTGACGGTGAATCGGACCATGTAAACCCTTTGTTATGCTTTTGTAATTCTTTTTGTCATCTTTTTTCATTGAATTGCCGCCGCAGATGCGGTATACTGAAGGTACTGCGGCGGGGAACTCGCCCCGCTGCGCAACTGAAAAACAACCTAAGGAGATCAAAACCATGAAAAAGTTTCTCGCTTTTGTAATGGCTGCCAGCATGGCGCTCTCTCTGGCTGCCTGCGTCGGTTCTACCCCCGCAAGCTCCACGGCCAGCACCACGACGGAGGCTACCTCTGAGGCCGCTTCTGCCAGCACTTCCGGCAGCAAGACCGATGTCGCCTTCGTTACCGACGTTGGCAACATCGATGACCAGTCCTTCAACCAGTACACCTGGCAGGGTGTGCAGGACTTCTGCTCTGCAAACAACCTGAGCGCCAACTACTACCGTCCCACTGAGGACTCCGACGCTGCTCGTCTGGAGCAGATGGACAACGCTGTCAACGACGGTGCTAAGTCCATCGTCGTGGCTGGCTACCTGTTCGGTTCCGCCATTGCCGAGGCTCAGGAGAAGTACCCCGATGTGCAGTTCCTGGCCCTGGACGTTTCCACCGGCGACCTGGGCGACAAGACCCCCACGGCCAACACCGCTCTGATCACCTATAAGGAAGAGCAGGCTGGTTACCTGGCCGGCTACGCCGCTGTTTACGACGGCTACAAGGAGCTGGGCTTCCTGGGCGGCATGGCCGTTCCCGCTGTTATCCGTTACGGCTACGGCTTCGTGCAGGGCGCTGATGCCGCTGCCAAGGAGATCGGTGCTACGGATGTCAACATCAAGTACTGGTACTCCGGCGGCTTCGCTGCTACCGATGAGGTCAAGAACAAGATGGATGGCTGGTACTCTGAGGGTACCGAGGTCGTCTTTGCCTGCGGCGGCCCTGTCTGCCAGAGCTGCGACGCTGCTGCTCAGGCCAACGGCGGCAAGATGATCGGCGTTGACGTTGACCAGTCCGGTCAGTTCGACACCGTTGTCACCTCCGCCATGAAGGGTCTGGCCGAATCTGTCAACGAGGCCCTGACCGATGCCCTGAACAACGGCTGGAAGTTCAGTGAGACCTACTCCGGCAAGGAGACCAAGCTCGGCGCTGCTGAGAACTGTGTTGGTCTGCCCATGGCGACCAGCAAGTTCACCAGCTTCACCCAGGAGCAGTACGACACCATGTACGCTGCTATCGTGGACGGCTCTCTGGCCATCGACGACAGCTTCGATGCTGATGTCAAGCCCGCTGTCACCACCATCACCGTGGACTACCAGAGTTGATCTGATACGGCAGATGCTTTAAAGGCATGACTTTTGACCACCCTGCGCACCCCGCGCAGGGTGGTTTTTGTTGGTTTTCTACAAATTCTGACGACTTTTTGCGCAGATTCTCTTGTGCACAGCGGAGTTTTTCTGTATAATATAGGGTAAGAATTTGTGTACAAACCCGTACACATTGAAAGGGGCGTGCAACGATTGGCAGATAATTATGTCATCGAAATGCTGCACATCACCAAGGAATTCCCCGGTATCAAAGCCAACGACGATATCACCCTGCAGTTGCGCAAGGGCGAGATCCATGCCCTGCTGGGCGAGAACGGTGCCGGTAAATCTACCTTGATGAGCGTGCTCTTTGGTCTGTACCAGCCGGAGCAGGGTACGATCAAGAAAAACGGAAAAGAAGTCAAGATCAACAACCCGAACGATGCCAACGCGCTGGGCATAGGCATGGTGCATCAGCACTTCAAACTGGTCGAGTGCTTCACGGTGCTCGATAACATCATCCTCGGCGTCGAGGATACGAAGCACGGCTTTTTGCAGAAGGACGAGGCCCGCAAAAAGGTCATGGCCCTGAGCGAAAAGTACGGCCTGAAGGTCGACCCGGACGCGCTGGTCAGCGACATTTCCGTCGGTATGCAGCAGCGTGTCGAGATCCTGAAGATGCTGTACCGCGACAATGAAATCTTGATTTTCGACGAACCTACGGCGGTTCTGACCCCGCAGGAGATCGACGAGCTCATGGATATCATGCGCGGCTTCAAGGCCGAGGGCAAGAGCATCCTGTTCATCACCCACAAGCTCAACGAGATCATGGCCGTTTCCGACCGCTGCACGGTCCTGCGCAAGGGCAAGTACATCGGTACGGTGGATATCAAGGATACCACCAAAGAGGAACTGTCCAAGATGATGGTCGGCCGCGACGTGCAGTTTGCCGTCGAGAAAAAGCCCTGCGAGCCGGGCAAGCCGATTCTGGAAGTGGAAAACCTCGTTGTGCCCAGCAAGGTACACAAGAACAACGCCGTGCGCGGCGTCAGCTTCAATGTCCGCGCGGGCGAGATCGTCTGCGTCGCCGGTATCGACGGCAACGGCCAGAGTGAACTGATCTACGGCATTACCGGTCTGGAAAAGCCCACCTCCGGCACCATCAAGCTGGAAGGCAAGGACATCACCAACGCCCCCATCCGCGAGCGCAGCAAGGCGGGTATGAGCCATATCCCGGAGGACCGCCACAAGCACGGCCTGGTGCTGGATTACACGTTGGCGGACAATATGGTTTTGCAGCGCTATTGGCAGCCCGAGTTCCAGAACCACGGCTTCATCAAAAAGGCCGCCGTGCAGGAATACGCCGAGCGCCTTATCAAGCAGTATGACGTGCGCAGCGGCCAAGGCCCTGCCACCATCGCCCGCAGTATGTCCGGCGGCAACCAGCAGAAGGCCATCATCGCCCGCGAGGTCGATAAGGAGCCGGAGCTGCTGGTCGCAGTCCAGCCCACCCGTGGCCTGGACGTCGGCGCGATCGAGTATATCCACAAGCAGATCGTGGCCGAGCGCGACAAGGGCCGCGCGGTCCTGCTCGTCAGCCTTGAGCTGGACGAGGTCATGAACCTGTCTGACCGCATCCTGGTCATTTATGAAGGTGAGATCGTGGGCGAGTTTGACCCGCGCAAGACCACCGTGGAAGAATTGGGCCTGTACATGGCAGGCGCCAAAAAGCAAGGGGAGGCGAAAGCATGAGCAAACAAAATAAACAGCCGCTTTTGCAGCGTCCCGCCGTCGTAGGCGTACTGGCAAGCCTTTTGTCCATCGTCATCGGTCTGGTGCTGGGCTTTGTGCTGCTGGTCTTGCTGAATCCCTCGGCATCCCTGGGCGGCATGAAAGCCATGCTGACCACTGGTTTTTCCAACATGGACAAGCTGGGCAAGGTGCTGTATCAGGCAGCGCCGTTGATGATGTGCGGCCTGTCCGTCGGCTTTGCCTTCAAGACCGGCCTGTTCAACATCGGCGCTTCCGGTCAGTACACCATGGGTGCATTTTTCTCGTTGCTGTGCGCCATTCAGTTCCAGATGCCGTGGTACGTCTGCCTGCTGGCGGGCGCTGTGGGCGGTGCCATCTGGGGCGTTTTCCCGGGCCTGTTCAAGGCGTATTTCAACGTCAATGAGGTCATCACCGCCATCATGTTCAACTGGATCGGTATGTATCTGGTGAACTTGCTGCTGGCGAATATGCCCAATATGCTGGCTTCCGGCTGGGGCGCGTCCAACTCGGACCGTACCGCCGCGCTGAGCGCCGCCAACCCAGGGTCTATCCTGCCCAAGGGGCCGTTTGCCGCGCTGTTCGGCAATTCCAGCTGGATCAACATTTCCATCATTATCACGATTCTTTTTGCCATCCTCGTCTGGGTCATCCTGCAAAAGACGACCTTCGGCTATGAGCTGAAAGCCTGCGGCCTCAGCCGTGATGCCGCCCAGTATGCGGGTATCAATTCCAAGCGTAACATCGTGCTTTCCATGGTCATTTCCGGTGCGCTGTCCGGCATTGGCGGCGCCATCTACTACCTGGCCGGTACCGGCCAGTACGTGCTGGAAAAGTCCATCCTCGGCATGGGCTTCAACGGCATCCCGGTCGCCCTGCTGGCCAGCTCCAACCCCATCGGCACGATTTTTGCCGCGCTGTTCATCAGCTACATTCAGGTCGGCGGTGCCGCCATGCAGCCTGCATACTCCTCCGAGACGATCGATATCGTCATTGCCGTTATCATCTACCTGGCGGCTTTCGCCCTGCTGATGCGCGGCGTCATTGCCAAGGCGGTCTCCGGCCGTAAAGAAAAGGGAGGTGCTGCGAAATGATGATCGCTGCTAACATTATCAGTATGACAATCCTGTTCGCAGTGCCGCTGCTGCTCGTCGCTATGGGCGGTATGTTCAGTGAACACTCCGGCGTTATCAACATCGCGCTGGAAGGTATGATGATCATTGGCGCACTGTTTGCCTGCTTTACGCTGCAGGGCCTGGACCAGAGCGGTTTCGGCCCCGCGCACCCGCAGCTGTCGATGTTCATTGCCATTCTGGTGGCGGGCATTACCGGCATGATCTTCTCACTGTTCCTGGCGTTCGCGGCCATCAACCTGAAGGCTGACCAGACCATCGGCGGCACAGCGCTAAACCAGTTTGCCCCCGCATTCGCGGTCGTCATGACCTGGGCCATTCAGGGCCAGGGCCTGACCACCATCTTCATTCCCAACTGGGTGCGCATCACCCGCGAGACCTTCGGCCTTGCCCCGGTGGACGGCCCCAGCTTCTGGAACAACCTGATCTTCAAGTATTTCTACCTGACGACTCCGGTCGCCATCGTCCTGTTCATCGCAGCCTACATCGTGCTGTACAAGACTCGCTTTGGCCTGCGTCTGCGCGCCTGCGGCGAGCATCCCCAGGCGGCGGATTCCGTCGGCATTAACGTTTACAAGATGCGCTATGCTGGTGTGCTGATTTCCGGCCTCCTGGGCGGCATCGGCGGCCTGGCCTACACGGTGGCAGCCGGTTCCGGCTTCAACTCCGACGTCGGCGGCTACGGTTTCCTGGCGTTGGCCGTTATGATTTTCGGCAACTGGAAACCGCTGCCGATCCTGGGCGCGTCGCTGTTCTTCGCGCTGTTCAAGGTCATTGCCGCGCTGAACTCCACCCTAAGTTTCCTGCCGAAGTTTGAGGGTGTCAAGGAAATTTCCAACTTCTACCAGATGCTGCCGTATATCGTCACGATGATCGTGCTGATCTTCACCTCCAAGAACTCCCAGGCCCCCAAGGCCGAGGGCATTCCTTACGACAAGGGCAGCCGTTAATCACAACAGTACGCAGGGCCGCCCGGTTGAACTGCCGGGTGGCCTCTGCTTTTTAAAAGGAGAAAAATTATGCGAATGTACGATGTTATCGCCAAGAAACGCGACGGCGGTACGCTGAACCATGACGAGCTTGCCTTTGCCGTCGACGGCTATGTGGCAGGGGACGTGCCCGACTACCAGATGTCGGCGCTGCTCATGGCGATTTACCTGCGCGGCATGACTGACGAGGAGACCGCCATGCTGACCGACGTCATGGCCCACTCCGGCGATATGGTCGATCTGTCCGCCATCGCGGGCATCAAGGCAGACAAGCACTCCACCGGCGGCGTCGGCGACAAGACGACGCTGGTCATTGCGCCCATCGTCGCAGCCTGCGGCGTGAAGATTGCCAAGATGAGCGGCCGCGGCCTCGGCCACACCGGCGGCACGATCGATAAGATGGAGTCTGTGCCCGGCACCCGCACGAGCCTGACCCAGGAGGAGTTCTTCAAGCAGGTCAACGAAATAGGCATTTCGGTTATCGGCCAGAGCGGCAAAATTGCTGTGGCCGACAAAAAAATGTACGCCCTGCGCGATGTGACCGCCACAGTCGGCTGCATTCCGCTGATTGCCTCCTCCATCATGTCCAAAAAGCTGGCCGCCGGTTCCGACGCCATTTTGCTGGACGTCACGATGGGCGACGGCGCGTTCATGAAGGATCTGGACGGTGCTCTGGAGCTGGCCCGCCAGATGGTTGCCATCGGCACGGCCCATGGCCGCAAGGTTGCGGCGCTCATCACCGATATGGACAAGCCCCTCGGCTACAACATCGGCAACTCGCTGGAAGTGGCCGAGAGCATGGCCGTTTTGCAGGGCAAAGGCCCGGCCGATTTGACCGAGGTCTGCCTGCAGCTGGCCAGCAATATGCTGGTGCTGGCGGGCAAGGGCGATATGCCCACCTGCCGCAAGCTGGCCGAGAGCGTCATTGCAGACGGCACGGCCTTTGAAAAATGCTGCCGGATGTTTGCGGCCCAGGGCGGCGATATCAGCGTGCTGAAAGACGCCGACAAGTTCCGGAAAGCCAAGTACAGCTATGAGTTGACCGCCCAAGCTGACGGCTATATCTATAAGAATGACGTTGAGAAGATCGGCAACGCCAGCGTGCTGCTGGGCGCGGGCCGCATCAAGAAAGAGGACAGCATCGACTTTGCCGCCGGTATCACGATGCACAAAAAGCTTGGCGATTACGTCAAAGCGGGGGAGAGCATCTGCACGTTCTACGCTGACGACGAGAGCCTGTTTGCCGCAGCCGAGGAAATGTACCGCGGCGGCCTCATCATCCGTGCCGAAAAGCCGACCGTCCCGCCGCTGATTTACGCCCGCGTGACCGCAGACGGTGTGGAGCGGTTCTGATTCCTTAACTGCTCCGTAGAGGCCGGGCATGCCCGGCCTCTACAAGCCTGCCCGGAAAAGCCTTGTAGGGGCGGCATATATGCCGCCCGCGCGGCCTTTACAACAAAAGAGCCTTGCAACGCATTGAACCGCCCCAGAAATAGTAGACATGCACAAAAAGAGACCCATGTAGGGTAAACCTCAACAGGACTGACGAAGCGAAAGCGGAGGCAGTCCTGTTTTTAGTTGGATGCGTTCGTGGTTATAGAAGTAGATGTAATCGTCAATCATCTTGTTGGCTTCCTCAAAAGTTTCCGGCTTGTGTCGGTAGATACACTCTGCTTTGAGGATTCCAAAGAAATTTTCAGCCAAAGCATTGTCATAGCAATTTCCACGCCTTGACATGGACGGAGTAATGCCGTATTCTTTAGTCAGGTTGAAATATGCTTGCGAAGTGTATTGGAACCCCTGGTCGCTGTGGAGCTGCAACTCCCGGCGACTTTTTGTTTTTACAGACTTCATCGCAAGATGAATGGTTTCCAATACAAGATTGACTGTCTGGCTGGTATCAGTCTTGTAAGCAACAATGCTTCTGTCATACAAGGCACGAATCATGGACAAATAGAGAACGCCTTCTTTGGTCTGAATATACGAAATATCCGTGACCCACTTCTTGTTCGGATAGTCAGCGTTAAACTCACGGTTCAGCAAATTGTCGTATCTATGTTTATCATCGCCCATCTTTTGCCACTTCTTTCTGCGACGAACCTCGCTTAAAATACCATATTTATGCATGATCCGTAAAACTGTCTTCGGATTTTTGGCAATTCCTTCACTGTCCAGCCAGAGTTTCATCCGGCGATAACCATACGTTCTCCTGCAAGTTTCCTGCTTTGCTCGAATCTTTTCCGCAAGTTTGAAGTCCTTGGCCGGATGTTCAATGTGTTTTAGATACTTATAATATCCGCTTCTTGAAACCTCAAAGAAACAGCACATTTCTTTTATAGGATATCTTCCGCAATGGCGGTGAATGACTGCATATTTAAAATTCGGCTTCACTTCCTTCCTACGGATTGCAAAAAATCCCGCAGCAGTTCGTTCTCCATTTTTAATCGTTTGATCTCGTAGGTCTGTTCCCTGACGATTTCCTCCGAGCTGGTTGGCTCCGCATTTTTCCGAGGCCGGCCTTTCTTCTTCGGAAGGATTCCAGCTTCTTTTCGGGCTTGCTCATGATTGTGCCGTGTGACCCAATTTACGATTTGCTTCTTTTCAAGCTCCAATGACTTTGCTATTTCTCTGCATGTTTTTCCTTCTGCTCGCATTGCGAGTATCTGTGGTTCCAATTCTTTGATTTTGGTATATTTTCTGGACATAACAAAACCTCCTCGTGTAGTTCTATTATCCTACACGGGGAGGTCTTTTGTCTATTGTCTACTTTTTACGGACCGGTTCACATCAACACGCTGCAAGGCTCTTTTTATTTCTTCTTCCGTTTCAGCCAGAACACCTTGAATTTGCTGTACCCATTCGCCTTGTCCGCGTCAAATTCCTCGGTCAGCACATACCGTTTGCGGGCATTATCGAACTGTAAAGCATTTCCACTTTCCTGCACGTCGGTCAGATAGCGGGGGATGGCGGTCTGCTGGCTCTCAAACTCCGGCTCGCGGTCCCACAAAATTTTACCGTCAGCGTCAAAGCCGTGCGCCCATACGCTGAACACCAGGCAGGCGGCCTCGCCATAGCAGTAGCGCTCAAACCGGATGCGGCCATCCAGATAAAACAGCATACAATCGCGGAAATGTGTTTCCAACTCTTTTTCATAGCGGCGTCCGCATCCGGTACCGGCAAAATCGGCAGCATTGGCAGTCATGGCGTGCCCTCCTGTTTGTTGATGGTTTCATTATACAGCAGGGCGGATAAAATGGCAAGCACAGTTGTAGGGGCCGGGCATGCCCGGCCCGCGCGTGT
>OLOS01002880.1_pt1 | contig 10955 bp, 13 predicted proteins | sample 1672631 | NCBI WGS metagenome assembly OLOS01 (sample SAMEA3136707, study PRJEB25190) | human gut metagenome | biome: human gut; feature: human-associated habitat; material: faeces | place: Austria | collected 2013 | reverse complement strand
TTTTCCGCCGACCGATTTACGCATTTCGCCGCTGCTTGAGTTTTTCCCTGAGCGCGCCGGTTTTGCGCTCTAAAAATGCGCCCAGCATCGAGAGATTGCGGAAGATGGATTCTGCAGCAAAGGCAAAAACGACCATCAGCAGCACGCAGATTTCCGACATGTCGCTCAGCGCGAACAGCTGCTTGAGGAAAATGCCGCAGAAGATCAGCCCCGCAATGTTGAGGATGATAATCGCGTACTTCATTTTGGTGAGGGGCTTGCTGATGCGAATTAAGATCATGAAGCCGACCACGGCAAGAAGCATCGTCGCCGCCGTTGCGATATCGCCGTCCGACAGCCCGAACACCTCACCGCAGACGACGAGCGCACCGACCGCTAAAACATCCGTCAGCGCGGCAGGAAGCGCGCGCAGCAGCACCTTTTTGAGGAAGCTTCCTTCAATGCGCGCATGGTTCGGCTCCAGCGCCAGCAAAAAGCCCGGAATGCCGATGGTGAACATCGCAATCAGAGACACCTGCGCGGGCTCGAGCGGATAGGTGATGAACGAGACCGCCGAGAAGACGGAAAGCAGCAGAGAAAACAGATTCTTGACCAGAAACAGGCTTGCCGAGCGCTCAATGTTATTGACCACGCGCCGCCCTTCGAGCACCACGTCCGGCATGCGGGCAAAATCGGAGTCGAGCAGCACGACCTGCGCCGCCTGCGCGGCAGCCTCGCTGCCGGATGCCATCGCGACCGAGCAGTCGGCGTCCTTCATTGCCAGAATGTCGTTGACGCCGTCGCCCGTCATGGCAACGGTATGCCCCGCTGCCTGCATGGCGCGCACGAGCTTCTGCTTCTGCGCGGGCGTGACACGACCAAAGACCGTGTAGCTTTCCGCTGCGCGGGCGATCTGCTCGTCCGTAATAAGGCACGTGGCGTCTATGAATGTTTCCGCGTTTTCAATGCCTGCCTGCCGGGCAATTTCCGAGACGGCGCGGGCATTATCGCCCGAGATGACCTTGACCGTGACGTCCTGGTCCTTAAAATAGGCGAAGGTCTCCTTTGCGTTTTCGCGGATGCGCCCGGTCAGAACCGCATAGCCCAGCGGCTCGGGCGCATCCTGCCCGCGCGACGTTGCCAGCAGCAGCACGCGCATGCCCTTGTCCAGATACGGCTTGAGCTCGGACGCCACGGCAGCGTAGGTCGTCTTCAGCACAAACTCCGGCGCGCCGAGCAGATAGGTGCCCGTTTCAAAGGTGACGCTGGAATACTTCTGGCTGGACGAGAATGGCTGGACATCAAGCGCGATTGCCGCCTGCTGCGGATGCGCGAGCCGGTGCGCCTCAGAAAACACGCGCAGCGCCTGCATGGTTTCGTTCGTGTCCTGCGCGGCGAGGCAGTAGTCGGTCAGAAGGTTCGCAAGCGTTTCGTCTGTAAACTCGTCAGTTTTTGCGCTCTGTACGGCGTGGACCTCCCGCACGCACATGCCGGGCTCGGTGATGGTGCCGGTTTTGTCGACGCACAGCACGTCGACCCGCGCAAGCGTTTCGATGCTCTTCATGTCATGGAGCAGCACCTTGCGACGCGCAAGGCGCATGGTACCCAAAACCAGCGCAATGGTCGTGAGCATGTAGAGCCCCTCGGGGATCATGCCGATGACGGCGGCGATGGCGGAGACGACGCTTTTCTGCAGCGTTTCCCCGGAATAGAAATAGCTCTGCGCAAATAGAATGAGACCAATCGGGAGGATCGTAAAGCCAATCCATTTGACGATGCGGTTGATCGAGCGGATCATTTCCGACTGCTCGCCCTCGGAAACAGCTTTTGCCTCGCGCGTGAGCTTTGCGATATACGACTCGTCTCCGACGCGGTCGAGCCGGGCATAGCACCTGCCCGCGACGACGAAGCTGCCGGAAAGCAGGCTGCTGCCCGGCGCTTTTTCAATCTCATCGCTCTCGCCGGTGAGAAGCGCTTCATTGACCTGCACGCAGCCGGCAAGAACCGTCGCATCCGCCGGAATCTGGTCGCCCGCGGCAAGAATTACTACGTCGCCCTGTACCAGCTCGCCTGCGGCAAGCTGACATTCCAGCCCATCTCGCAGCGCGACGGCATGCGGCGCATGCAGAAGACTCATTTTGTCCAGAATCCGCTTGGCGCGCAGCTCCTGGAAGATGCCGATGAGAGTGTTTCCGACGACGACCGGCAGAAACGTCAGGTTGCGGTAGGAGCCGACGAGGCACAGAAGCACCGCAATGACGGCAAAAATCAGGTTGAAAAACGTCAGGGTGTTGGAGCGAATGATCTCGCCGGCGGATTTTCCGCCGGGGTCGCTTTGTCGGTTGGTAAGACCCTGCGCCGCGCGCGCGTCCGCCTCGGCGGAGGTCAGACCGCGCAGAGCGGGAGAGTCGGGGATTTGCTGCTGCATAAAAACATTCCTTTTCCGGTCCGCAAAAAACGGGACCGTGTCTTGTTTCTCGAATTCTGCACAAATGGCAGGTGTTTGCCTCATTTTAGTGCCGCTGCACGCAATCGTCAAGATTTCCCGGCATTGTTTTACAGTTTCGTTACACTTCCCTTGCCAGCTGACGCCTGCATCGCAAAAACATACTTGACAACTGGGCTGAAAGCTGGTATGATGGCATCGAGTTAGATAGATCTAACTTACATGGGAGTGGAAGAAAGCTTTTTCCAGTGCGTCTGCGGACGCATGTTTTTTAAATTTCTGGTTAAACTACTCTAACCAAAGAAGGGAGCATCTTATGAGCATTGTGATTCTCGGCGGCAACGAGTGTATGGAGCGCCGCTACAAGGACCTGTGTGACAGCTATCGGTGTCAGAGCAAAATCTTTACGAAGCCAGGCGGTGGTCTGCGCAAAAAAATGGGCAGAGCCGATCTGATGATCTTTTTTACCAGCACGATGTCCCACAAGATGGTGCAGGGCGCGATGAGCGAAATCAAGGGACAGAACACTGTCATTGAGCGCTGCCACACCAGCTCGCTTTCCGCGCTGCGCGGCATTCTGGAAAAGCACGTCGGGAGCCCCGCGTAATATGCCGGAGGAACTTGTTGTGCGCCAGTGCGCGCCCACGCTTGCCGGCATCAAGACCGGCAGCCTCTTCCGCGCGGCGTATGAAGATAAAAAGCAGCTGCTCGGGCAGATCCGCGAGATCAACCAGCGCCTGCGCGAGAAGGGCTTGTGCCTGCTGCCGCTGCGCTTTCGAAACGGCAACGCGCTGCTGTATCTCTACCGCCCGGAGCGGCTGAAAACGGACCTTAACAACGAGCTGGCGCGCCGGACGCTCGGAAACGCGGGCTATACCGACCAGAACCCCGGGCGCTGCGTGGGGACGCTCATCCGCCGGCTGCAGGACGAGGCGGAGTTTCCGCATGAGATCGGGCTGTTTCTGAGCTATCCGCCCGAGGACGTGCAGGGCTTTATCGACCATCACGCGCGCGACTTCAAGCTTTCCGGACTCTGGAAGGTTTACGGAGACGAGGCGTATGCGCGCGCGGCATTTGCAAAATATAAAAAATGTACCGATATCTACTGCCGCAGCTGGCGCGCGGGCTCGAGTCTGGAACGCCTTGCCGTGGCAGGGGAGAATCCGGCATGATTTCAATCAGAAAGGAATAACGTAATATGAAAAAGACAGCGGTTGTATTCTGGAGCGGCACGGGCAATACGGAGTCCATGGCGAATGCGGTTCTCGAAGGCATGAAGGCAGCGGGCGCGGAGGCGGAGCTTTTCACCTCCGAGCAGGCGGATGCCGCCAAGCTCGCTCTCTTCGACGCCATCGCTTTCGGCTGCCCGGCAATGGGCGCGGAGGAACTCGAGGAGACCGAGTTTGCGCCCATGTTTGACGCGGTCAAGGGCTCTCTTTCCGGCAAGGACGCCGCCCTGTTCGGCTCTTATGGCTGGGGCGACGGCGAATGGATGCGCACCTGGGAGGACGACTGCAGGGCAAATGGCATGAAGCTGGTCTGCGACAGCGTCATCTGCTGCGAAGCGCCCGACGACGAGGCGGTGGAAAACTGCCGCAAGCTTGGCGCAGAGCTGGCAAAATAAAATAGTCCCCGGCATCCCCGGCACACAATTCCCCTTCCTCTTTGTGTGCCGGGGATTTTTTGTGCCTTTTGATTGACAAAACGCCAGCTTCCGGCTAAAATTGGGACGATTCCGGAAAAGACGGGTATGGAGGAGGCGGCTGTGATGGAGGTTACGGTACAGGAGCTGGCGCAGTGGGAGCCGGGCAGCTACATGACGGTCGACATGCGAAGTGAGGAAACACGGGCATACGGCATGTTGCCGGGTGCGGTTCCGGTTCTGCCGGACGCACTTTTTTCGTTCGCGGCGCAGAACCGAGGAAAAAAGCTGGTGCTCTACTGCGCGCACGGGGAGGCAAGTCTCGACGCAGCGCAGGCGCTGTGCGAGCAGGGCTTTGCGGCGTACAGCCTGGCGGGGGGATATCTGGCGTGGCTGCGCGAGGAGCTGGCGCGGCAGGATGACGAGCAGACGCGGCTTCGTGTGGAGACGAGCCTTCGCAAGCGTTTCCGCGAAAAGATCTGGTGCAACTTTACGAAGGCGGTCCGGCGGTATGAGCTGGTGCAGCCGAATGACCGCATTGCCGTGTGCATCTCCGGCGGCAAGGACTCGATGCTGATGGCAATATTATTTCAGGAGCTGAAGCTGCACAACAAATATCCGTTCGAGGTATAATTCCTCGTCATGGACCCCGGCTACAGCCCGGCAAACCGGCAGATCATAGAAGGCAATCTGCGCAGACTCGGCATTGAAGCGGAGATTTTCGAGACGGACATTTTCGGCTCCGTTTACAATGTGGAAAAGTCGCCCTGCTACCTCTGCGCGCGCATGCGAAGAGGCTATCTCTACAGCTTTGCCCAAAAGCTCGGCTGCAACAAGATCGCGCTGGGGCATCACTATGACGATGTCATTGAGACGATTCTCATGGGCATGCTCTGGGGCGCGCAGGTGCAGACGATGATGCCGAAGCTCCACAGCACGAACTTTCCCGGCATGGAGCTGATTCGCCCGATGTATCTGATCCGCGAGGACGACATCAAGGCGTGGCGCGATGCCAACGACCTGCACTTTATTCAGTGCGCCTGCCGCTTCACCGACACCTGCACGACCTGCCGTCCGAACGAGGAGGCAAAGTCCAAGCGCCAGCAGGTCAAGCAGCTGATCCGGGAGCTGAAAAAGACAAACCCCGATGTGGAGGCGCATATTTTCCGGAGCATGGAGAATGTCTGCCTGGATACCGTCATTGCCTATAAAACCGGCGGGCGGAAAATTTCTTTTCTGGAAAACTACGATAAGACGCCGGAAAATCGTGATGCGGACTGATTTTCCTCTTTACGAATCGGAAAAAGTGTGGTACAATGCGGCGTCTTCCATTTTTGATGTTCCAGCGAGGTGAACGCTATGAATATTGTATCGACTGCCGCGCAGGCATCTGCGCTTTCGTCCGGAAACGTGTTTGTCCGGTCGGCGGCAGTGTTTGTCATGTCCATGCTGCCGTTCATTGAAAATAAGGGCGCGATCATCCTGGCGGCCGCGCTGAAGCTCAAATGGTATCTCACGTACCTTCTTACGTGCATCGGCTCCTATCTTCCCGTGCCGTTTTTGCTGCGGATGAAAAAGCATCCGCTCGGGCAGAAGGAAACCAGCCCCCGGCTGCTGCGAAATGCGCATCAGGCGCTGGAAAAACATGAGGCGCAGCTCAAAAAATACGGTCCGCCGGCGCTTTTTGTCTGCGTGTGCATCCCGTTTACGGGCGTGGGCTGCTGGATTGGCTCCATGCTCGCAAGGCTTACCGACATGGATGAGCGACGCGCCGGGCTCGCAATTTTCGGCGGTACGCTCGTCTCGGGGGTATTGACGATTCTCGGCGTATACGGTCTGGTCGGCGGGCTTCAATATCTGCTGCGCTGAAGCGCGAGATGGGGCTGTTTTTCAGGAATATACAGAAAATTTGTATATTTTCGGCAAAATTTCCCCGGATTTCCCCTCGATTCTGTGAAATTTTCCATGTGTTTCCCCATTGACGCAGTAGGTAAATTGGTGTATGATAACACCATCGAATTTGAGCGTATTCTTTTTGGAAGGAGGCAAACACAATGACGTTCCGTTACACCATTGCTAAGAACAACATGATGATGCGAATGTTATTCTCCCGGGCATGTAACATGGCCAGGTGCTTCGGCATGCGTTGCTGTTCGCCTGAGAATAACGCTTGATTGAGCGCGAAAGCCATTTGCCCGGGAGCTGATGATAGCCCCGGTTTTTTGTTGCTCAAATTCCTGTAAAAAAACGTAAATTGATAAATACTGGAAAAGGAGTATGCCTTATGAAACAGTTTCGAAAAGTTCTTGCGCTGACACTGGCGCTTGTTTTGAGTTTATCTTTTGCTGCGTGCGCGTCGAAGAGCGCGGCGGAAAATGTGGAAAAGGTTCCCGCGGAAGAGGCGACTTCCGATACCGTAGAGCAGAAGGGCACCATCACCGTCGCCGCAAGCCCCACGCCGCACGCCGAAATTCTCGCGCAGGTCGCTCCCATCCTGGCTGCCGAGGGCTGGACGCTCGAGGTCAAGGAGTTCCAGGACTATGTGCAGCCCAACAACGTCGTCGAGAGCGGTGAGTTTGACGCCAACTACTTCCAGCACATTCCTTATCTGGAGAACTTCAACGAAGAGCAGGGCACGCACCTGGTAAACGCGGGAGGCATCCACTATGAGCCGTTCGGCATCTATCCGGGCACCAAGTCTTCTCTGGATGACATCGCCGAGGGCGACACCATCGCTGTTCCGAACGATACCACCAACGAAGCGCGCGCGCTTCTTCTCCTGCAGGACAACGGTATTCTCAAGCTCAAGGACGGCGCGGGTCTGACCGCAACGGTTCTGGACATTGAGGAAAACCCCTACAACGTGGAGATTCTCGAACTCGAAGCGGCGCAGGTTCCGCGTGTGAAGGACGAGGTCGCCTATGTGGTTCTCAACGGCAACTACGCGCTCGATGCCGGCTTCTCCGTGGCAAAGGATTCACTTGCCTATGAAAAGTCTGATTCCGATGCGGCAAAGACCTATGTGAACGTCATCGCCGTGAAGGAAGGCAACGAGAACTCGGAAAAGATTCTGGCGCTGGTCGGCGCCCTCAAGTCCGACGCCATCCGCCAGTATATCAACGATACCTATGACGGCGCGGTCGTTCCGTTTGACGACTGATTTCCACGCGCAGAGCGTACAGGGTTTCCTGCTACGCTCTGTTTCCATGTCTAAAAAACAATGTCCGGAAGATTTCCCGGGCAGAAACGAGGAATTTGATGAAACCGGTCATTCGATTAGAGCATATTGAGAAGGTGTTTACCGACGGAAAGGAAGACTTTGAAGCGCTGCGCGACGTGTCGCTGGAGGTCAACGAAGGCGATATTTTCGGCATCATCGGTCTGTCCGGCGCGGGCAAGAGCACACTGGTGCGCTGCCTGAATCTGCTCGAACGCCCGACCTCCGGCAAGGTCTACGTCAACGACAAGGACATGATGACGCTCAGCGAGCCGGAAATCCGCCGCTGCCGGCAGAAAATCGGCATGGTCTTCCAGCACTTCAACCTTCTCATGCAGCGCACGGTCCTCGGAAACGTCTGCTTCCCGCTGGAGAATGTCGGCATGAGCCGCAAGGACGCGAAGAAGCGCGCGATGGAGGTTTTGAAGCTCGTCGGCATTGCCGACAAGGCAAACGCCTATCCCTCGCAGCTCTCGGGCGGGCAGAAGCAGCGCGTAGCGATTGCGCGCGTGCTTGCCAACGACCCGGAAATCATCCTCTGCGACGAGGCGACGAGTGCGCTCGACCCCATGACGACCGAGTCGATTCTCTCGCTGCTGCAGACGATCAACCGGACGCAGAACATTACGATTGTCGTCATTACGCATGAAATGAAGGTCATCCAGCAGATCTGCAACCGTGTGGCAGTGCTGGACGAGGGCAGGATTCAGGAGACCGGTCCGGTGAGCGAGGTCTTCTCGCATCCGCAGACAAGAGCGGCAAAGCGGCTCGTGCTGGCGCGCATGCAGGACGCGGACGCGCCGTGCGTGAAGCTGGAGCTGCCGGAGGACGATAAGGAACTGGCAGCGCTGATGGCGTATGTCAAGGCGCATAACTTGAAGGTATTGGAGGGCGAAGAACATGTTTGAACCCGGAATGGTGCAGACGCTGGTCGAAGGCGTCCGCGATACGTTGTACATGGTTCTGGCGTCCACTGCTTTCGGCTACCTGCTGGGGCTTCCGCTCGGGATTCTTCTTTGTATCACGGGCGAAAACGGCATCCGCAGAAACCCGGTCATCTATCGCATTCTGGACATCGTTGTGAACCTGATCCGAAGTGTGCCGTTTCTGATTCTGCTGATTCTGGTCTCGCCGTTTACCAAGTGGCTGGTCGGCAAGAGCTACGGCGCGACGGCGACGGTCGTCTCCCTTGTTATCGCGGCGGCGCCGTTTATCGCGCGTATGGTCGAGTCTTCGCTCAACGAGGTCGATCAGGGCGTCATTGAGGCGGCAAAGAGCATGGGCGCGACCGACGGCACGATCATCGTCAAGGTTCTGATCGGCGAGGCGCGCACGTCGCTGCTCGTCGGCGTGACGATTGCGCTCGGCACGATCCTCGGGTATTCTGCGATGGCGGGTGTCCTCGGCGGCGGCGGTCTGGGCGATATCGCCATCCGCTACGGCTACTACCGCTACGACACCGGGGTCATGCTGGTGACGCTGGTGTTCATCGTCGCCATTGTGCAGCTGCTGCAGGGCATGGGCAACCTGGCGGCGCGGAAGATCAATCACAGGAAGTAACAGGAAAGAAGTTCCGTATCAGGCGGAAACCGGAGGGTGCTTATGGATTTTGAGGTCATGAAAGCCTATCTGCCAAGGTTCTGGGACGCGCTGCTGCTGACGCTTCGCATCGGCTGGCAGGGCGTGACGCTGGCACTGGCGCTGGGCGTTGCCTGCGCGGTGGCGGTACATTGGAAAATTCCCGTGCTGCGGCAGATCGTCGGCGGGTACATTGAGCTGTTCCGCAATACGCCTTTGCTGGTGCAGCTGTTTTTCCTGTACTTTGCGCTGCCGAAAATCGGCGTCCGCATTTCGGCGGAGACCTGCGGCAAGCTGGGACTGGGACTGCTGGGCGGCGCGTATATGGCAGAGACCTTCCGCAGCGGGCTGGAAAACATTCCCATTATCCAGACGGAAAGCGCCCAGAGCTTAGGTCTGCGCCCGGCGCAGGTGTTCGGCTACATCATTCTCCCGCAGGCGGTGACATCCAGCGTCCCCGGATTGCTCGCGAATCTGATTTTCCTGCTCAAGGAGACCAGCGTGTTTTCAACCATCAGCCTGATGGATCTGATGTTCACCGCGAAAGATTTGATCGGCATGTACGCCAAAACCATCGAATGCCTGACCCTGCTGGTGGCTTTCTACCTGATCATGCTCCTTCCCGTATCCATTCTGGGAAGCTGGCTGGAAAGGAGGCTGCGCTATGCAGAGTTTGGGAATTGACGTTCTGTTCAAAGGCACGAATTTCCTGCGGCTGCTGGGCGGATTGTGGGTAGCGCTGCGCATCAGCCTGATCTCCGTTGCCATCAGCATCGTGCTGGGCATCGCAATGGGAATGCTCATGACCTCCAAAAGCCGGGTTCTGAAAGCCATTTTCCGGGTTTACCTGGAAATCGTCCGCATTATGCCCCAGATGGTGCTGCTGTTTGTGGTGTATTTCGGCACGACCCGGGTCTTCGGATGGAATCTGGAAGCGGAGGCGGCGGCCATCATCGTGTTCAGCTTCTGGGGTACGGCGGAAATGGGCGATCTGGTGCGGGGCGCGCTGCAAAGCATCCCCGTCATTCAGTGGGAGAGCGCTCAGGCGCTGGGCATGAAGTCCATTCAGGTGTACACGCTGGTGATTCTGCCCCAGACCGTCCGGCGGCTGATCCCGCTGTCCATCAACCTCATCACCCGGATGGTGAAAACCACCAGCCTCGTCATGATGATCGGCATTGTGGAGGTACTGAAAGTCGCCCAACAGATCATTGAGGCCAACCGGCGCACCTCCCCCAACGCCGCCTTCGGGGTCTTCGCGGTGGTATTCTTGCTGTATTTCCTGATTTGCTGGCCCATCAGCCGTCTGGCGGGGTACTTGGAGAAAAGGTGGTCATAACTGTGGAAAATGTGCTGTTAAGCGTGCGGCATCTGAAGAAAGCCTTCGGGGACCACATGATTTTTGAAGATTTTGATCTGGACGTCCGCAAGGGCGAGGTGGTCGTGGTCATCGGCCCCTCCGGCTGTGGAAAAAGCACCCTGCTTCGCTGCCTGAACGGTCTGGAGCCGATTCAGGGCGGCGAAATCCTGCTGGACGGGGAGCCGGTTCTCCGGGAAAGCAAATCCATCACCCGGATGCGGCAGAAGATCGGCATGGTCTTCCAGAGCTATGAGCTGTTCCCCCACAAGACCATTCTGGAAAACATCCTGCTCGCGCCCATGAAGGTGCAGAAGCGCCCCCGCAGCGATGTGGAAAAAGAAGCGCTGGAGCTGCTGGAACGGGTGGGGCTTGCCGACCGGAAGAACGACTATCCCCGGCAGCTGTCCGGCGGACAGAAGCAGCGGGTGGCCATCGTCCGTGCGCTGTGTATGCACCCGGAAATTCTGCTGCTGGACGAGATCACCGCTGCTCTTGACCCGGAAATGGTGCGGGAAGTGCTGGATGTGGTTCTGTCTCTGGCAAAGGCGGGCAGCACCATGGTCATTGTCACCCATGAGATGAACTTCGCCCGCGCCATTGCCGACCGTATCCTGTTCATCGAAAACGGCACGGTGGTGGAGCAGTCCGACGACCCGAAAGCCTTTTTTGCCAGCCCGGAAACCGACCGGGCAAAGGCGTTTCTCAAATCCTTCGATTACGAATAACGGAGAAA
>OLOS01002877.1_pt1 | contig 10969 bp, 10 predicted proteins | sample 1672631 | NCBI WGS metagenome assembly OLOS01 (sample SAMEA3136707, study PRJEB25190) | human gut metagenome | biome: human gut; feature: human-associated habitat; material: faeces | place: Austria | collected 2013 | reverse complement strand
GTTCAAAGGGGCTTGGGGGCGCTGCCCTCAACAAGCAAGCGGAGAGGAAAATCACAAAGGGATTTTCTTCTCTGCGGGCCTGTGTGTATTAACACAGGCATTGCTTGCTATCATTTCCACAAACAAAAACTCCGACACATCCCCAACGGTCGTATTGGAGTTCACGGGTCCAGATGGTAGTCATCGAACAATGGAGACTGGAAGAAATCACACAACGTAATGCCTAATCCTTGGCACATCTCATGGATGATCCGCAGCTTCACGGATTCATACGAACAGTTGATGACATTCCCTATCGTTGATTTCGGTACGCCGCTTTTCATAAAAAGCTGGTACTGTGTCATGTGCCTTTCCGAAAGAAGTTCTGTCAACCGTTTACTCACGGCCTCATTTAGCTGCATCCGCATCACCACCATTCCCTGTCACTGTACTAATTATTATATGGTGGTGCGGTAAAAAATTAGTCCCTGCAACTGTACTAGTCTGATATTCTGTTGTAAAATATTTCTGACAGCGTTTTATGTAGGGAAATAGAAATGCTGTCAGGTAACTAATCCATTTTCACAAACAAAATAGGAGAAATAGGGATGCACAAAGAGGTAGATTTTATAGCGGAATACAATGAAGAAATGAAGGAGCTGCTGGCGGAACCCCAGACGTCCCCAAGCGAACGGGAGTGGCAGCGGTTTCGGCTGTCCATGGAATTGGTCAATGCCCAGGAATCCCAATATACCAGGGTAAAGAATGAAGAACGCTGGAAACGACTGGAGCAGGAATTTTATCCGGCCTTGTGCGTGATTGCAAAGACTCAGGGAGGCCGTGTGGAATTGAACATCAAGGAAGATACCTTGATCGGTCAGCTTGTTTACATAGGAGAAGGGCTTACGTTAGGCAGCTCAAATCCAGAAGGACTGGCTGCGTTTTCGAGGATTGTCGCAGCGGCGGAAGATATTTTTGTCTCCATACATGACGGGTGTTCAAAGTTTCAATTTATCTTCTGCCTGCACGATAAGGTTTTTGTGGAAGATCATGCGGAGCAGATTGCGAAGATAAAAGAAAAAATCCGGCTCCACCGTATGGAAACTATGCGGCTTCATCGGATGCTTTCAGGCAAGGATTAAGGATAGAGAATCAACACGCATACTTCAAAATTCAAAAAACATCCATGGACTGCGGCCATGAAAATATGCTATACTAACCGTGGTTTGCTTATGCTAACCAGGGAGGAAATACAAATGAGCGAACAGCAATTTACAGACTTTTTTGATCCGGAAATTCAAAAAATTGTCAGCGAAGATGGCTGCTCCATTTACAGAATGAAAAACGTAACTGGAGAGGGTGTTATCACTCGTTATGAAATTCTTCCGGGTATTGAATTATTCTATAATGATTTTCACATGAGCGATGGACAGAATCAAAACAAGCTTCCGCACTCTGATGTACTTGAAATCAATCATTGCCGGGAGGGACGTTTTGAATGCGAATTTGCTAATGGAGATTATCAGTATGTCGGTGCTGGCGATCTTGCAATTAACCGCCTGACAAACGAAACTACATCAACTTACTTTCCGTTGTCGCATTATCACGGCATTTCTATTACCATTGATCTGCCTACGGCAGATCAAACTATGAAGCGGATAGAAAGTGTGATTGGTGGGCTGAATATAGATGTCTTTTCGATTGCAGATAAATTTTGCAAAAATGACACCTGCGTTGTATTAAGAACCCAAAGCGAAATCGAACATATTTTTTCGGAACTTTATCGGGTGGAGCCTCGGATGATTGCTTACTATTTGAAAGTGAAAGTGCTGGAATTGCTGATGTTTCTGAATCAGGTTTCGCTTCAGGATTACCAGGAAGAACGAAGATATTTTGCAAGAAATCAAGTACAAACAATAAAGAAAGTACAGGAATATATGACAGCCGATCTTCGCAACCATTATACTTTGCAGGAGCTATCAGAAAAATTTGAAATTCCTCTTACCTCAATGAAGGTTTGCTTCAAGGGCGTTTATGGGTGTTCTATTTATGCTTATATGAAATCCTATCGTATGCAGGCTGCTACGATCTTGCTTCGGGATACTTCTGACAGCATAACAGAAATTGCGGCTAAAATGGGATATGATAATCCCAGTAAATTTTCCGAGGTATTCAAAAAGGAATTTGGAGAACTGCCTTCCGAGTTCCGAAAAAAGTTGTCCAAATAGGGGATGTTTGGTCTTTTTAGAGTGGCGGCAAAATAGCAGATACAATATACTATCATCTGTGCGAGCAGATGATTTAAGAGCGTCGTGCAGACGCTCTTTCTTTTTACATGGAGGTTAGCACCCTCTAACTCTCAAAGGAGTCGGTATTATGAAACAGGATATGAGAAAATATATCCTACGGAAACTGATTGAACTGATATTTACTTTACTGTTTGTAACTCTGTTGTCTTTCTTGCTGATGAGACTGTCATCCGTTGATCCGGCCACAGCTTATGCAAAGAGGATGATCGGAAACCCCACAGCGGAGCAGATTGAAAAAATTCGGATTCAGTTAGGTTTTGATAAACCATTGCTTGTCCAGTATGGCCGTTGGGTATGGGACTTACTGCATTTTGATTTAAGCGTTTCTTTGGCAAATGGACATGATGTTTGGACGGATATTGCCACAGCCTTTCCGAAAACGCTTGGAATTGTAGCTCTGGCATCTATCTTTCAGGTTGTTTTCATTGTAATCGTTAGTTGTATTGCCTTTTTACTTCCCTGGAAACTTCCGAAAAAGGCAGTCAGGCTTTTGTGCATTTTGGGTGTGTCCATACCCTCTTTCTATTTGGCAACCGTTTATCTGGATTATTTTGCTGTTCAAAAGTCCTTAATTTCTGTGGCAGGAAATACAACCCTACTCAGCTACATATCTCCGGCAATCTGCATTGGCGTATTCGGGGCTTCTTTCTATACGCCGCTTCTGATGGATGCTCTGGAGCATGAAAGCAACGAGGATTACGCATTTTATGCCCGTTGCCGTGGGCTTTCGGAAAAAAGGCTTTTGCTGTGCCATTTTTTTCCGCGGGCAGCGATGGGTTTAGTTCCAAACTTTTTACAAAGCATTGGTTTGGCACTGGCTAACGCAACGGTGATTGAATCCATTTTTTCAATTCCGGGATTTGGTTATCTGATTGTAAACCATGTGCTTGATCGCGATACTCCCATGATACACGCCGAGGTGTTTTTTCTGGCGCTGGCGATTGCTCTTTGCAACATTGCCGCTGACTTGGTGCAGTGGGCAATCGGGCGTAAAAAGGGGGTGGCATAAATGAACGCTAAGCGTTTTCGGAAACGGTTTGCGCTCCTTATTCCGACACTTGTGATTATTTTCTTTTTCATCGGATTTTTATTTGCTCCCAACGATCCGATGAAATCAAATCTGTTGGCGAGATATGCTGATCCCAGTGCAGAATATCCGTTTGGTACGGATGCGTTAGGCCGCTGCATTCTGTCGCGGATTCTTTATGGCGGATGGACAACGCTGGGGATTGTATTAGGCGGCTCTCTTATTGTTTTTCTGATTGGTACTGTCATTGGAATGGTGACGAGCCGGGCCGTTATGAAAGAAAATGCACTTATTGATGGCCTGATTAACGCTGTTACAGCCATCCCCCCGATTGCGTATTTAATTGTGTTTATTGGAGCCTGGGGCAGCGGAGCGAAAACTACTCTTGTCGCGCTCACTGTGTCTTACATTTTGAGATACATAAAACTGGTTCGTACCCGTACCGACATGGAAATGGGAAAAGCCTATGTCATGTGTGCAATCGCTTCCGGCGCTTCAAAGCTCAGAATCATGCTGATTCATATTTTCCCGAATTTGATTGCCGAAATGATTCGCTTTCTGTGCCTTTCCTGTGCGGATATGATTCTGGCTATTACCGGATTTTCCTTTATTGGATTAGGGCTTGGTGATAATGTAGTAGATTGGGGAAGTATGATTTTAGACGCAAGGGGTGCTTTGGTTCTTCACCCGACCATGATTCTCTATCCAATAGGGGCGGTAATTTTATCGACACTCTGCTTTAACGTCATTGGCAGGCAGTTAACAACGAAGGAGGCAGAGTGATGTTAAAAATTGAACAGTTAGATGTCAAGGAACGGTCAGGCCGCTACCTTCTGAAAGACATATCTATGGAAATTCCTGCAGGCCGTGTGATTGGACTTACAGGTAAAAGCGGCTCTGGAAAAACAACTTTGCTGCGGAGCATTTTGGGAATGCTTCACACAAGCTGTCATATTGATGCCGGGAAAATTTTGTTGGACGATATAGATTTATCACATCTTTCCCGCAAGTCACATCGTGAGCTTTGTGGGAAGAAGCTTGGATTTATCCCCCAGAACCCTATGACGGCTTTTGACAGCCGATTAAAAATCGGTTATCAGATGCGGGAAACCTTTGTCAATCGTTTGCATTTGAATACAAGTGAAGCAACTGACCTGGCGAAAGAGAAACTGGTTTCCGTAAATCTAAAAGACACGGATCGGATTTTGGGTGCGTATCCGTCTGAACTATCAGGCGGAATGCTACAACGAGTAGCTGCGGCAATCTTATTGGGAATGTCGCCGGATTATGTTTTAGCCGATGAACCAACCGCTGCATTGGATGAAGAAAACAGGGATTTATTGCTTCTCATCATGCAGGAGCAAATGAAGGACAAAGGCATATTATTTGTATCCCATGATGTGGCCGCACTTAAAAACTTATGTCAGAACGTTTATGTTCTGGGAGCTGGAAAAATTATTGAGCATGGAACGATGGATAAACTCTTGTCAAGTCCGCAGACAGACTGGATGAAACAATTTTCCGCGTTGAGCCATAGGGAAAGTCGGGGTGAATGGAAATGGGAGAAATTGTAATCCAGAATGTAAATCAGGTATATCATAATGCGAATCAGGGAGATTTCAATGCACTTTCTGGCATCAATCTCCGTCTTAGCAAGGGCGAAAATATTGCTATTGAGGGAGAAAGCGGATCGGGAAAAAGCACGCTGGCAAGACTTCTGATCGGCATTGAGAAACCAACTTCTGGCAAAATATTACTGGATGGTGAAGATATAACCTGTTGGAATTATCGAACATGGAAACAGCATCGTAAAAAAATACAGGCGGTCTTTCAGGATTCTTCCGGCACTTTAAATCCTGCCAGGTCCGCATACGCAAATGTGGAAGAAGCACTGGTGAACTTAACTGATAAGAAAAGAGCTGAGAGAAAAAAACATATTTTAGATTTGATGGATGCCGTACACATGGATTATGGGCTTTTGGAAACGCCTGTCCGTCAGCTTTCGGGCGGCGAACAGAGGCGGCTCTCTTTGCTTCGGGCGATTGCCGTGGAACCTGATTACTTAATCATGGATGAAGTAACCAGCGGGCTTGACCTGATTTCGGCAGACGCCGTACTTACTTTAGTAGAGAACTTTGTGAAGCTATCCGACAGCTCCTGCATTTTCATTACGCATAGCAGAAAGGATGCAATGCGTATTGCGAATCGGATTATCATCATGCAGGAGGGACGGATCGCCGAGCAAGGTTATCTAATAGATCAATTATCAAACCAGAAAGGACAAGGATAACATGAAACAGATTTACAAGAAACTTCTCGCCGCTGCATTGGGCGTGAGTATGCTTCTGTCTATGGTCGGCTGTGGTCAGAATGATACCTCCGATCAGACGCAGACTGGCGGTGAAAACGAAGCGAAGGTACTGACGATCGTCACGGCTAAGGAATTGGACAGCCTTACGACACTGACCATGAACAAGGAAAACAATATTGCCTGTGGCCTGGTCTATGAGACTTTAGTCGCCTATGAGGACGGGGAAATTGTTCCCGAACTGGCCGAGGAATGGGGATGGGATGAGACAAATACTGTCCTTACCTTTAAGCTCCGTCAGGATGTTGCTTTTACAGATGGAGCCGCTTTTAATGCGGAAAGCGTAAAGGAAATTCTGGACTTTGACCGTTCCAACCCTAATTTTAGCGGTATCAAGGGCATTTACAACATTGAAAGCGTAGAGGTTGTTGACGAGTACACGGTGGCTGTTCATTATGCTGCCCCTTGCTTCTCTTATATCAATGACTTCTGCTTCCAGAATGTTGCTGGTATGATGTCCCCGAATGTGTTTGAAGCTGAAAACTTCCAGACATTCACAGATGTTGTCGGCACTGGTCCATACATCCGCGAAGAAATGATTTCCGGTGACTGCACCCGTTTTGTCAGAAATGAAAACTATTGGGGCGAAGCTCCTTACTATGATGAAGTTGTCATAAAGTATATCCCGGAGGCATCTTCCAGACTTCAGGCATTACAGACTGGTGAGGTTGACCTGATTTACGGTGCTGACCTTCTCAGCTATGATGACTATAATCAGGCTCTTTCTCTGGATGGGATCGAGGGCGCAATCAATGATGGAAATACCCTGACCCGGAACCTGGTTCTGAATGCGTCCAGCGAAATTTTGAGCGATCTTAAGGTTCGCCAGGCGATTGCATACGCTGTCAATAAGGAAGAAATCACCAAGGGCCTGACCTATGGATACGAAACTCCGGCCACCAGCCTGTTTGCACCCGGAGCGCCCTACACAGACATTACTTATAACAGCACATGGAGCTATGATCTGGATAAAGCAAATGCACTTCTGGATGAAGCTGGATGGGTGATGAATGAAAGCACTGGTATCCGTGAAAAAGATGGACAGCAGCTTTCCCTGAATTACACCTATTGGACTGATCTTTCTCTTGCACAGGACATGGCTCTTGCAATTAAGACCCAGCTTGCAGAGGTTGGTATTGACGTAACCACTACCGGCCAGGATCAGATGACCTGGTGGACCGAAGGCGTTGCAGGAAATTATGACATTACAACATGGAATACAGAAGGGTCTTATACTGAACCGCACAAGTTCCTGCAGGAATCCCTCGGTGCTGATCCTCATGCTATTTCCTTGCAGGCACTTGAGGATTTCCAGAGCTATTCGGATGCGGTAAATGCGTTCTCCACCTCTGCTGATCCCGAAGTGGTTCAGAGTGCGATTGCTACTGCACTGAATGTTTCCAACGACAATGTGATTGACCTTCCGATCTCCTATTCTAAGGATCTGGTTGTATATAATTCCTCCAAAATCGCCGGATATACTTTCTCCAGCGTGCCACAGTTCTTTGAGATCGATAACGTACAGCCTGCGGAATAAATATAATCCAATGTCTAAATGGAGGGTTTAAAGCCCTATCAGAGTGGCGAAAAATAGCCGAACGACTATAATAGAGGTTGGTTAGAATTGTTTAACCAACCTCTATTTTTATGAAAAGGAGCGTATGTGAAATGGACAAGAAAGATAATCCCATGTCCAGACTGATGGAACTTGCCGCTCCATATAAGGGCGAATATGTTCTTTCAGTGATTCTGGCAATCCTGGGTGTTGCCGCCGGATTGTTGCCGTTTTTTGCAGTTTCAAAAATTGTGATTCTCTTGATGGATGGAGAGACATCTGTGGCCGTCTATATGGAGTGGTGTCTGATTGCGGGAATTGGTTTCCTTGGAAAAGTATGCTTTGCAAATTTATCTACTTTAGTTTCCCATACGGCCACTTTCGCAACTCTGGCGGAGATCCGCCTGAAACTAGCAGATAAACTTACCAGGGTTCCGATGGGCTATATGATTAACACCCCATCGGGAGAATTAAAAAATGTCTTGGTAGATCGTGTGGAGGGAATGGAAACGACCCTTGCGCATTTAGTACCGGAGCTGACAGCGAATCTCTGTATTCCAATTTGTATTCTGATTTACCTACTGTTTTTGGATTGGAGAATGGCGCTGGCTGCATTGATTACCCTGCCGATTGGTATGTTGTGCTATAAGGGAATGGCAAATGGATATGAAGAAAAATTCCAGGGTCTTATTATGCGCGTGCGTAAAATGACCAGCACTGTGGTTGAGTATATCGGCGGAATAGAAGTCATTAAGGCGTTTAATCAGTCTGCTAATTCTTACCAGAAATATTCAGATGCCGTTGAAGATAATGCGGCCTATGCTGTGAACTGGATGAAAAGCGTGCAGCTTTACAAATCCATGCTTGTTACAATCTGGCCCAGTGTGTTAGTGTGTGTTCTTCCTATTGGCTGTGTCCTGTACCGGAACGGGAGCCTGAGCGTTCCGGCATTTGTTACCTGTATCGTGCTGTCATTGGGTATTATCACACCAATTTTAAATGCCATGAACTTTACGGATAGCATTTCTCAAATGAAATCAGTAATCGGGGAATTGTGCGCCGTATTGGATGAAAAAGAACTGGATCGCCCGGAAACGCCGGTGTCTATTCATTCTTCCAATATTGTGTTAGAAAACGTCAGCTTTTCGTATGAAAGCGAAAAGCCGTTGCTGAAAAATATCAACCTTTCTATTCCAGAAAACAGCATTACCGCTTTTGTCGGTCCCAGTGGCGGCGGCAAGTCTACCATTACGAAGCTGATTGCGGGATTTTGGGATGTAACAAACGGAACTGTCAAGTTAGACGGAACAGATATTCGCAAAATTCCGTTGTCACAGCTTATGGATAACATCGCTTATATTTCACAGGACAACTATCTTTTTGACGAAACTGTTTTAGAAAATATCCGTATGGGAAAACCATCCGCAACGGATGAAGAAGTATATCAGGCTGCCAGAGATTGTGGCTGCTATGATTTCATTCTGAATCTGGAAAATGGATTCCATACAGTTGTCGGAGGTGCAGGAGGTCACTTGTCGGGCGGTGAGCGCCAGAGAATTGCGATTGCCCGCGCTGTACTGAAAAATGCGCCGATTGTTATTCTTGACGAGGCAACCGCTTACATTGACGCCGAGAATGAAGCCTTAATTCAAGAGGCAATGGCAAAAGTGATTGCCGGGAAAACCGTTCTGATGATTGCGCACCGTCTTTCTACGATTACCGATGCAGATAAAATTGTTGTCATAAAAGATGGGCAGATTATTGACGAAGGAACACATGAAAACTTATTGACTTCCTGTACGCTCTATCAGGAAATGTGGAAAGCGCACATGGACACAAAAGATGTGGCGTAGGAGGTGCGAAGATGATAAAGACATTAAGCAAGATTTATCAGTTTTCAGGGAAAATGCAGGAGACAATGAAAAAAGCTATCCTTTTTTCTGTCCTGCACTCCCTTTTTGATATGATGTCCTTTGGAGCATTAGCCATGGTTTTTTCGGGTTTAACAGACGGTTTTACTACGTCTATGATCTGGATGATATTTGGAATCACCCTGGCAAGTATGCTGCTTAAAATTTATTGCAGCTACATTTCAGATTTCGGCAAGGTGCAAATTGGATATTTTATGTGCGCGGAGAAACGGATTCATATTGGAGATCGCATGAAATATATGCCGATGGGGTATTTCAACGATCACAATTTGGGGAATTTGACTTCTGTCGTCACTACGACTATGGGCGATATTGAAAATAATGCGTCCATGGTGCTAACCAACATATTAGGCGGCTATATCCATGCAGCGATTATTACTATTGTTATGCTCTGTATCGACTGGCGGATCGGACTGACGATTTTGTGCGGGATTCTGCTTTTTACATGGTGCATCGGCCGGTTACAGAAAAAATCGGAAACGGTTTCGCCACAAAGACAGCAGGCCCAGGAGGCCCTCGTTTCTAATGTGCTGGAATACGTTCAAGGGATGCTGATTGTAAAATCCTTTAATCTCGGTCAAAATTCCAATAGCAAAATGAGACAGGCAATTCTGGACAGCAAGGATAAAAATCTGAAATTAGAGCGCACATTCGTCCCTTACAATATGCTGCAACAAATCATTCTCTACGGAACAAGTATTCTTGTTATAGTGGAGGGGTTGTACTTTTACCTGAATGGAACGATGGCGCTTTCCATTTGCCTGCTTATGACAGTAGCATCATTTATGCTCTTTAGTCAGCTTCAGTCAGCCGGAAATACTTCCGCACTCCTGCGGTTACTGGATGTTTCGATTGACAAAGTAAACGAAATTGACAAAACTCCCGTCATGGACGAACATGGTAAACCCGTAAAGCCTGAAAATTACAATATTGTTTTTGATGATGTTTCTTTTTCTTATGGCGAACACCAGGTTCTGGATCATGTGAGCCTGACTATACCCGAAAGAACCGTAACGGCTATCGTCGGTCCGTCCGGTGCCGGAAAAAGTACGCTTTGTAACCTGATCGCCCGGTTTTGGGATGTTGACGGAGGAAAAATTACAATCGGCGGTGTAGATGTGCGGGATTACACACTGGACAGTCTGCTTACCAATATTAGCGAAGTATTCCAAAAGGTATATCTTTTCGCTGATACCATAGAAAATAATATCAAATTCGGCAATCCAGCGGCTTCCCATGAAGAAGTTGTAAAAGCAGCTCAAAAGGCTTGCTGCCATGAGTTTATTATGAGCCTGCCAGATGGTTATGGCACCGTAATTGGAGAGGGAGGCGCTACATTGTCCGGCGGTGAAAAGCAACGGATTTCGATTGCCAGAGCAATCCTGAAAGACGCTCCTATCATCATTTTAGACGAAGCTACATCAAGCGTCGATCCAGAAAATGAAAATCTTCTGATGGGTGCTATTGCAGAACTGACAAAGAATAAAACGGTTATTATGATAGCTCATCGGCTAAAAACAGTCAGAAACGCAGATCAAATTTTAGTGTTGTCTGGTGGTCACATTGTTCAGACAGGCAAACACGAGGATTTGATAAGGCAGCCTGGTATTTATGCAGATTTCATTGGTATTCGCAAGAAAGCGATTGGATGGAAATTAAAATAGCCGTGGGAAGGAGGAGGCAATGAAACTATATGCGTCAGGCGAGGATTACTTAGAGGCCGTGTTGGTTCTTCAAAGGAAACAGGGCATGGTCCGCTCCATTGACCTTGCCCGGCACATGGGCTTTAGCAAACCGAGT
>OLOS01002874.1_pt1 | contig 10975 bp, 8 predicted proteins | sample 1672631 | NCBI WGS metagenome assembly OLOS01 (sample SAMEA3136707, study PRJEB25190) | human gut metagenome | biome: human gut; feature: human-associated habitat; material: faeces | place: Austria | collected 2013 | reverse complement strand
AGCCGCCAAAGATTCCTATAGCCATGACGATGACTACCTTTTTCAACTGCTTCCATTGATATAATTACGTCTGATTTTTCTGCCAGCTTAAGCGAACTGCTGCAGCCGATTGCACCCTTGCTCTCCAGTAGCTCTACCTTCTCCTTTACGAAATCAAATACATATACCTCATCATCATGCTTCTTCACTATATTCTCACTCATGGACTCCCCCATGATTCCGAGTCCTACAAATCCAATTTTCATTGCTTACAAACACCTCCCTGTTTCATCTATTCTGTAACTGTATTATCCCATGCATTCTGGAATGTCTCAAGTCCCTGTCTGGTATATGCATGTTTGATACTGTCCTTGTATACTGCAAGGCCTGTTGTAACGATATCTGCTCCTGCAACCGCACAGTCTACAATCTGCTTAGGTGTACGGATAGCCGCACAGATAATCTGTGTCTTTCCCTTATATCCGTAATTGTCATAGATATCTGAAATAGCCTGAATGTACGCTTTACAATCCTCTCCATTTGCCTCTTTCCAGCCGATGAAAGGTGAAACAAAAAGCGAATTATTCTTTGCCGGCAGAATAGCCTGTGCTGGTGAGAATACGAGTGTCACATTTGTTCTGATTCCCTCTGCCTCGAGTCTTCTTGCTGCCTGAATACCGGCCTCTGTGCACGGAATCTTGATAACAAAGTTGCTGCAGATAGCTGAAATCTTTCTTGCCTCTGCTACCATCTCATCTGCATCATCAAGGTGTGGGTTGATTTCAACCGAAATAGGGAATTTCTCGTATCCCTCGATTCCTTCCGCCTTAACCCAGTCTGCCATCTCACTGATTACAGTAAGGAAAGGCTTTCCGCTTACCATTATGTGGCGTGGATTTGTTGTCACTCCATCAATACCAAATGTATGGTAGGCCTCCTTGATTTCTTCGATTTTTGCACTGTCCAGAAAATACTTCATGATTGTTTCCTCCTTAATAGTTAGTTAAATTTGTTAATTAATTGTTGTAAAAAATATAAGCCGTTATGTTTTTCTCTTGGCTTCTGTTTGTATTATATTACTATAGCATTGACTTTTCAATAGTATATAACGTTGCAAAAGCATTTTCGGCTATTTGTTTAAATTTATTAATCATTTTTTGTGCAATATGCAATAGCCATAAAAAATAAGCAGATAAAACTACTTTTTATTATAAAAAACCACCCGGAACTTTTTTTGCGTTCCGAGCGGTTTTTTAGTTAATCCTGTGATTGTACAGCTCTATCCTTATATGTCAGCTATTATTATCTACTTGCTACAGCTCTTCCTCTACCATGCTCTTCTCTCTGTTGAACGCATCATAGATACATGGAATTACTATAAGCGTAAGAATGGTTCCGTATACGAGACCTCCTATTATTGCGATTGCCATCGGCTTTATCATATCTGAGCCATCTCCGATACCTATCGCCGATGTAAACATTGCGAGTATGGTGGTCATCGCTGTCATCAGTATTGGACGAAGCCTTGTACGGCCTGCGTCTATGATTGCCTCATGCTTGCTCATGCCCTCTCTCCTGGCCTGATTGATGTAATCAATGAGCACGATTCCATTATTTACAATGAGACCTGCCAGCATGATAAAGCCAAGCATTGATATGATTCCAAGCTCATTTCCCGTGATGAAAAGAGCTATAAAGCCTCCTGTAAACGCAAGAGGTATACAGAACATGATAATAAACGGTGAAAGCAATGACTGGAACTGCGCCACCATGATAAGATAGATAAATATCACTGCAAGCACAAGCATAAGTCCAAGCTGACTCATTGACTCATTTATTGTCTCATCCTCGCCCTCCATGTCTATTGAATAGCCATCAGGAATGCTAAGTTTATCAATTTTTGATTTAATTTTATTGCTTAGTAATGTTACATTATGGTTTTCATCAACCGCACCTGATACTGTAATATATCTTGTCTGAGCATCTCGATGAATGGTACTTAGTGTCTGTTCCTGCGAAATAGTGCAGATATCACTGAGCGGAATCTCCTTTTCACTGCCATCATTATCCTTATAGGTAAATGTAAGGTTTTTGATGTCGTCCACAGTCACATCAGACTGCTCTGCGGATTGTAAGTATACCTCATAGTCCTTTATGTCAGTCGTAATGGTTGTTGCGCTCTTTTGAGATGATATCTCACCGGATACGAGCTGGTATACCTGAGCCACCGTATAGCCATACTTTGCTGCTTTTTCCTTATCCACAGTTATCTTAAGCTCATTGATTGTATCTCCAAGACCGTCATCTATATCTGTCACGCCCTTTGTGTCCTTAAGGATATCTGCCACATCACCTGCAAGCTTCTGCAGCTTGTCTATATCATTACCCTTAATCCTGACAGAGAGACCACTTCCGAAAAACTCTGATGAGTCCATAGCTTGTGAAGATGCTGTTACCTTGCAGTCCAGATTCTTTGTGCGTTTTTCAATTTCATCTATTACCTTATCCGATGAAACATCCGACTTCTCATCAAGCAATATATACATGCTCACGCTGTCGCTTCCTGAGCTCATCAGGTTCATGGTCGAGCTGCCACCTGCTGTAGCTCCTATTGTGTCTATGCCCTTTATATCAGATATTTTGTCCATGACCTTATCAGACAGCTCTGTAAGCTGCTTGAAGTCAAGCTTTTCGTCATCCTTTGCCTCTATGGTAAGTGAAATCTGATTTGACTCCATGTCCATATCCATAAATGTCATTCCCCTTGACATGCAAAGTGCGCCACTGCCAACTAAAAGCACTACTGCCGCAATAAATACCACCGGCTTAAATCTAAGACATGTGCCTAGCACATTTCCATACCAGTCCTTAAAACGGTCAAACCATGGATGCTTTATATCCTTCGTCTTTTTGAGCATGCCTGAAGCAATTGCCGGTACAAATGTGAGTGCCACTACAAGAGATGCCATAAGTGTAAATGCTACAGTAAGAGCCAAATCTACAAAGAGCTGTCTCGTGATTCCATCCGTAAAAATAATCGGCGCGTACACACTTACCGTGGTGAGTGTAGAGGCAAAAATGGCTCCTGCCACCTGATTTGCACCCTCAACAGCCGCCTTCTTTACCGAATATCCCTCTCCCCTTAATCTGTAGATATTCTCGATTACTACTATTGAATTATCCACCAGCATTCCTATTCCAAGCACAAGTCCCGACATTGAAATGATATTTAAGGTGATATCCGTAAAATACATAAGCACCACTGCCACAATAACCGATAGCGGTATAGATGCTGCAATAACAAGTGTCGGCTTTATATCCTTTAAGAACAAAAGCAATACAAAAATGGCAAGTATTGCTCCCACTATCATATTTTCCATAACACTCTTTACTACCATGTCGATGTATACGCCCTGGTTCATAAGCACTGTGGTGTGTAATCCGTCATTTTCCTTTTCCAGCGAATCAAGCTTGTCCAAAAGACGGTCTGTGACGTCTCCTGTAGAGTAGCCGGTCTGCTTCTCCATGGAGAGCATTATTCCGGGATTACCGTTGACTATCGCATATGTCTCATCCGAGTTGTCAGTCATCTCAACATCTGCCACATCACCGACATGAATAGGAGCTATTCCATCAAGCTTCATATCCATAAGCACTAGATTTGTTAAATCATCAATTGATTTTATCTCATCTCCCACCTGTACTATGTACTGCGTGCCATTTGAATCATTTACATAGCCTGCAGGCATATCAAAGTTCTGTGCGACGAGCAGCTGCGAGAGTGAGTCAATTGTTAAAACTGCATTTAAGTTTGACTTGTCAAGTGCATCATCCTTACTCTTTTCAAGCTCCTTCTTTGAGCTGTCAAGAGATGCCGCTGCTGTTGCAAGCTGTGCCGACTGCTGTCCTATGCTTATAGAGCTGAGGGCTGCCTGACTGTTTAGATTATCATAGGCATCTAAAAGTGCTGTCTCTCCTTGTGCTATCTGGTCAAGCCCGCTTTGGCACTGCTCTATACCTGTATTCACCTGAATGAGATTCTGTGCTATCGCTGACGCTGCCGCAGGCAGATCATCTGCTGTGTTTACGGTGATTCCAAGCGCCGAGAGACCTGAAAACTGTGTTGCAATCTGCTTATTAACCTGCTCAAGCTGCGCTTTGAGTGCTGTGCCCGCTTCACCCGGTGCATTTGCGCCCTCTTTGAGTGACGGAATTGTCTTTGTATATGTATCACTATTCATGAAGTCTGAAAGAGCTGACTGAATTGTTTCAAGCTGGCTCTTCTGCTCATTTAAGCTTGCAAGAGTACTCTCCAGCTGAGTTTTCTGCTCTGCAAGCTTTGCCTTTTGCTCCTTTAGCGTATCCACTCCCGCGCTCATCTGATCCGATGCAGATGTGATTGCGTTTTGTCCGCTCTCTATCTTTGCGCTTGCATCATCCATCTGACTTTTTGCATCGTCAAATTTCTTTGAAACGGCATTATTTATTTTCTCATTGAGCGCATCTATCTTGGCCTGATTCATCGTGACCTGTATCTGCTCGGTGAGCTCACCTGTTGCAGTCACTGATGCGACTCCCTCTGTACTCTCAATTGCAGGCTTAAGTGTGTTTTCCACAAAGTCGGTGATTTCCGACTTGCTTTTCCCATCCATATCCACAGCAGTCATCATGATTGGAAGCATGTCCGGATTTATCTTCATAATGGTCGGAGTACCCACTCCATCCTTCCAGCCAGCCTTGACCTGATCTATTTTCTGCTGCATCTCTATCACTACAGAATCCATGTTGGCATTCTGCTCATACTCGCATGTCACCAGAGAATAGCTGTTATATGACATTGAGCTTACGTTTTTGATATTGGACGTAGTTGCCATAGCTGCTTCAAGCGGCGCGGTGACATCGCTCTCCACCTCCTGTGGACTTGCTCCCATATCTGTTGTCACGATAAGTGCATACTGAAAGCTCATATCCGGTAGCAGATCTGTCGTCATCCTGCCAAGTGATACAACACCGAGTACTATTACCAACAGCACTCCTACAAGTACAGCAAAAGGCTTTTTTACACTATATCTTGATATCATCTGACCCCTCCTTCTTCTTTTCCTTGATAATGTCCTGCCTTAATTTGATAGACAATGTGATTACTGCGATTTTCACAATAAATTTAATTCGCTGTTATACTTTTATTATACAATGTGTCGGATTGCAACTCAATTGGTTTATACTTTTTTAAGAGATTTTGACAATAAAAAGACACCCAATTATACGATTAATATAATTCGATGTCCTTAAATGTCTTTTAATCTCTTTTAAGATTTTTTATTTATTTCAGCTTCAAATGCCCTCTTCCTCAATCTCATCCTCATCATCATTGATACCTGCAACAGCACTTGTAACGGCTCCGATTACAGCGACAAGCGCAAAGATGATAACTAAAAAAATAACTATAAAGAATGCTACTAAAAAACCTGTATCTGTCATATAATTTACCCCCATAGCTGTCTCACAGCTTCTTTAAAATATAGTTTTAGTTTAACACACTTGTCTGTAAATAACAATATCGTAAAGGGCTAAATTATTGACTAAATATTGACTAAAATATTGATTTATGAAATTGCTCAGTCCTTGATCTGCATACCGTTTGCATCCATATGATAGCCTTCTGTCATGATAAGCTTTGATACCGGAACTATCTCATAGCCCATGTCCTGCAGCTTCGTGAGCATCTCATCGAGTGCCTGCGAGGTGTATTTGGCGCCTAGATGGCAGAGTATTATCGAACCGCAATCCAGGCTTTTGTGACTGCACACTGTATCTATAATGTTTTGCACACCATAGTTTTTCCAGTCGAGAGAATCCACATCCCACTGGATTGGATAATAGTCACAGCCATACACTGTGTCAATCAGTTCATTGTTGTACGAGCCGTATGGCGGTCTGAATACCTTCATATCCTTTCCGGTCAGCTCCTTGACCTTTTTGTGCACATCCATTATCTCTGTCTTCATCTCGCCTGCCGTGATTGTTGCCATATCATAGTGGTGCTCACTGTGATTTCCGGGCTCATGTCCTTTTTCAACCAGCGTCTTTACGCATTCAGGATTATCACTCACAAACCCTCCTGTCATAAAAAATGTAGCCTTTACGTTGTGCTTGTCAAGTGTCTCCATCATACTGTCAAAATCCTCTGCTCCCCAGGCACAGTCAAATGAAAGGGCTATCTTTTTTTCTGTTGTCTGAACCGAATATACAGGCAGCTTTCTGTCCCCGAACTGACTCACAGCACTGCTAAGTGTCTCCATCACCTCTATATTTTTCAGCTGCGATATGTCATACTCTCTGCCATATAAAGCGCCTGTAATAAGAAGCGCCGACAGCAGCACTCCAAAAAGGAATCTGTGTCGGCGTTTCTTTCGTTTTGTCCCATTATGTAGTTTTGTATTTTGCATGTATGCTCTGTATTCACTCATGCTATATACTATTCTTTATTATCACAAATTATGAATAATGAAATAACTCTATTTCAGTTCTTCTGCCCTTCCGATAAACTCAAGCACTACCTCAATCGACTGATGCGCAGCCTTCTCCGCAAAGGTCTGGTAGTCTGTCTCGCCGCCGTCGCCGTCTGATATTGAGCGAAGAATGGCAAATGGCACATTGTTCACATAGCACACATGACCGATGCTGCCTCCCTCCATCTCTGCTGCGATTGCATCAAAGGTATTCGAAATATAATCCTTCTGCTCCTTTGTGGCAATAAACTGATCTCCTGTTGCGATATTGCCCTTTTTGTAGTGGATATTCCTGTCAGCTAAGCATGAGCACATGAGCTCCACCATTTTTGTATCTGCCGGAAGCAGAATCATATTGATGCCTGAAAGAAGTCCCTTCGGGTCTCCGATTGGCGATGTATCCATATCGTGCTGCAGCACGTTTGTGGCTACTGCCACGTCAAGCACATTTAAGTCCTTTGTCAAAGTTCCTGCCACTCCGATATTGACAATCATATCTACATCATATTTCAAAATCATGGCCTCTGCACATATTGCCGCAAATACCTTTCCTATTCCGCATTTTGCCGCAACAACATACTGATCACCGATTTTGCCCTCAACAAACTCCACTCCGCTGTAAACCTCTGTCTGTGTGTCTGTCATCTGAGCCTTTAAGTCATCGACCTCCATCTGCATTGCACCAATTACACCTATTGTCATTTTATTTCTCCATTCCTGCTATCTTGCTATTATATTTTTAGTCCTCGTTTACTGTGGATAAGTAAACTCCATATTTGTCTGGCTCTCAAGCACCTTAAGATATGCACGGCACTCCTTCTTGGCCTCGTCAAGTGACAGATTCTCGTAATGTCCGCACTCTATGGCTGATGCACCAAATACCGGTCCATCATACTCCAGTATCTGTATTAAGACCTCTTTTGTGATTTCAAAAACCTTCCCCGGCTCGACATCCCTCACTACGAGGTAGAAGCCTGTCTGACAGCCCATCGGTCCAAAATATACCACATCATCTGCAATCTCAGAGTTTCTCACACATGTCGCGAACATATGCTCCACTGAGTGCATAGCTGAATTTGACATATAATCGCCTGCATTAGGTTTTCTTGTACGAAGGTCGTATGTAACGATTTCTCCGTCTTTTCTTGAAATATAAAATCCAGGTTTAAGAATATTATGATTAATTGTAAAGCTTTTAATTCTTTCCATAAAAATGTTTCTCCTTACTTAGTTGCTGTCTCAAACTGCTTCAGATAATCCTCAAATACATTGAGTGCATCATCCACAGGCTTTGGTGTGCTCATATCGACACCGGCACTCTTTAGCAGCTCGATTGGATTCTTCGAGCATCCACCGCACAGGAAATTTCCTATATACTTATCCACAGCAGGCTTTCCCTCCTCAAGTATCTTTTTTGAAAAAGCAACTGCTGCCGAATAGCCCGTCGAGTACTGATATACATAGTACGGTGTGTAAAAATGCGGTATGCGCATCCACTCATATGATATCTCATCATCCACGCGCATATCCGGTCCGTAGTACTGCACATTCAGCTCATGCCATAGCTCATTTAGCACATCCTTGGTAACCGGCTCGCCCTTTTGCATTTTTCGGTGTGCTATATGCTCAAACTCTGCAAACTGCGCCTGCCTGAAAAGTGTCGTCCTGAAGCCGTCCAGAAAATGTGTCATGAGATATTTTCTCTCATTCTCATCCTCACAATGCTCAAGCATATAGTGCATTAGGAGCGACTCATTGCAGGTGGATGCAACCTCTGCCACAAAAATCAGGTATCCTGCGTAGGTGATGCTCTGATGCTCATTTGAATAGTATGTATGCATCGCATGTCCCATCTCATGAGCCAGCGTAAACACACTGTCCAGATTGTCGGCATAGTTCAAAAGCACATACGGATGAGTGCCGTAAGCGCCCCATGAATACGCACCGCTTCTCTTGTTCTCATTCTCATATACATCTATCCAGCCACTCTCCATGCCAGCCTTAAGTGTGCTGACATACTCATCGCCCATAGGCTCAAGCGCCTTTGCCACAAGCTTTTTCGCCTCATCATAGGTGTAGGTGGTCTGTACATTGTCCACAATCGGTGCAAACAAATCATACATATGCAGATGCTCCACACCTAAAAGCTTCTTCCTAAGCGCCATGTACCTGTGCAGAGCCGGCAGATGTGCGTGAACCGTCTCGATCAGATTGTCATATACGCTCTCAGGAATATCGCCATCGGATAAATACATGGCCCTTGCGCTGTCATATTTTCTTACCCTTGCATAAAAAGTGTCATTTTTCAGCTTGCTGATGTACATCATTGAAACAGTATTACTCCACTTCTTGTACGAATCATACACTCCTCGGAACACCTGCTTGCGCAGGCTTCTGTCCTTGCTGCTTAAAAAGTCTATGAAATTGCCGTGCGTGATACGTATTTTATTTCCCTCAACATCAGTGATATATGGGAATTTGATATCCGCGTTGTTGAACATGCTGAATATATTCTCCGGTGCTGCAGCCATCTCACCGCACTGCGCCAGGATATTCTCCTCTGCAGCCGATAAAGTATGCTCTTTCTGACGCATTATCTCATCAATCGCACGCTTATAGTGCATAAGCTCATTGCTCTCACTGTAAAAGCTCTCAAGCCTTTTATCATCTATCTGCAAAATCTCCGGACTCGCAAATGCCAGCGCACCTGATGCCTGAACAGTCAGCGTCTCTGCCTTTGACACATATGCCTGATATTTCGACACGGCAGTGTCCTGATGCGAGCGTTCATTCGCATAAACCACTATACGCTCCAAATAATAAGACAGCTCATCCTGCTTCTTAAAAAAATCAAGCAGCGTTGCTGCACTGTCGGCCAGATGTCCCTTAAATCCAGATAGCTTTTCTGCAATCTGTGACGCTTTTTCACACTCAGCCTCCCACAGCTCATCTGTCTCATACATATCCTCAAGCTTCCATTTGTACTCATCTGAGATTTCATCTCTCTTTTGAAGCCTTTTCTCACTCATTTTGTGTTACCTTCTATCTTACTCTTTTTATTTAGAATCCCACACATCTGCTCTGCAAAATGCATATAGACGTGTGGGATATATGTGAATTATAACAATTAAGCTCTACTTTGTAATTAAAGTGCCCATACCACCTGAAACTGTCTTGCCCTCTTTATTGAGCTTTGTGATAAGCACTGAACGGATGGCAGAGTCACCGATAAAGTCGATAGCCGCCTCAATCTTTGGAGCCATGGTACCTTCATCAAACTCGCCTGCTGCAAGGTACTTCTTTGCCTCATCGACAGTCATGGTATCAAGCGGCTTCTCATCCTCCTTGCCATAGTTCAGGCAGACCTTGTCAACGCTTGTAAGTATAACAAGTCTGTCAGCATCAAGAGTATCTGCAAGCTTTCCGGCTGCAAGATCCTTCTCGATAACAGCGCTTGCGCCCTGAAGCTTATTGTCCTGTGCTAAAACAGGGATTCCGCCGCCACCACATGCGATAACAACCTGATCCGCATCAACAAGAGCCTTAATAGCATCCTTTTCCACTATATCAACAGGCTTTGGAGCTGCCACAACTCTTCTGTAGCCTCCCTCAACCTGTGTCACATGGTTGCCCTTCTTCTCCTCTTCCTCAGCCTCAGCCTCTGTCATAACACGGCCAATGATCTTTGTCGGATGATAAAAAGCCTCATCATATGGGTCAACAACCACCTGTGTAAGTATTGTTGAAACGGTCTTGTAAATTCCTCTGCCAAGAAGCTCTGTACGGATAGCATTCTGTAAATCATATCCGATATATCCCTGACTCATGGCAGAACAGACTGCTGTAGGTGTAGCTGTATACTCAGGATAAATCCTGCAAAACTCAGACATAGCGGTGTGAATCATGCCCACCTGCGGTCCGTTGCTGTGTGTGATAACAACCTCATAATCGTCCCTGATAAAATCTGCAACTGCCTTTGCTGTATGCTTTGTAGCCTCGTGCTGCTCCGGAAGAGTTGTTCCAAGAGCATCATGTCCGAGTGCAATAACTATTTTTTTCTTCTTCATGCCGACCTCCTATGCTGCATCCGCTCAATATGTATTATATCTCATAATCATAAACCGATGTGTATACTATGATAAATCTACATATAAACCATCAATTTTGAAGAATTCCTATGCGGTGCAAATGTAAAATTATTTATATACATTATCTAATATTTTAGGGAATTTGTCTAGTACTTTGAACTGATTTGAACAACATTTCCGCCACAGCGTAAGGGACGTAAGCCGAGCGTAGCGATGGCGCACACGTAAACGCATATCTGCCACAGCGTAAGGGACGTAAGCCCCGGGTACCGGCGGCGCACACGTACTCTTGCGGAAGCGCATAGCGAAGTGGCTTAGATACTGTAGAAATTATGCCCATGAATCGAGTAGGAGGCGGTGACTAACCGCCGTCCTCTCACAGCACCGTACGTACCG
>OLOS01002873.1_pt1 | contig 10975 bp, 6 predicted proteins | sample 1672631 | NCBI WGS metagenome assembly OLOS01 (sample SAMEA3136707, study PRJEB25190) | human gut metagenome | biome: human gut; feature: human-associated habitat; material: faeces | place: Austria | collected 2013 | reverse complement strand
ATAAGGAAACCAGCAATCACGCCCACCATGGCCACAAGCACGGTGAACACGCTCACGAGCCAATCGTGGCGGCGGTCTTCTTGACGATGGCGCTCGATTCGCTGAATCTCGGCGCGCTCAGAATCGATGTAGCCCACATAGGAATATCCCTTCGCGAGCACTTCCACCACATAGGGGTTGCCCTCTTTATAGATGGCGCCAATCATGCCCATCTGGTCGAGGCGGCGCATAGCCGCGCCCGCTTCGGTGTCGCGCTTAATGAACGCAAGTGGAGCCTGGCGGCCTTCCTGCCTACGCGCGGTCTCGAGCTGGATAAGCCGGCGAAGAACCTTCTCGTCGTATGTGCTCAGCCTGTCTTGCATGCTCGAAACCTTCCCTATCTCGCTCACGTGCGGCACCCTTTTCCGCACCCAATAATTACTAAAAGATACGAGCAGTATAGCGCACCGACGCGCGAGCTTCGAAATTCATTGCTTTTCAGCGCAAATCGGCGAGCGCGCGGGGGTTGGTGGTACTCTGATAGCCGTTTAATTCTACGCCAAGGGAGACGGCATGGACCAGGCAAGCCTTTTCGATACTGAAGTGGCCAGCGAAAATGAGAACGCGCTCGGCAAGGGCGACTCGAAGCGCGCGGAAGACGCCGCAGCTTTGACGGAAAACGCAGATCGAGCTGCGAAAGAAACGGAACTATCGAGAAAAGAGGACGTCGCCACCGCCGCCAAGGCGCCTGAACACGCGCAGGCTGCCGCACGTGCGGCCGAGCTTCGCCACTTGCTCGACTACCACGCCTATCGCTATTACGCTCTCGACGCGCCGGAAATCACCGACGCCGCCTTCGACAAGCTACTCGTCGAGCTGCAACGCATCGAGGCAAAGTTCCCCGATTTGGTTACGCCCGACAGCTACACGCAGCGCGTGGGCGGCTACGTGGGCGAACAGTTCGCACCCGTCACGCATATGGCGCGCATGTATTCCATGGACGACGCCATGGACTTGGCCGAGCTCGACGAATGGTTGCAGCGCACCGAAGACGCGCTGGGCACAGGCAAGGCCGCATACACCTGCGAGTTGAAAATCGACGGCTTGGGCGTGGCACTCACGTATGAAAACGGCGCCTTCGTACGCGCGGCGACGCGCGGCGACGGCACAACCGGCGAAGACGTGTCGCTCAACGTGCGCACTATTCGCGACGTGCCCATGCACCTGGCAGAAGCAGGCCTCGCGCACATGGGCGCCGATCGCAACGCGCGCATCGAGGTGCGCGGCGAGGTCTATATGCCCAAAGGCAGCTTCGCGCGCCTGAACGAGGAAGCCGACGCGGAAGGGCGCGCGCCGTTTGCGAACCCGCGCAATGCCGCTGCAGGCTCGCTTCGCCAAAAAGATCCGAAAGTCACCGCCAAACGCGATTTGGCCACGTTCCTCTATGCCGTCGCAAGCACCGACCCCTTGCACGTGCATTCGCAGCGCGAATTCCTGGATTGGCTGCGCGACGCGGGCTTTTCGGTAAACCCCAACGCAAAACGCTGCACCTCGCCTGCCGAAGTGCATGAGTTCTGCGCGAACGCGCTCGCCCATCGCGCCGACCTCGATTACGACATCGACGGCGTGGTGGTGAAAGTCGACGCGTTCGAACAGCAGGCCGACCTGGGTTTTACTGCCCGCGCGCCGCGTTGGGCCATCGCATTCAAATTCCCGCCCGAAGAAAAGCAGACCGTGCTGCGCGAAATTCGCATTCAGGTGGGCCGCACTGGCGTGCTCACGCCGGTCGCCGAATTCGACCCCGTTACCGTAGCCGGCTCGACCATCGCGCGCGCCACGCTGCATAACATCGACGAGATTCGCCGCAAGAACGTGCGCGTGGGCGACACCATCGTGGTGCATAAAGCCGGCGACGTGATTCCCGAGGTTGTTGGCCCCGTGCTGGAAAAACGCCCCGCTGGCGCCGTTGAGTGGAATATGCCCGCGCACTGCCCCGCATGCGGCAGCCCTGTGGTGAATGACGAAGGCGAAGTCGCCTATCGCTGCGTGTCGATGGATTGCCCCGCGCAAACCAAGGAGCGTCTGCTGCATTGGGTGAGCCGAGGCTGCATGGATGTCGACGGCCTGGGCGAGGAAATCGTCGACAAGATGCTCGAAGCCGGGCTCGTGCGCGACGTGAGCGATTTCTACAAGCTGAGCGTCGAAGACATCGCCACGCTCGACACAGGTCGCTTCTATTCGGCAGCCAACGCCAAGCGCGGCATCGAGGCGGGCGACCCCATTCCCGTGGGCGCGAAAACCGCGACGAAAATTCACGATGAGCTGGAGAAATCGAAGCAGCAGCCGCTTGGCCGCGTACTGTTCGCCCTGGGCATTCGCCATGTTGGCAAAAGCGTCGGCGAAGTTATCGCCACGAAGTTCCCTTCGATTGACGCACTCATCGCCGCTCAGGAAGAAGACATCGCCGAAATCGATGGCATTGGGCCGAAAATCGCCGCAAGCGTGAAGCAGTTCTTAGCCGTGCCTGAGAATCTCGAGGTCATCGAGCGTTTGCGTTCGGCAGGGTTCCCGCTCGAAGACAACGCAAGCGATGCAGCGGCGCGCGCGGCGGAGGAAACCGGTGTTGACGCATCGCTCGCAGAATCGCAGCCGCTCGCGGGACTCACGTTCGTGCTCACCGGCACGCTCGAAAACCGCACGCGCGACGAAGCGGGCGCGGCGCTGAAGGCGCTCGGCGCCAAAGTCACAGGCTCGGTTTCGAAAAAGACGAGCTTCGTGGTGGCTGGAGCGAATGCCGGATCAAAGCTCACGAAGGCCGAAAGCCTCGGCGTCGCCGTGCTTGACGAGGCCCAGATGGAAGAAGTGCTCGCCACGGGACGCGTACCGCAAGCGTAGAAGCGAGAGGCAACCCGCCACCAGCACACGTTCAATCAATCCCTGAAAAGCCTGTTCAGAAGCCCCTTGCGCTTCCGCTTTTCCTCACGAAGCACGCCCTGGCTCGCCGTGGTGGCCCCAACGGCCACCGCATTGCCGCCAATTCGAACAATCTCGTAAAGGAAGGGCGATTTCACGTAACGCACTTCGACAGGCGTCGCATGCACGGTGCTCTCGCTCGACAGGTGCACGCTCGGGCTCAGCGGCGCAACCACATGGGTGTCTCGCTTCTCGTCGAACACGACGGCAGCCGCGCGGCCCGTTTGCCCGTTCACGGCAATGCGCACCTGTTCGCCCTCGCGGCCATCGGAAATCGGGCGGTCGACATAGAATACCGGCACGAGCATGAGCGCCGACTCATGCTTCCTCACCTTGCGCGACCACTGGCGCATGCTGTTCTTGCTGAAGCCGAACGCGCTTTCGGCGTCGTTGCCCGCGATTGAATAGGCGAGCTTGTCGATGACGGCGCTGTCTTTCTGAATCCCTTCGACCGCCACGATGCGGAAATTTCCCTCTTCCATGGCGGGGTCGAACGGCGCAACCTTCGAGAAATCCCACGGCTCAAGAAGACCCATGAGAGGCACATCGACGTAGTGCGTTTTGGGATACGGCCAATCGAGCACCTCGTAGTACACGAGCGATTCTTTCTTCATTCCCTTGCCGGAAAACGACACCATCATGCGCAAATCGGCAAGCGCGACGGGGATATACATGAGCACCATCTGGCTTTGAATGGCCTCTTCAACCGCGTGGCCGGCGAACACCTCGGGGTACTGCCGCACGAGTTGAAGGGCATTCGCTCGGGCTTGCTGCTCGGAAATGCTGCACGGAATCGCCTGTTCAGGAACGTATTCCGCGCCGGTTCCCATCGTAAGGCGCTTGCTGAACTTACCTGGCTTGAGCAAATCGCCCGCGCCGATTTTGTTGCCGCACGAAGGGCACTCGAACACGCTCTGGGTCGATTCGCCCTCAAACGCGGCACCGCAGAAGGGGCACGGAATGCTCACATGCGTTGCCTGCTCAAGCTCTTCGGCGGTTCCTCGGTCTTCCCGGAAAAGCCACTCGAGCAGCGACGAATTGCGCCAGTAAGGCTCGAAATAGTACCAATCGGCATCTTTCGCGGGCTCGAGCTGCGATACGTGAGTCAGCTTCATCAGGCCGTCAACCATCTGAATCGGCTGATGACGAATGCCAACGGTGTCCGCCGGCTGCTGCCCGCCAGCCTCCCACGGCACGCTCGTTCCGCAATATGCGCAATCGAAGCTTCGCGTCGCCTGGTGGGAATACATAGGGCCGCCGCAATTTTGACACTTGATGGCGAACATCTCTTCCATGGCCTGGCCTCCTTTGTGTGGGTTGCTGCCTTACAGCATGCAGCAACGCCCGCATTCGCGGCAGACCCCCATGGCCCAAATTTACGCGCTATTCCTGATGAAAAGGCTAGCTTGGTGAAGGCGCCCCTACCAAAGCGTGTTCGTGCGATCGCGCCCGATGGGCAGGCTGAACACGATGGTATCGATGGCATGCACAATGGCGAACAAGCCCAGGAACAAGCCGATCGAAGAAGGGAACACGCAAATAAGCACGCCGAGCACGATTTCAGCGATGCCGGAAATGCCAACCATGGAACCAAGGCCCGCGCCCACCAGGGAAAACGGGCGTGCCGCGACAAGCTGAACAACGCCGAAAAGCACGACGCCAATGCCGAAAACCCACGCGATCGTCGCCACACCAACCGCGGGGAACATGAGCAGCAGCACACCGAGCAGCACGATCATGGCGCTGAAGAACAGGCTCCATACGCTTTGCGAAAACAGCGTGTTGCGATAGCGCACATACGAAGCAACGCCAATGCCACCAGCGACAATCACGCACACGGCGATAATCGCAGAAATGCCCATGAGCACCTCGAACGGGCAGAACACGCACACAAGGCCGAACACCAACATCAGCACGCCCGAAAGCAGTTGCATCCAATTGACCGACCCGCCCTTTCGGCCGGGGCGGAACTCGCTGCTCGAATCGAGCACCTCTACTTGAATGTTGTCGTTTGCCATCGCAGCCTCCTTACGCTCAAGCCACTTATTTGGCATGGTTCGAGTATGTGACCAATTCCCGTCGCACGCACGAGTTTTGCGCAGGTTGTTTCCAAATCGAATACATCGGAAACCGAAACGCGAAATTCGAAAGGCCCCTGCAACGATCGGCTAAAACAGGCCTCTCCAAGCAAAGAGAGCAAAGACCGAATTCGCCGAATTGGGGAAACCTCACCGGCAATCGCACGCCGCGTTACCAAAAGGCAGTCAAGCTGACGAATCGTCGCGTTTGCTAGCGCCTACAGTTTCCTATCGAGCGCACGAATGGCATGCGGAAGGTGCGCGAGCACGTCTTCCGTCGTCACACACAGCTCGGCAGAATCGGCAGCAGCAAGCACACCGGCGCGGGCGTGCACGAACGCGCCCAAGGCGCAGGCATCTTTAGGTTCCATGCCACGTGCGAGCAGTGAGCCAATTGAGCCTGCGAGCACGTCGCCCGTTCCCGCCTTCGCGAGCGCCGGCGTGCCGCACGTGAGCACGAGCACATCATCGGCGCTTTCTTCGTTGCCGTCGGCGATATAGGTATCGGGGCCTTTCAGCACGCATATCACGCCAAAGGCCCTTGCAATAAGCAGTGCGTCAAACGCCGCCGCCGGGATGCCTTTCTTTTCGCAACGAGCGCGCAATGCCTGAACTTCTTCAGTATTGAGCGTTGCAAGAATGTGGTCGGCCTCGCCCCTATGCGGGGTAATAACCGTAGGAAGCCCCGCGACGAAGCGCTCGCGCAGCGCGGAAGCGCCCTCGTCGGTTGCAAGCGCCGCAAGCCCGCCGCCATCGACAAGCACGGGCGCCTGCGTGAGCCTAAGCACATCGAGCACCGTTGCCTTCGACGCATCGCTTACGGCAAAACCGCTTCCTACAACAACAGCGCACGGGCGCCCCTCGCGCGCTGCATGACGATGCTCCACAAACGTGTCGACGGGTTGGCAGACGCACGACGGCTGCACCACGCGCAGCGCGGCGGCGGTCTCGAAGCTTGTGTAGGCGCGCACATAGCCTGCGCCCATGCGAGTCGCGGCCATTACGGCAAGCACACCCGCACCTGCATAAATCGGGTCGCCCACGACGAGCTCACACAAACCGCGCGTGTACTTATTATCGTCAGGAAGAAGACCCGGCAACAGGCGCGCGGCCTTTTTCGAAGTAATCGTCTTCATAGTTGGGGTCTCCTTATTCGGACACCGGCTCGCCGGCACCCTTGGCCTCGGCGCTCGTTGCGGTTTGCTCGCCCAAATCGTCGAGCATGCCACGCATTTCCTTGAACTGCTGGGCAAGCTCGGCTTTCACGTCGCGGCGCTTTTCGCGTTCGGCTTGCGACGCCTTCGTAATAGCCACAGCATTGGCCACCGCGACCGAATGGGTATAGGTAATTGACAGGGGCACATCAACAACGCCCTGCTCTTCGGCGATGCGGGCAGCAGCGCCATGCAGCGCGATGGCGGGTTTGCCGTGGGAATCGCGCACAACCTCGACGTCGCGCATGCCTATGCCGCTTGCCAAAATACCGGTGCCGAGCGCCTTGCACACCGCTTCCTTAGCAGCGAATCGGGCGGCGTAATGCGTCGCCGGATTGCCCTTTCGGTTGCAATAGTCCTGCTCAGCATCGGTGAACACCTTGTGCGCAAACGACGGCGTGCGATCCAAAATGCGCCGCATGCGTTCGATTTCGACGATATCTACACCCAAACCAACCGACACAACACCCTCCTTTTATGCGCATGGTTTTCTGCATTCATCAGTTTAGCCAATAAAGAAGGCGTGCAAAAACGCTTCACAATCCACGCGTCAAGCCATTGCGGGCAAACGGGCCCGGCCGCCATTCACGCTAAAAGTCAGCGAGCGCGGGCCCGGTGCGCCAGGTTGCCCCGCCGCATGGCCAAGCGTACTTCGGTACGCGCCGTGCCATGCACAAGGGACAAGATGGCGTGCCCGGCCCGCGCGCAGCGTCGGCAGATTCCGCCGTTCGGAAGAACGGCGGAACCAACTACTCCACCGTGACGCTCTTCGCCAAATTGCGGGGCTGGTCGACGTCGCATCCGCGAGCGATGGCAATATCGCGGGCGAACAGCTGCAGCGGCACGCTCGCTGTAATGGCGCTGAAGCAATCACGCACCTTCGGAATATACATCACGTAGTCGGCATGCTTCTTGATTTCCTCGTCGCCTTCGGTGGCGATCGCCACCACAAGGGCGCCGCGGGCCTTGCATTCCTGAATATTGGAAATCACCTTATCGTACGTGGGGCTCTTCGTGGCAACCACGATCACGGGGAAGCCCTCGTCGAGCAGCGCGATGGGCCCGTGCTTCATTTCGCCGGCGGCATACGCCTCGGCATGCAGATAGGAAATTTCCTTGAGTTTCAGCGCACCCTCGTAGCAAATGGTGGAGCCAATGCCACGGCCAATGAACAGGGCGTTCTGCGCATCTTTGCATGCAAGCGCCGCTTCTTCGATAGCGCTCGTGTCGGCCAGGATTTGTTCAATGTGCTGTGCGGTATCGGCCATCTCGCGGAACAGCATGCGAATTTGAGCCGTCGTAAGACCGCCGCGCAGCTGGCCGAGCAGCATCGCGAGCAGCGTGAGCGCCGCCACCTGGCCCAAGAAGCTCTTCGTTGCTGCCACGGCGATTTCCTTGTTTGCCTTGATGTAAATTACGCCGTCACTCTCGCGCGCCACGGGGCTGCCCACCACATTGGTGATGCCGAACACCTTCGCGCCCTTGATGCGTGCATCGCGAATGGCGGCCAGCGTATCTGCCGTCTCGCCCGATTGGGACACGGCGACCACAAGCGTCGAGGGCGTGATGATGGGGTTTCGATAGCGGAATTCGCTCGCCACCTCGACTTCGCAAGGAATACGGCTCCACGCCTCGATAAGGTTCTTCGCGATAAGGCCCGCATGGTAGCTCGTGCCACACGCGATGATATACACGCGGTCGATGGCCGCCAGCTCGTCGTAATTGAGCGACAACTCGTCGAACTGTAAATGGCCGTTCACCATGCGACCGGCAAGCGTGTCGCGAATCGTGCGCGGCTCCTCATAGATTTCCTTCAACATGAAATCGGGGAAACCACCCTTTTCAGCTGCGGAAACATCCCAATCAACATGTGTAACGGATGGGTGGATTTCGCCACCTTCTTGGTCGAAATACTCAATCGTCGACTCGCCGTCCGTAAACGTGAGCTTCGCGAAGGTGTCGTCTTCGAGCACGACCACATCGCGTGTCTCGTCGATGAGCGCCACGATATCGCTCGCGACGAGCGCGCCGCTTTTGCCCTGGCCCACCACGATGGGCGAATCTTTGCGGGCGCACACGATGACGCCCGGCTCGGCATCGCACACAACCGCGATGCCGTACGCGCCGGCCAAGCGATAGGTCGCCTGGCGCACAGCGTCGAGCAAATCGCCGTCGTATGCTTCTTCAACCAAATGAGCAATGACTTCGGTATCGGTCTCGCTCGAGAACACATGTCCGCGACCGATGAGTTCTTCTTTGAGCGTGGCGTAGTTCTCAATGATGCCGTTATGAACCACGGCGATATCGTTCGCACAGGCCGTATGCGGGTGCGCGTTATTCTCGCTCGGTTTGCCGTGGGTCGCCCAACGTGTATGGCCAATGCCGCACGTGCCATCGATATCCATGTTCTCAACCATGGCTTCAAGGCCAGCGACCTTGCCAACCTTGTGCTTCACGTTGAGGCCCAGCGGCGTTTGCACGGCGATGCCCGCCGAATCGTAGCCGCGGTATTCCATGCGCTTCAGGCCGCGAATCAAAACGTCCTTCGCCTGCAAGCTTCCGGTGTATCCAATGATGCCGCACATAGGGAAATTCCTTTCCTTATCAGGAACGTGAGCTTGACACAACGCTTCATTGTAATGTCGGGGAAGCCACGGAAAGGAAGGTCGTCACAGGTTGTTTACACGCTAGACAGGTAAGCGGCGCCAAAGAGAAAGCGAGCGGCGCACCGCGCCACCCAACCATCGCGCTATCCAAGCATCTCGACATCGGGGTCGGTTTGCGCAATGGCATGCAGCTCGTCGATATAATGCAGCAGAAGTTCGCTCGGGCGGCGTTCGCGATGCATGATGTAGCCCACGCGCATGCGCTCGTCGGCATCGAGGGGAACGCTTGCGATGCCGTGCGACATTTCGCTCGAAAGCACACCCGTGGAAAGCGTGTAGCCGTTATGGCTCACAAGCAAATTCGAAAGCGTGCCGCGATCGGAGCAGCGAATATTGCGCGCGCTCGGCAGCCACGCGAGCGGCTCTTCGGCATAATAAAACGAGTTCACCGTACCCTGCTCGAATGAATAGCGAGGATAGGCCGCCAGCTCTTCGGGCGAGATGATCTCGCGTTTCGCGAGCGGATGGTTCTCACCCACAAACACATGCGCAGAAGCCTCGAACAAGGGGCGGAACTGCACGTCGGCTTCTTCAAAAGCGCGTTCGAGCACGCGCCTGTTGAAATCGTCGGTATACAGCACGCCTATTTCACTGCGGAAGCTGCGCACGTCTTCGATGATTTCGGCCGTGGTGCTCTCACGCAGCACCAGGTCGTACTCATCGCCCGTGCAGGTTTCGGCCACATTTACGAACGCCTGCACGCTGAAGGCGTAATGCTGCGTGGAAACGGCCAGGCGCACATGGCTCGAACCGTGCTCGGCATAGCGGCGCTCGAGCATGTCGGCCTGCTCGATTACCTGGCGCGCATAGCCCAAAAGCTCGGTGCCGTCGTTGGTCAGCGCCACGCCGCGATTGCTGCGCGTGAAAATGGTGACGCCCAGCTCCTGCTCGAGGTCTTTGATGGCCGTGGAAAGGTTCGACTGCGTCGCGAACAGCTCGCGCGCGGCGGCGTTGATTGAGCCGTATTCCGCGACGGCGATAAGGTAGCGAAGTTGTTGCAGTGTGGCCATAGGGGTTTCTTCCTTTACGAATTCGGCTTTATGCCGGCAAATGCGTCGAACCGAATTCTACCGCGCCGCGCGCTATAAAACGGAAACTCCAACCCCCACCAGTCCGGGACCGGTATGCACCACGAGCGCGGGCGAGATTTGGCAGAAAATCACGTCGATTGCCTGAGGGAATTCGGCCTTCAAATCGTCGGCAATGACGCGCGCTTCGGCCTCGGCGTCGCCGTGAGCCACGGCGAAACGAACCGAGCGGCCCTCTTCGAAAGCGGCAGCAGCAACCTTCTTCGCAAGCGAAACGGTCTTCTTCAGCGAGCCCTTGCGGCCGTGGCTTTTCGCGCACACCACGTATTTGCCCTCTTCATTGCACTTGATGGTGGGGCGAATATCGAGCTTCGAGCCAATCGCGTACGTCGCGGCGCCAATGCGGCCGCCCTTATAGAGATACTCGAGCGTGTTCACGCAGAAAAAGCCCTCGGAGCGCTCGGCGGTACCCTCGGCGCGGGCGATAACCTGCGAGAACGGCATGCCCGAGCCAACGAGCTCGCATACGAGCACTGCGGTAAGGCCCGCAGCGATGCCGATGCTCTTCGTGTCAATCACAGCGCATTGCAAATCGGCACGGCCGGATGCGATGCTGCGCACCAAGTCGTAGGTACCCGAAAGCCCCGAGGAAATCGTGACGGCAATCACATGGGTGTAGTCTTCAGCGGCAATCCGATCGAACAGGGCCATGATATCGGCAGGCGCCGGCGTCGAGGTTTTAGGAATTTCGGTTTCGAAGCGACGGTAGACTTCTTCGGGCTGAATAGTCACGCGATCGAGAAAGTCGCCATCGGAATAGTTCACATGAAGGGGCGCGATGAACACACCGTACTTTTCGACAACCTCGGGCGGCACATCGGTCGCGGAATCGACCAGCACGGCGATGCGCTGATTTTCCGCGTCGCCTTCGCCTGCCGCGGCGGCCACGGTGGCGGCAACCGTCTCGGCGGCGTCAGACGCCGTAGCCACAGCAGTTGCGGCCGCTTCCGCCGCCTCGCCAAAAACCTCGGCTGCGT